>Ga0307419_10000947_pt1 | contig 15077 bp, 14 predicted proteins | sample SalMarWE160230MG_2_FD_202512 | JGI IMG/M metagenome (GOLD analysis project Ga0307419, IMG submission 202512) | Salt marsh sediment microbial communities from the Plum Island Ecosystem LTER, Massachusetts, United States - WE1602-30 | ecosystem: Environmental > Aquatic > Marine > Intertidal zone... | reverse complement strand
CATGGGCGTACAGCAACCCGTCGTTGTGAACCAGGTTGTGGTTGAAAAGGATGTGTTTGGAAGGGGGACTGGCCGTATTTCGCACAGGATCAAATACCGCGGGCCTGTAATTGGCGACGAACCCTCCCAGTTCAGGCAGGATCACACAATCGTGCAACAGGAGCAGTTCCTTTATGTTTTTACCGAAATCCACGCTCAGCCGTTCAGCTTAACAAATGTAGGCAAAATCAGACGAGGATTCTATGGGGAACTGAAATTTTGGTTACTTTTTTTTAGTCAGAGCTGTTTTATTATCTTCGTACTTCCATAATCCAGGATGCCCATGGAAACCATACGAATGGTTGACCTGAAACTGCAGTACGACCGTTTAAAGACCGAAATGGATGAAGCCATCCGCAGGACCGTTGAATCGACCGCATTCATCAATGGTCCCGAGGTCCACAAATTTGCCGGGGAGCTCGCGGACTTCCTGGACGTGGAGCACGTCATCCCCTGCGGGAATGGTACCGATGCCCTGCAGGTAGCCCTGATGGCACTCAACCTTGAACCGGGCGACGAGGTTATTACCACGCCGTTCTCGTTCATCGCCAGCATCGAGGTGATCAGGCTGCTGCGCCTGGTGCCGGTGCTGGTGGACGTCGATCCGCTCACCTTCAATCTGGATCCCTCGCGCCTGGAAGCCGCCGTCTCGAACCGCACCAGGGCCATCATCCCGGTTCACCTTTTCGGTCAGTGCGCGGATATGGAAAGCATCCTGGAAGTCTCGGGCAGGCACGGGCTCAGCGTAATAGAAGATACCGCACAGGCTGTTGGTACGGATTTTATCTTTCGTGATTACAGGCGCATGAAGGCGGGAACCATCGGCACCCTGGGCACCGCATCCTTCTTCCCCTCCAAAAATCTTGGCTGCTACGGGGACGGGGGAGCGATCCTGACGCGGGACGGGGACCTGCACGAGCGGATCCGGGCCATCGTGAACCACGGGTCGCGGGTCAAATATTATTACGATGAAGTGGGCGTGAATTCGCGCCTCGATACCCTGCAGGCCGCAATTCTCAGGGTAAAGCTGCGGCATCTCGAAGAATTTAATACGGCGCGACGGGAAGCGGCGGCAGCCTATGATCGTCTCCTGGGAAACATACCCGGCCTGAGGATCCCGCATAGGGCATCCTGGTCAACCCATATCTTCCACCAGTATACCCTTGTACTGGCCGAAGGTGACCGTGACGGGCTTACCGGATACCTTGGGTCAAAGGGAATCCCAGTAATGATCTACTACCCCCTCCCCCTGCATCTGCAGAAGGCTTACAGGGACCTGAACTACAAGGAAGGGGATTTCCCGGTCACGGAATCCCTCTCCGGGACCGTTTTTTCAATTCCCATGCATACGGAGCTGGAAACCGGTCAGATTGAATATATTTGCCATCACATAAGGGAATTCCTCGGAAAATGAACGCTATGGGAGAAAAAGAATACTTTGCACATGAGACTGCGGTGATCGACCAGGGATGCCGGATCGGGAAGGGATGCCGGATCTGGCACTTTACCCACATCATGACAGGCGCCGTGCTGGGGGAAAACTGTAACCTGGGACAGAATGTCCTCGTTTCGTCAGGGGTTGTCCTTGGCCGGAACGTCAAGGTACAGAACAATGTTTCCATCTACACTGGAGTGATCTGCGAGGACGATGTTTTCCTGGGCCCCTCCATGGTCTTCACGAACATTGTCAATCCGCGGTCCGCCGTGATCCGCAAAGACCATTACGTGACGACACTGGTAAAGAAGGGCGCCACCATCGGGGCCAATGCCACGATCATCTGCGGCAAGACCCTGGGTGAATTCTGCTTCATCGGAGCCGGTGCGGTGGTCACCCGTGATGTCCCCCCCTATGCCCTGATCGTCGGGAATCCGGGGAAACAGGTCGGCTGGATGAGCGAATACGGCCACCGGCTGAAGTTTGACGGCAACAACCGGGCCGTCTGTCCCGAAAGCGGCCAGGAATACCGGTTGATAAACGAAAGCGTTACCAGGATATGAGCTATAACTTCGCGTTGATCGGTGTCGGCGGTTACATTGCCGTCCGGCACCTGAAGGCCATCAAGGAGACCGGGAACAACCTGGTCGCCGCGCTCGACATTAACGACAGTGTCGGGATCATCGATTCATACTTCCCGGAAGCAGATTTCTTCGTTGAGTTTGAGCGTTTTGACAGGCATATTGACAAGCTCCGCAGGGAGGGCACACAGGTGGATTTCATCAGCATCTGCTCCCCGAATTACCTGCACGACGCCCACATCCGGTTCGCCCTCAGGAGCAGGGCCCATGCCATCTGCGAAAAGCCCCTCGTGCTGAACCCATGGAACTACGACGGGCTTGCGGAGTTTGAGAAGGAAACCGGGAAAAAAGTTTACAATGTCCTTCAGCTCAGGCTGCATTCCACCATAAAGGCATTGAGGGAAAGGATCCGGAAGGAACCGGGGGACGGGATCCACGACATCACCCTGACCTACATCACAAGCCGCGGAAACTGGTACCATTACTCCTGGAAAGGGAACATCCAGAAATCAGGAGGCATCGCCACCAACATCGGCATTCATTTTTTCGATATGCTGATCTGGATATTCGGGCATGTGAAAAATAATGTGACCCACCTGCTTGAATGCGATAAGGCCTCGGGATACCTGGAACTGGAAAAAGCCAGGGTGAAATGGTACCTGAGCGTCGATTTCAACGACCTGCCGGAAGAGGTCAAAAAGAAGGGACAGCGAACTTTCCGCAGCATTACCATTGACCGTGAGGAGATAGAATTCAGCGAGGGATTCACTGACCTGCATACCGATACCTACCGGCATATCCTTGACGGCAACGGTTTCAGGCTTGAAGAGTCCAGGAAATCCATCCAGGTGGTATACGACATCCGTAATTCCAAACCTGCGGGGAGGGACGGGGACTGCCATCCCATGCTAAAAAAAAGATGATTCACAAAGACAGATAATTTACATGATTAAAGAACTTACAGAAGGAAAGAAAAAGCTCGCCGTGATCGGCCTGGGTTACGTGGGCCTGCCCATAGCCCTGGAACTTGCCAGGAAAATGACGGTAATCGGTTACGATATCAAGCCGGACCGAATTGAAACGATGAAAAAAGGGAAGGATCCCAGCAACGAGTTGGGGGCGGAAGCCTTCAGGGACTGCAACATCCGCTTCACCGCCAGGGAGGAAGACCTGAAGGAAGCCAGTTTCTACATCATCGCCGTGCCCACGCCGGTCGATGATTACAAGCAACCGGACCTGGGTCCCCTGCTCAGCGCCTGCGACACCGTGGGGGCCTACCTGAATGAAGGGGATTACGTGGTCTTTGAATCGACCGTTTACCCCGGATGTACGGAGGAGGATTGCGTGCCGCTGCTGGAACAGGTATCGGGACTGAAGTACATCAAGCAATTCAAGGTGGGCTTCTCGCCGGAAAGGATCAATCCGGGGGATAAAAAACATTCCCTGAGGACCATCACCAAAGTGACATCCGGCTGTGATGAAGAGTCGGCCGAAGAAATCGCCAGCCTTTACGAACTGATCGTCGATGCAGGGGTGCACAGGGCAAGTTCAATAAAAGTGGCGGAAGCCGCCAAGATCATCGAGAACACCCAGCGCGACATCAACATTGCCTTCATGAATGAGCTTTCGATGATATTCAGTAAGATGGGCATCAATACCTACGATGTGCTGGAGGCGGCAGAGACCAAGTGGAATTTCCTGAAATTCTATCCCGGCCTGGTCGGGGGACACTGCATCGGCGTAGACCCGTATTACCTGACCTATAAGTCCAGGCTTTTCGGATACCATGCCAAAGTCATCAATTCCGGCAGGGACATCAATGACGGCATGGGGACCTGGGTGGCGAACCAGGGAATTAAAAAACTGATATCCATGAAAAAGGACATACAGGAATGCCGCCTCCTGGTCATGGGAGTGACCTTCAAGGAGAACGTCAGCGACATCCGGAATTCCAAGGTCGCGGACGTCATCCGGGAATTCGAATCCTTCGATGTCCGCGTGGACGTGGTCGATCCCCATGCCGACACCGGGGAAGTGAAGCATGAATACGGCATAGAATTATCCGGAAAGATTTCCCCCCCATACGACGTCGTCGTCGTGGCGGTCAACCACGATGACTACGTTGGACTGGATGAGGAATATTTTGCCTCGATCACCACGGAAAACGCCCTCCTGATGGACATCAAGGGACTGTACCGGGGGAAAATCCGGAAGCTTAAATACTGGAGTCTCTAATAAAACTGGATGAAGAAGGAACTGATACTGGTCACGGGAGGCACCGGGTACATCGGCTCACATACCGCCGTAGAGCTCATGGTGGCCGGATACGAGGTGCTCATCATTGACAACCTGGTCAATTCCCGCATCGAGGTCCTCGACGGGATTGAAAAGATCACCGGGAAACGACCCCTTTTCGAGAAACTCGACCTCTGTGACCGGCCGGGCGTTGAGGATTGCTTCAGCCGGTATCCGGGGATCCGGGCCATCATTCATTTCGCCGCCTATAAGGCAGTGTCCGAATCGGTTGAAAAACCGCTGATGTATTACGAGAACAACCTGCTTTCCCTGATCAACCTTCTTAATGTCATGAAAATACAGGGCATTAAGTATTTCGTATTTTCCTCCTCATGCACCGTATACGGGCAGCCCGACAAACTTCCCGTGACGGAAACCTCCCCCATTAAAAAAGCAAACTCCCCTTACGGCAATACAAAGCAGATATCCGAAGAGATCATCGGGGATGCCATTGCCGCCGGGGATGCCATAGAGGCGATCTCACTGAGGTATTTCAATCCCATCGGGGCTCATCCTTCGGCACTCATCGGGGAACTTCCTTCCGGGATCCCCAATAACCTTGTGCCCTTCATTACCCAGACTGCCATCGGGATCCGTGAGGAACTCAGGGTATTCGGTAATGATTACAACACCCCCGACGGATCGGCCATCCGGGATTACATCAACGTGGTGGACCTGTCCCGCGCCCACGTCGTATCGATCGACCGCCTGCTTGGCAGCAGGAACGAAGGGAAAATGGAGATCTTTAATCTGGGGACCGGAAAGGGATTGTCCGTCTTCGAGATCATCCGAGCGTTTGAAAAGGCCACGGGAGTAAAACTAAGGTACAGGGTTGTGGGCCGGAGAGAGGGGGATGTCGAACAGGTCTGGGCCGATACCAGCCTGGCCAACAGGGTGCTGGGATGGAAAGCCGGAACATCCCTGGAAGATACCCTGAGGTCCGCCTGGAAATGGGAACAGCATTTAAGGAAGCTTCTATGAATAAGACGATCATCATAACCGGGGGGGCCGGATTCATCGGTTCGCACGTGGTGCGGTTCTTTGTAAGCAAATACCCCGCCTACCGGATCGTGAACCTGGATGCCCTGACCTATGCAGGCAACCTGGAAAACCTGCAGGATCTCGAGAACAGGCCTAATTATGAATTCATCCGGGGAGACATAACCGATGCACAGTTCATCGACGGAATCTTTGCCGAACACCTGCCGGATGCAGTCATCCACCTTGCGGCAGAATCACACGTTGACCGTTCCATCATGGACCCGCTGGCCTTTATCCGGACCAACATAAACGGTACGGTCAACCTGCTGAATGCCTGCCGCAGCATCTGGAAGGACGGGATGAAGGGAAAATTGTTTTACCACATTTCCACGGACGAGGTCTACGGCACCCTGGGCAGCGAGGGTTATTTCACGGAGGCCACCGCATACGATCCCCGCAGTCCCTATTCCGCCTCCAAGGCAAGTTCTGACCACCTTGTCAGGGCCTATCACCACACCTACGGATTACCGGCCGTGCTCTCGAATTGCTCCAATAATTACGGTCCCAACCAGTTCCCCGAAAAGCTCATCCCCCTTGCCATAAACAACATTAAAAACAGCCTGCCGGTACCCATATACGGGAAAGGGGAGAATGTGAGGGACTGGCTGTTCGTGGGCGATCATGCGGAAGCCATCGATTGCGTGTTTCACCGGGGCAGGAACGGGGAAACCTACAACATCGGCGGGAACAACGAATGGAAAAATTTCGACCTGATCAAACTGCTCTGCGAGATCATGGACGACAGGCTCAGGCGCAATCGCGGTACATCCGCGGGACTGATTCAGTTCGTGAAAGACAGGGCCGGCCACGACCTCCGCTATGCCATAGACGCCGGAAAGATCTCCCGGGAGCTGGGATGGGAACCTAAAGTCACTTTCAGGGAGGGACTGGAAAGAACGGTGGACTGGTACCTGTCGAACCAGGCCTGGCTCGACCACGTGCTTTCAGGTGACTACGCCAGCTACTACGACCGGCAATACAAGCAGCGCTGATCCGCCGAATCCTGCCCTCTTGTGTCGAGGAATCATATCCCGGCCGAAGGCATTGCTGGATGACGAGCCTTATTTTGCGTTACCGCGCAAAATGCAGCAAGGAATCAGCAATGCCTGAGGCCCGAGTTTATTCCACAGTAACGGATTTGGCCAGGTTGCGCGGCTGGTCAACATCACAACCACGCATCACCGCAATATGATAGGAAAGCAGCTGGAGGGGAACCACCGCCAGCAGAGCCGAGATCCTTTCATCCGCATTCGGGATCTCAAGCACATGGTCGGCCATCTCCGTGATGATCTTATCCCCTTCCGAAACGATGGCGATCACGATTCCGTTACGGGCCTTGACTTCCTGTATGTTGCTGACGATTTTATCGTAGGACTTGTCCTTGGCCGCAATGACAACAACCGGCATATTCCGGTCGATCAGGGCAATGGGACCGTGCTTCATTTCCGCCGCCGGATACCCTTCGGCATGGATGTAGGAGATCTCCTTAAGCTTGAGCGCCCCTTCCAGTGCAACCGGGAAAAAATATCCCCGTCCCAGGTAGAGGAAATTATTGGCCTTCATGTATAATTTGGCGATCTCCCGGTATTTGTCATTGAAGGTAAGCAGGTATTCCAGTTTTGCGGGGATCTGGTTCAGTTCGTTGATCAGGTTATAGTATTCTTCCTCCGGAAGGACACCTTTTTTCCGGCCGATCAGGATGGCCATCATGGCCAGGACCGTCACCTGTGCCGTAAAGGCTTTCGTTGATGCCACCCCGATTTCGGGACCGGCATGGGTATAAACCCCGGCATCCGTCTCCCTCGGGATGCTTGATCCCACGACGTTGCATATCCCCAGCACCAGGGCACCTGCCTCCTTGGCAAGATGTATGGCGGCCAGGGTGTCGGCGGTTTCCCCGCTCTGGCTGATAGCAATGACCACATCCTCTTTACTGATGAGCGGATTCCTGTAACGGAATTCACTTGCATATTCCACTTCCACCCGAAGCCTTGCCAGATCCTCAAACAGGTATTCGCCCACCAATCCCGCGTGCCAGGAAGTCCCACATCCGATAATGATGATCCGTTTGGCCTCGATGAGCCGCGGCATCACATGGAAAAGGCCTCCAAGGCGAAGGTCCTTTAAAGTGGGACTGATCCTTCCGCGGAAGGTATCCTGGATGGATCTTGGCTGCTCGAATATTTCCTTGAGCATGAAATGGGCAAATCCGTTCTTCTCAATGGCCCCGATATTCAGGTCCAGTTTGTGTACCTTGGGAACCAGAGTGTCATTCGATACGGTCTTCAGGATCAGTTCATCCTTTTTGATGATCGCCACATCCTCATTGTTAAGATAGATGACGCTCTTGGTATACTCCACGATGGGCGTCGCATCCGAAGCCAGGAAGTATTCGTTTTCCCCGATGCCGATGACCAGGGGACTCCCTTTCCTGGCGGCAATCAGCTTGTCGGGTTCGTCTCGGCAGAGGATTACAAGTCCATACGCCCCGACCACTTTGGTCAGTGCAAGCCGTACGGCTATTTCTGCCGTGACCTTGCCCTTGAGGTAAATGTACTCAATGAGGTTGGCCAGAACCTCCGTGTCGGTCTCGCTGGTAAATTGATAACCCCGGTCCAGCAATTTGCCTTTCAGGATGGAATAATTCTCAATGATGCCGTTGTGGATGATCACGAAGTGGCCGTTCTGCGAGGCATGGGGATGTGCATTGATATCGCTTGGTCCCCCGTGCGTGGCCCATCGTGTATGGCCGATGCCGATCGTACCCGATACATCTTTATCCGAAGTAAAGGCCTCCAGGTCCGATACCTTGCCCTGTTTTTTATACACGCTGATGCCTTCATTCAGGATGGAGATCCCTGCAGAGTCGTAGCCCCTGTATTCCAGCCTTTTCAAGCCGTTAATAAGGATGGGGTAGACATTTTTGTCACCGATGTATCCAATGATTCCACACATTATAATAAGGTATACGTGATTTCCAGTCGAACGCTTTTCCTGTAATCCCTTGGATTCCAGCCATAAATAGCTGCCCGGCGGACTGATTCGGCAATATTGCCCGTGGTCAGCAACATTTCAAGATTATCCAGATCTCCGGCCAGCAGGCTTTGAAGATGGACCTTAATCGTGAACGAATAGGTCTGCGTAGTTTCGTTATAAACCCCGTCGAAACTTGTGGCATCCAGAAGATTATCATAGATCCTTGATATGGTTCCGTTCTTATTCACCAGGTAAAGGCCGAGCGATTCCGGGAAATTTTTCTTATGCTGCAGGGTATAGACTGTATCGGCCATGGTAAAGATAAGCCTGGCCTCATTGATGGCTACGGGCATCGAATCCATCCAGTGTTCCAGCTGTGGGAACCGGATTCGTGAATTGACCCCCGCCATGGATTGTACAAACAGAATGGAATCGTTATCCGAACCATTCTGCAGGTATTCCTCCAGGGGATAACCGGCCGGATCGTGACGGAAAATGTTGACCCGCCCGTTGTAACCGTTGGCCAGCGAATAATACTGACTGAGCGATACGGCTGTATCATTGGAGTAGTAAAAATACAGGCCGTTGCCCGGATCATCAAAATTAATATGTACAATATCGCCTTCATCGACCGCATTACTGGTTGTCAAATAAAGGCCGTACATCATCTCCTGGAGGTGGTTCGAATTCCAAAGGATCGAATCCTCTGCCGTGAGGAATTTGTCGATAAACACCTGGTTCGTGATGAAAATCTTTACCATGGTATCATTGAGCGGTAAAAGGACCGAACCGAGTTCGGGTTCCCTGTATTTACCGGTCATGTCCATATTTGTATAATAGGTGGAATCGTATCGGAGCAGTTCATTAAACTCATACAGGTTCAGTTGCAATGGGATCCTGCCGTCTCCTGAGCGTTCCGACCATGAAACGAACAGGATCACTGAATCAGCGATTGCATGGGGACCAAACCCCTTGCTGGTGGCCGAACTGGAGATCGTGGTCAGGATCTCGGCCTTACTGTGCCCGAAGAACGGGTCAATTATGCTTCCCAGCAGTTGAGATACCTTGGAGCTTGCACGGATCGAATCGGCATACCTGGTGTACCCGTAAACCGCCTCTACAGAATCAAACGAAACGGTGAAATTATCCCCGCTCGGAAGTAGTTCACGGCCGATAAAATCCGGTTTATTGTCGCAGGAAACTAACAGGGTTAACAACAGGATCGATGCAAAAATATAACGGGTGGGTCGAATCTCAGTCCTCATTCATCTTGTTCCTTAATATTTCATCATAGAAATCCGAATAGGCTTCTATGTACTCATCCTCTGCCTTGTACTCAAGAACGGGCTTCTTAATGGTTTTGATATATTTCTGAACAGATTTATTGATCTCTTTACTTCCGATTATGGCAGCATCCGACATTTCAAGTGCCAGTCTGGTCAGATTTTCAAAATTTGGCTGGGACAATATTTCCACATCCTCATCCTCGATTCCGTCCATCAACAGTTTCTTTCTGAATTCTTTTCGCAGTGGCTTGTTGAAATCATCGTTGTAAACCGAGTAAATGATCCTGGACTTATTGTAAAGCGGATCATCTATGAAAGTACGTTTCAGATAAAGCGGGATGAGCGCCGTTATCCATCCGTGACAATGTACGATATCGGGCGACCAGCGGAGCTTTCTGACGGTTTCAAGCACCCCCCTGGCAAAGAAGATGACCCGTTCATCGTTGTCTTCAAAAAACTCGCCCTTATCGTTCTTCAACACAAACTTACGGTGAAAGTAATCCTCGTTGTCAATGAAATACACCTGCATCCTGGCGGATTGAATGGAAGCGACCTTAATGATCAGGGGATGGTCGGTGTCATCAATGATCAGGTTCATCCCGGAAAGCCGTATCACCTCATGAAGCTGGTTCCTGCGTTCATTGATTGAACCGTACTTTGGCATGAAGGTTCGGATCTCACGGCCCCTCTCCTGGATCCCCTGTGGAAGGTAACGCCCGATCTTTGACATTTCGGTTTCGGGAAGGTAAGGAGTGATTTCCTGCGAGATGAACAAAATTTTGGCCTGCTTCATAACTCGTTCGAAAAATGCCATGCAAAATTACGAAAAATTCTACATTTCTGGCACTTACAAACATCTTATTAACACGGGATGCACTCACGGCCATTCTGGCTATATTTGTATAAAACGATCTGCTCTTGAAACTTACAAGAACCATTCCGGAGGTTCGTCCGGTTATAGAACACTGGAGAAGCAAAGCCGGATCGCTGGGACTCGTACCGACCATGGGGTCCCTGCATGAGGGTCATATATCCCTGATTAAAAGATCATTCGAAGAGAATCGTCATACCGTTGTCAGCATATTTGTAAATCCCACACAGTTCAATGACAAGAAGGATTTTAAGTCCTACCCCAGGAATCTGGCGGAGGATCTCGAATTCCTTGAGCCCTGGCCGGTCGATCTGATTTTTGCTCCCGGTGAACAGGAAATCTATCCGGAACCGGATAAGCGGGTTTTTGATTTCGGGGAACTGGACCGCATCATGGAAGGAAAATACCGCTCCGGGCACTTCAACGGCGTGGCACAGGTGGTCAGCAGGCTTTTCAGCATCATCGAACCCGACGTTGCCTATTTCGGGGAAAAGGACTTTCAGCAGCTGGCAATAATCCGAAGGATGGTATCCCGGCTGAAACTGGAAGTCCGTATAACGGGATGTCCCATCATCAGGGAACCCGACGGACTGGCGACGAGCTCCAGGAACAGGCTCCTCTCGTCCGGGCAGCGGAGTTCGGCGGTCCGGATCCATCAGGCGCTTACCAGGGCGAAGGAAAAAGCCGGAATCGTTCCCTTAAAAGCCCTGATTAAGGAAACCATTGAATTTATTGAGGTGGATCCGAACCTCAGGGTCGAATACTTTGAGATCGTCGATGATAAAAACCTTGAGCCGGTCCGCGGCTGGAGTGATCCGGGCGGAAAAAGGGGCTGCCTGGCTGTATATGACGGCAAGGTCCGCCTGATAGATAATATGGATTTTTCTTTATAACTTTGCATGGCTATGAACATCGAGGTTTTAAAATCCAAGATCCATATGGTTACCGTAACGGAGGCAAACCTCCATTACATCGGCAGCATCACCATTGATGAAGACCTTATGGACGCAGCCAACATCATTGCCGGGGAGAAGGTCCAGATTGTAAACATCAACAATGGTGAACGGCTCGAAACCTATGTGATCACGGGGGAACGAGGTTCAGGGTCCATAATCATGAACGGTCCGGCGGCAAGAAAGGTTGCGGTCGGGGATGTCATCATCATCATTGCTTACGCATCCATGGATTTTAAAGAGGCCAGGTCCTTTAAACCAACCATTATTTTCCCGGACACCGCCACCAATAAACCCGTCAATTAAGCCTTCCTTTGAGAAAAAAAATTTTCAAAGCCCTGCGTTTTTTCCTTTTCCTGTCCATTGCCGGAATTCTGCTGTACTTTGCCTTCAGGGGAGTTGATTTCGAGGAACTCTGGAACAGCTTTGTGAATGCGAAGTACTGGTATATCCTGGTTTACCTGATCTTTGGACTCCTTTCACTCCTGAGCCGGGCATACCGCTGGAACCTCCTGGTCGAAACCCTCGGTTATAAAGCCTCCTTCATGAACAGTTTTTATTCGCTAAATACAGGCTACATGGCCAATTACGCATTCCCCAGGCTGGGTGAGATCACGCGCTGCGCCTCTCTTTCGAAGGCCGAAAAAATCCCGGTGGACAAGCTTTTCGGGACGGTAATCGTCGAACGTGTAATCGACCTGTTGATGGTAACCATCCTGACCTTCCTGCTGATTGTATTCCGGTTTGATTTTTTCGGTACCTGGCTTCATGAAAACATTTTCGTCCCCCTCCTGAGCAAGCTGAACCAGTCCATCGGGGGAATCTGGATATTGCTGGCCACACTTCTCGGGATCCCGCTTGCCTTCGTGGTTTTTTATTACCTGTTCCGTAAAAGGCTCAACGGGGTGAATTTCATACAGAAGATCAAGTCTTTTGTAAAGGGAATTATCGACGGACTCAAAACCTTCTACAAACTTAAGCGGCGCTGGTTGTTCCTGTTGCATACCGTACTCATATGGCTGTTCTACTGGGCTATGACCTACGCTGCCGTATTTGCCCTGCCGGAGACTTCTGTCCTGAAACCCATCGACGGACTTTTCCTTCTGATCGTGGGATCCTTCGGGTTCATCATACCGGTACAGGGCGGCATCGGCGCTTATCACCTGATCACGACCCTTGGACTCACCCTTTATCACATTCCCAGGGAAGCGGGACTCACCTATGCCACCATCACCCACGGGGCACAGATGATCATGCTCATTGTCCTCGGGGCCCTTTCCTTTATGATCCTTTTTTCTTTCCAGCGCAGATCCAGGCGGGAAGAGGCATTATTAAACTCCCGGACATAGAATGAAACCGCCTGATTCAAAAAACTTTACCATCTCCCGCCTTCCTGGCAGGTAAATGATTGCGGTCAGCATATGGAAGCCTTAAAAAATATACGGTCCAAAATACTTGAAAGGGACGGCCTCGGAAAAATCCTGGCGCAGGTGAGAAAAGCAGGGAAAAAAGTGATCTTCACCAACGGGTGTTTCGATATCCTGCACAGGGGACACATCGAATACCTCTCCAACGCATCCGGCCTGGGCGATGTGTTCGTGATCGGCCTGAATTCGGATGCCTCGGTCAGAAGGCTGAAGGGGCAGAACAGGCCCGCGGTCGATGAAGATTCCCGGGCCCTGACCCTGGCAGCTTTCGAATTTGTGAACTTTGTCGTGCTTTTCAGCGAGGACACCCCCTGTGAATTAATGCAGGCCCTGCAGCCGGATGTCTGGGTAAAGGGAGGGGATTACAGCCATGTTGAAGAACTACCCGAATACAAGGTGATGATGGAAATTGGTGGGGAAGTTATTATCTTGCCTTTTGTGGAAGGCTATTCCACCACCGACATCTACAATAAAATCCTTGGATCTGCAAAAAGCTAAGCCAAAGACGGAATTTGTCTGCCAGCAATGCGGGGCCAGATCAAGCAAATGGATCGGCCGCTGTCCCTCCTGCGGGGAATGGAATACCTATACGGAAGAGATCATTCCTGTAACCGGTACACGATCTCCGCAGTCGCGCCCCGGGGGAACTTCCCTTCAGCCGCTTTCCGAAGTGAAATCGACACGCCGGGAAAGGCTCAGGACCGGTTTGTCCGAATTTGACAGGTTGCTGGGCGGGGGACTGGTAGCCGGATCCATGGTCCTCATCGGCGGGGAACCCGGCATTGGTAAATCCACCCTGGCCCTGCAGATCGCCCTGCTGCTCAGGGATCAGAAGATCCTGTACCTGTCGGGTGAAGAGAGCGCCGAACAGATACGGATCCGGGCCGAGCGCATCGGCAGTGTGCATGAAAATTGCCTGGTCCTGAACGAAACCTGGCTTGAAAACATCCTCGCCCACCTGGAGCATGCAAGTCCCGACCTTCTGATCATCGATTCGATCCAGACCCTATATACCGGGCAACTGGAATCCTCACCCGGAACCGTTTCCCAGATCCGGGAATGCGCCGCCCGCATCCTGCAGCATACGCGGGACCGCGGCATACCGGTAATCCTGATCGGGCATATCAACAAGGAAGGTCAGCTTGCCGGTCCCAAGGTACTGGAACACATCGTCGATGTCGTACTGCAGTTCGAAGGCGACAGGAACTATGCCTACCGGATCCTTCGGTCCTCGAAAAACCGGTTCGGGGCTACTTCTGAACTCGGTATTTTTGAAATGACCGAAAAAGGGCTGATAGAGATCAGCAATCCATCTGAAATCCTGCTCTCCCACGGAGATGAGAATATGAGCGGGATATCGATTGCCGCAACAATAAACGGGAACAGGCCTTTCCTGATCGAGGTGCAGTCCCTTGTCAGCTCGGCCGTCTACGGAACCCCCCAGCGTTCGTGCACCGGTTTCGACATCCGGCGCCTGAATATGCTCCTGGCTGTCCTGGAGAAAAGAGCGGGATTCAACCTCGGCACAAAAGACGTCTTTCTGAATATTGCCGGGGGGATTAAGGTTGAGGATCCGGCTGCCGACCTGGCAGTCACCGTGGCGGTGCTTTCTTCAAGCGTTGATATCCCGGTTGACAAAACCTGTTGTTTTGCGGCCGAAATAGGCCTCTCGGGAGAAGTCAGGCCGGTAAGCAGGATCGGGCAAAGGATCTCGGAAGCAGAAAAACTTGGTTTCAGCCAGATTTTTATCTCCAAATACAATAAAAAGGGACTTGATCAATCCGGTCACAGGATCGGTATCAAATTTGTGAGTAAGGTTGAAGAGGTCTATAAGCAGTTGTTCGGATAATTTTCCTAAATTTCACATCGTTTTTCCTTAATGGCTGTTGAACCTTTAAACATACTTTTTCGAGAAGATTATCAACCTTCCTCCAGGCCCTACGAGATCAAAGTACCGGAGATCCAGAGCGGGGACACGTATTATTTTACCACGGACAGCGGCCTGATATACCAGGTGAGGTTCGGCAAGAAGAGGGACAATTACCTGGGGAACATCGTAAATTTCAGTGTGCTAAGTGATGAATTCGAAGATGAGTACTCTGAAACCAACCGGGGAGAAGTATACCGAATCATTGCCACGGTTATTGAGATCGTCCGTATTTACCACGAGAAC
>Ga0307419_10000946_pt1 | contig 15080 bp, 12 predicted proteins | sample SalMarWE160230MG_2_FD_202512 | JGI IMG/M metagenome (GOLD analysis project Ga0307419, IMG submission 202512) | Salt marsh sediment microbial communities from the Plum Island Ecosystem LTER, Massachusetts, United States - WE1602-30 | ecosystem: Environmental > Aquatic > Marine > Intertidal zone... | reverse complement strand
ATGTCAAACCTGAACGTTTATTTGCTGGAAACCGCGCGCCAGGATTTAAAGCCTATATGCAGGAAAAAGACCTCAAAATCGTAATGGATACCGCCCGGGAATATGGCGCTCCCCTCCCTTCAGCAGCATTACATACTCAGCTGTTTGGAGCCATGCTGCAAATGGGGATGAAAGATCTGGATAACTCAGCCGTGATCGCTGTGATCGAAAATCTTGCCCATACGACTCTTTTAGACTGATCCAATACCTTCATTTCATCAGTTTTACCCGGCCGGAGGATCAACCTCCTGCCGGGTTTCTTTTTCAGCAGGTATAATTTTCCCAGAACAGGATCAAAAGGTTAATTATGAATAAGTTCATTGACTACCTTAAAAATATCCGGATGGATAAAATAACCCTCAGGGATTACATATTGATCCTAATAGGATCGATTCTACAGGCAGGGTCATTAAGGGTATTTCTAATTCCTGCCAAACTCGCCAGTGGTGGAGTGAGTGGTCTATCACAAATCATCAACAGTTACACAGGCTGGCCAATTGGTGTCATGGTATTGATTGGCAATATCCCCCTCTTTATCCTGGGCTGGCGTTTCCTCGGAGGGAACCGTTTTGCAGCCAGAACCGCGTTTGCGATCCTGAGTTTTTCAATCCTGGTAGATATACCAGTGCCATTTCTGCCCCTGGAAGGCATCACAGGAGATCTCGTTTTAAACTCTCTTTATGGTGGTGTTATCAGCGGAATCGGATTTGGGTTTGTTTACAGAGGGAAAGGAACCAGTGGAGGATCGGATATCCTGGCCCGGATCCTAAGCAGCTGGCGGGGCATCCCTGTATCTCAAAGCTATCTGATGACTGACGCAGTAATCATCCTCCTGGCGGGAATCTCTTTCAGCTGGGAAAACGCCCTCTATGCACTGGTGATGTTATATGTTAGCGGCATCGCAGCAGAATCCATCAGCCAGGGCTCCAATATCCTCAGAACTGGATTGATCATCACCGCACTCCCAGATCCAATCATAGAGGAGATATTCAACCGCCTGCGAAGAGGGGTGACGATCATGAGCGGTAGGGGTGGATATTCAGGTGAAGACAAGAGTATTCTATTATGTGTAGTCACACGGGCGGAGATCCCCCATCTAAAAGACCTGACGAAAGAAATTGATCCAAAAGCGTTTTTGATCATTGGGCAAGCTCACGAGGTGCGCGGTGAGGGTTTTTTACCTTTTGGAGATGATTAAAATTCACCAACAAATCGTGCAACTTCTTTTTATTAAACCCGTATATTGGATTAAGGCAAGACGCAAGGAGAACCTGAGTGTGTGAGACCGAATCACAATTAATCGCTGAAGCGAAAGCCGGCGATAAAGAGGCATTTTCAATACTTGTTGAAAAATACCAGAAACCGGTTTTTAGTGTCTGTTATAGGATGCTGGGTACACCCACCGCCGCCGAAGATGCTGCGCAGGAAGCTTTTATCCGGGCTTACCAGGCCCTGGACCGTTATGACCCGGAAAGGTCATTTGCTACCTGGATCCTCTCAATTGCATCAAATTACAGCATTGATCAATTGAGAAAGAATAAAGTAACTATCTTATCGATGGACAACGACAAACATGCCTGGTTGGCACCGCCTGATCCGGGACCTAGTCCCGAAAAGGCAGCTCTTGATAAGGAAAAAAATGCCCTGGTGCAGGCCGTATTGGCGGATTTGAATGAAACAGATCGAGCTGCGGTAATTTTGCAGTACTGGCATGATTATTCATACGAGGAAATTGCTGAGACTTTGGATCTCAGCAGCAGCGCAGTAAAAAGCCGCTTGTTCAGAGCTAGAAAACTAATGGCTGAGAAATGGCAGGAAATGCAGTTGATCTCAGCACCCAAAGTAAACTCAGCTGCTAAAAGGATTGCCCATGAAACATCAACAATTTGAGAACTGGATCTTAATGGATGAGGAACTCAACCAGGAACAGCAGCGCGAACTGCATGGCCATTTGAAACAATGTTCTCAATGCCAGGCTTTATTCAAGGCAAGCCATCAGATCGCTCATCTGTTCAAAACAGCGCCAGAACCGGCACCTGCGGCTGGATTCAGCGTGCGCTGGTTGGAGCAGATCGACAATATGGAAAAGCGTAAGAACCGTGTGATTCTGGTCAGTACCCTTGGGGCGATTTCTCTGGCCACCTTGATCCTGATATCTACTGTCGGTCTTGAACTTAGATCAGTTGTTGGCAATTTCCCGCAGATGATGTTTGAATTGGTCACCCTGATCACCAACTGGGTTGTCTTCTTAAATCAAGTTAGCGATATCATCACCCCCCTCTTCCGAGTGGGTGCAAAATTATTATCTCCCGTTTGGCTCTATATCACAGTATTCGGCCTGAGCGGGATTACTGCAGCCTGGACAATCGCTTTTTATCGATCAAGGGAAATGCAGAAGGAGATTAGTTCATGAAAAAAATTACACGTATCATAATCTTGGTACTGCTATTAAGTGCAGTGCTAGTCCCAACAACTGTCACAGCTTCCGGATTAAATGATGACAAGGTCGTTTTTGGTGGCAACTTCACCCTAAACTCAGGTGAAACCCTTAATGGTGATCTGGTAGTTTTCGGGGGGAATGTCATCTTGAAAACCACCTCAACAGTAAATGGGGACACAGTTGTCATGGGTGGAAATATGACCGCCAATGGCACAATAAATGGCAACCTGGTTGCCCTGGGAGGGATCATTGAGCTCCAGGAAGAAGCCAAGGTAATCGGTGACCTGACCGTCTTGAGCAGCAGTTTTGAACAAGCATCAGGAGCATATATCAGCGGGAATATTGTTACGGAAGAAAACATTCCTTTTGAGTTCAATTTACCTGACCGTATCGGGTTGTTTGAAGGGAACTTCCCCGCTTTTCAATTCCGAGAACTTCCATTCGTTTCTGCTTCCTGGTTCTTCTTCCAGGTTCTGATCTGGACAGGGCTGGCGATATTAATCGCACTCTTCATTCAAAATCAGGCACCTGTGATCAACCGAGCTGCTTTTGGTCAACCAGTGATGTCAATCGTTGTCGGATTGGGAATTACCTTTATTGCCCCCCTGGTGTTGATCGCATTGCTCCTGACTATCCTGCTCAGTCCAGTCAGTTTATTGGGTATCCTTGCCTTGTTAGCTGCCTGGGTAGTCGGACTGGTATCTCTAAGTATTGAGATCGGCAAAAAGTTAGCCCAGGCTCTGGATCAAAACTGGGCAACACCCATCATGGCTGGAATTGGAATGTTCATTCTGTCACTCTTGTTTAATGGCTTCCAGCATATTGTGCCCTGTTTTGGTTTCTTGCCTAAGTTCGTTCTGGGGTTATGGGTAATAGGCGCTGTGGTATTGACCCGCTTTGGCACCAGGGAATATCCAGAAACTGGAGGAAAGGTTGTTCCAGCTGTTGTCAATCAAACAGAAGAAATCCCAGAAGCATTCCTGGCAAAAGTTAGCCCTGAAGATCAGGTTGAGATTAATGCAACCAAAGCAGCTCAGGAACTGGCCGATAAAGAAGGTATTGACCTCAAATCGGTCAAAGGCAGCGGTGCGGAAGGGCGAATTACTCTCAATGATGTTCGTAAAGCTGTGAAAAAGTAAGAAAATCCAAATCTAAGGCCAAAAAAAGTCCGGGATACTATATCCCGGACTTTTTTTATTATCAAGATACCAATCAGGATTTTCTTCTCCTGATTACCCAGGCGGCGATCCCAAAGATTATGGCACCAAGGCCTAGGATTATCTCCAAGACCCGGAAAGGATCTAAAGAAGGTATCCTATCGATACTATGGGTTTCCTCATTTGGTAAATTTGGTGAAGTAATTAATTGGGGTACGGGAGTTCCAGATTCTTGGGGAACAAATGTCTGGGTTGGTTCTGTTAATTCTTCAGGAGTTCCCACTTCTTGCCACTCATCTGTCTGGTTTGTTGCAGCATCTGGGGCTTCGTCTCCAGTGCTTTTGCTTTCAGCTTCCTGGGCATAACCTACCGACTCCCCTTCCTCCATTGCCTCTGCCGCAACCTCCGGGGCTGGAGCCTCAACATCCCTGGACGTTTCGATTTCAGCTTCAGCAGCAGCCCGGTCAGTATCCATCTCTGCCTCGGCTTCCATCAGAACTGGTTCTTCTACAGTATCTGCTGCTGACTCAGAAAGTGCTTCTAACATCACTTCTTTGGATGCAGCAGGTGCCATCGCCCCGCCCATAAAAACCCTTCCAAAATCCAATACCAAAACGCCAATCAATAAAATCGACATCAAGGCTGAAACCAGTCGAAATCCCCTGGCTTGTTGGGGGCGGGTTTTGATGCCAACCATCTCGGCCCTTAAAGTAAAATTACGCGGGACTCTCAATTTTGGTGTCTGCTGCAGGGTTTCTTTTGTCTGGCGAAGTTCCTCCAGGGCAAACTGAAGAACAGGTTCTTTATCTAATCTTTCTTCAATTCCTTTTATTTCTTTGGGGTTCAATTCTCCATCCAAATAGGAAGACAATTGAACCCAATCCCTGTTGGTGATCTTCATTTCATTTAAACCTCACCTACATGACGTAATCCTTGAGGTAAAAGTTCCTTAAATCCCTGCAGGCAATCTTTGAGGTTATTCCGGGCTCGGGCCAGACGGCTCTTTACTGTACCCAAGGGACGATCTGTGATTTCAGCTGCCGATGCATAATCCAAGCCCTGGATATCAACCAGTACCACGATGGTCCGGAATTCATATTCCAATCGATCTAAGCAATATTGGATCGCTTCTGAAAGTTCTCTGCGCAGCAGTGTATCTTCAGGTTTATCGGTCGGATCCTCCAACCAGCTTGCGGAATCCATTTCATCCCCATTTTCCCCTTCCGGATACAAGGGAACCACCGGCTGCCGTTTTCTACGGCGGTATTCGTCATAACAGGCATTGCTGACAATTCGCAGAAGCCAGCTCTTAAACGAACCCCCCCGGTAAGTATGGAGCTTTTGATAGGCTGAGATAAACGCATCCTGGGTTGCATCCGCAGCAGCATCTGGCTCTCCGATGATCCGGTAAGCCTGGTTATATACTAAAGATTGGAAAGACAAAATGATTTGATTAAAGGAATCCAAATCACCTGCCAAAGACTTTTTGATTTGATCTTGAAGATCCATCATTCAAACCAATCCAGTACTCATTGTGGTGCAATAACAATTAATGAAATTGAAATTACGGGAAAGATCCTTCTCAAGATCGAATTTGTTTTAATAGTTTCTGGTAAGCATCTACATTAGCCGGACCTAAGCCGATGATCTCTTCAATGACATCAACCGCCTCGCTCTTTCGGCCGCTGTCCAGCAGCAACTCACCCAATTTATCCAATTCACTAATTGCAAGATCCCGCTGTCCAAGGTGTTTGAAAAGATCGACCAGGCGCCGGATAATATAATCCTCATTCGTGACTTCTTCTCTAAGAGCAGCCAAGTATCCATGAATCGTTTCTGAGTCAGTTGAGATATCAAACTGATCCACGAAGCGGTCTATTTCCTCCTCAGCAGCAGGTTTATGCCCTAAACGATAATTAAGATCTACCAGGGAGATACTGGCCTTTTGGTTTTGCGGTGCAAACTCACATATATCTGTATAGGTATTAATTGCAGATTCCCAATCCAGGCGCTGGATATCAATATCAGCCATTCGAAGGAGAAGCTTGAGTTTTATTCCTTTATCATCAGATACGGACCTTGCCAGGTTCAAGGCTTTTGAATAAGCAACTCGGGCACTGTCCAATTCCGCCAGCGGGAAGAAAACCTCGGCCAGGTTGATATATTCATTAATGGCTTCTTCCTTTTTACCGTACTCTTCCAGCAAGTCGATCTGCCGTTGGCGGACTTCAATATTCATTGGCTGTAGATCAATAACCTTCTTCAACATTGCTAAAGCACGTTCGGTTTTCCCCTGGACAGCATATACATCTGCCACAGCAAGATACTTCGTTACAGCCCCGGAAATTTTATTCTGTTCCATAAGCAGATCACCGATTGTGACGTGCAGTGGAAGGAAACTGGGTGCATTCCTAAGTGCAAAAAACGCTTTTTCCATGGCTGCACCATATAAACCTTGGGCAGCAAGGTCAATGATATCCCTGTGAATGCCTATAATCTGGCTTCTGCGATCATCCAGCAACGCATCCATCTGGGGCAGCAATATGCCATCTTCCGACCTTCCTTTGGTTCGTAAGTCAGTTACGACATTACGCCAATCCGGTCGCATCAGCAAATCCTCGATATGTTTGCTCATCTCGATAAATGCTTCATTCCCTTCCCGTTGTTCAAGATCCTCCATCATCACTTCGTAGAGATGGATCAGGTCTTCCACATTCTCTTTGTCAACCAGGGATGTGTCGGCAATACGAAGTGCTTCCAGGTATTCCTTGCTGGCTTCAACCCATTGCTCAGCGTCTCTATATTGATTTGCTAACAGCAATCGGGAAGCCAGGGCAAAGTTTTCATGAGTTACTGATCTAGTAAGGGATCGAGTAGCGCTCTCAACCCTGCCAAGCTTGATATACAGATAACCTAAAAGGAAATATGCAGCGAGGTTAGAGTAACCTTCGTCAATGGCAGCCTTAATTTGATCTGCAGCTTCTTTTTCATTTCCAGCTGAGTAGTGTTCTATTGCCTGTGACACATGCAGTTTTAAAAGACTATCATCTGTCAGATCCGATCCGCTATCTACATTCCAGCTCAATCCTTCATCCAGTTCAACAATCCTCTGGGGGTTTTTATCTTTATGTAAGATCTGTTCCTCAAACAAGGCTCCAGCAAGGATGACCATTGCCTTGTCTACTGCTTCAACGATCGGATTTTCGTAGACCGTTGGCCTAGCTGGTTCCGGTGCTTCCAACCGGGCAACATCAAGTTTTATTTCCTCTTCCGGATCGATAATGACCGGTTCTGGCAGGGGCAGTTGACGACCTAAGTGAAGGATTTCTTTAGCGCGCAAGGCAATTATATTTTCCGGGGAACACTGCAGAGCGCGATCTATGGATTCCGCCGCTTTTTCCGTATTTCCTGAAAGTTGCAACAAGCCAGCAGTGTTAATAAATTCACTGACAGCTAATTTTTTCTTTCCAAGTCTTTCGTAAACCATACCAAGCCTGGCATGGGCTTTAATATTATGAAGATCTATCTCAACAACCCGTTTCCAATTCTCAATTGCCTTTTGGATATCTTCATTTTTCAGATGTGATTCTGCTGCGTGCAAAGCAGATTTAACCGCTTCATTCGGTTGATCGAGCGCTTCATAGATTAAAAACATCTTCTCGTATGGAGCCGGATCCTCAGCATTCAGTTCAATCGCTTTGGTATAAGATATCAGCGCTTCATGATACTCATGCATTTCATAATACGCCAAACCGATATTGGTCAAAGCTTTGAAGTTTTTAGGATCAATTTCGAGAGCCTGTTGATAATAAGCCGCCGCATCACTCCATTTCTGATCCCAAGCAGCGGAATTACCCTTTGAAATCAAATTTTGCAGCTCTTGCATTTGATCAGTCATTAAAATCTCTCTTCATCAATTTTCTTGGTATTTGACTAACGACCCCCAATCATGACCATAACGAGCCTCGGTCGTCAGGGGAATCTCTAAAGAGTATACATCTTCCATGGCAGATTGTACAAGCTTAATAGATTTGTTAACTTCATTTTCTGGAACCTCAAGCACAAGTTCATCGTGCACCTGAAGCAAAATCCTGCCTTTCAGTTCTGATTTCTCCAGTTTTTCCGCGACAGCGATCATAGCCAGTTTCATAATATCCGCAGCCGTACCCTGAATCGGTGCATTGATGGCTTCCCGTTCTTCCCTCCGTTTCAGATTATGATCCGTGGTTGTTGCCAGTCGTGGGAAATATCTTCTTCTTCCCAACAATGTTTCGACATAACCGATTTCCTTGGCCTGAACCTTGATATTGTCCAGGTAAGATTTAACTCCAGGAAAACGCTGGAAATAGGTTTCAACAAAGTTTTCTGCCTCAGTCAGGGTCAGGTCTGTTGATTGTGTCAGGCCAAAAGAACTCATACCATAGATCAAACCAAAGTTGATTGCTTTTGCTTCCCGCCGCTGCTCTGAGCTCACCTCTTCAAGGGGAATATTATAGATCGCCGCTGCCGTAGTGGTATGAATGTCTCGACCTTCACGGAAAGCTTCCAGCATCGCTTGATCCTGAGCCATATGGGCTACCACCCGGAGCTCTATCTGGGAATAATCAACCGCAACAAGAGACATCCCAGGGGCTGCTATAAATGCTTTTCTGACCTGATTGCCTAACTCGGTCCGGACAGGTATATTTTGCAAATTCGGATCAGTAGAAGCTATCCGGCCTGTAACAGACCCGGTCTGGTTATAAGAGGTATGGACCCTTTTGGTCTCAGGATTGACCTGACCCGGCAGGGCATCCACATATGTGGATTTTAATTTTGAATATTCGCGATATTGAAGAACCCAGGCTGGTACTTGATGTTCCTTCTGTAAAAACACGAGCACATCTGCGGCTGTTGAATAGTAACCACTGGCTGTTTTGCTGCTCCGCCCTGGAGGGGTCAGTTTCAATGTCTGGAATAAAGCTTCCGAGAGTTGTTTGGGGGAATTCAGGTTGAACGCATAACCAACACCTTTAAAGATCTTTTCCTCCAGCTGGTTAAGTTCAGCTTCCAGCCGGACCGACATGTCAGCTAGGAAAGCTGTATCTAACCCTATACCTGTCATTTCCATACCGGCCAAGACTGATACAAGGGGCATTTCAATCTTGCGATATAGATCAATGCTTTCAGTATCCTTCAAGTCTTGCAGCAGGACTGGCTGAAGTAAAAGCACCATTACCGCGTCCTCAACTGCATATCGGGCAGCATCCTGAATAGCAACTTCAGCCATCGTGATCTGGGATTTGCCTTTCCCAATCAAAGTTACAATTTCATTCATCGATCGATCCAGTCGGACCCAGGCCAGCTTCTTTAAACCCAGATTCCTGGATGAAGGATTAATCAACCATTCAGCGATCATGCTGTCAAAACTGAGTGGATGAACCTTAAGCCCTGCTCGAGCTAACAGGATATAGTCATATTTCAGGTTATGGCCCAGTTTTGGGATAGCAGGATCCGTCATTGGACCTTTTAATACATCCAGAACTTGATCCAGCGGCAGCTGCTCTCCTTCATTGTGCCCCACGGGGATGTAATATCCAGCATCCTCGGATACAGCCAGTGATATCCCAACTAATTTCGCCTGCATCTGGTCTGTGGATGTAGTTTCAGTATCAAAAGAAATCTGCGAAGCTTTTGAGAGGACTTCTCCCAATTTTTTTAACTGGTTTTTTGTGGTAATTATATCTACCTTGATGGACCCGGGGGCTTCTGTTGTAGTTAAGAATTCCGGGGTTTCTCCTTCTGCTCCGGCAAAAAGGCTCATCTGCCCTTCAGAAACGGATTTTCCATAGATTTCCTCAACAACAGCCAATCTATTCAACAGCGAGCCGAATTCCAACTCCCGAAATAAATCCCTGACTGTGAGCGGGTCAAACTGGTCGGGTTTGGCTTGATCCAGATCGATCTCTACTCTCAGATCGCTGACAATTGTGGCCAGCTTCTGGCTCAAATAGGCATCCTGTTTTCCATCCACCAGTTTTGCCTGGAAACGGCCGCCAACATCTTCAATATGATCGTAAATATTATCAAGTGTCTTGTATTCTTCCAGCAGTTTTACAGCTGTCTTCTCTCCCACTCCGTACACACCGGGAATATTGTCCGAGCGATCTCCTATGATGGCCTTGAAGTCCACCACCTGCTCCGGCCAAACCCCCATTGACTCTTTCACATCCTCCCGGAAATAATCCTTAGCGTCGCTGAGCGATTTGCCGGGCAGGTTGACAGTGATGCGGTCATTCACCAATTGAAGCAGATCCCGGTCTCCGGTGATGATCTTAACCGCTAATCCCTTGTCAACAGCCCAATTCGCCAGGCTTCCCAAGACATCATCTGCCTCGTATCCTTCCAATTCGGCCCGGGGAATATTAAATGTGTCTACCAGGGTCCTGATCCGGTCGATTTGGACCCGGAGATCGTCCGGCATCTTCTCCCGGGTGGCCTTATATTCCGGGTATAACTCATCACGGAAGGTTTTACCGGTATCGAATACAACCGCCAGATAATCGGGCCTTTCCTGTTCCAGAAGACGCAGCAAAACACTGGTAAAACCGTAAATTCCAGCTGTTGGTTCTCCTTTGCTGGTCAGCCACCTGGCCGAGTTGGTCCCACCACTTGTAAGGGCAAAATAGGTTCGGTAAGCCAGGGCATGTCCATCAATTAAATATAGGGTAGAGGTCATAGGATATCCAGATTAGTCGCCAGGGAAACGGCTCCACAGAGTTGCGAATATTATAACTTTTCCTGGTCATATAGTAACATTTCCATTATATCCCATCTGACCTTATTCTTGATCTCCCCCTGTTTTGCACTGTGAAGCTGATGGCAATTTCGTTATAATCCAAGACGATTTCTTGTTATTATAAAAAAAGGCAGGAAGATTCATGACCAAGATCATTGCAGCGCTGGACCAGGGAACTACCAGCACCCGGTGCATTCTCTTCAATCAAAAAGGAGAAATCATCACCAGCTGCCAGAAAGAACACAGCCAAATATACCCTCAACCCGGCTGGGTAGAACATGATCCCATGGAGATCTGGGAAAATTCAATCTTTGTGATCGAAGAAGTCCTGAAAGAAGTCGAACTTAAACCAGTGGATCTGGCAGGGCTGGGCATCACTAACCAGCGTGAGACCACTGTTGTGTGGTCCAAAATTACAGGTCAGCCTGTCTATAATGCCATCGTCTGGCAGGATACAAGGACAGACCAGATTTGTAATAGACTGGCAGGGGAAGAAGGACAGGACCGCTTTCGCTCAAAGGTGGGTTTACCTCTTGCTACCTATTTTTCCGGTCCGAAAATAATCTGGATCCTGGATAATGTAAACGGCGCTAGGGAAAAAGCGCTGAATGGCGAGCTCCTGTTTGGCACAATAGATTCCTGGTTGGTCTGGAATCTTACTGGAGCGAGGCAAAACGGCCAGCACATTACCGATGTGACCAACGCTTCCCGGACTATGTTGATGAATCTCAAAACCCTGGAGTGGGATAAAGATATCCTGAAATTATTTAATATACCGGAAACCATGCTGCCGGATATCTGCTCTTCTAGCGAGATTTATGGAAAAGCCGGAGGTTCTTTATCTGGTGTACCAATTGCTGGAATCCTGGGGGATCAACAGGCAGCATTATTTGGCCAGACCTGCTTCGACCCCGGCCACGCAAAAAACACATACGGAACGGGATGTTTCTTGTTATTAAACAGCGGCGAAGAACCAACATTTAGTGATCACGGACTCTTAACAACTCTGGGATATAAAATCGGAGATGCCAAACCCGTTTATGCCCTGGAAGGCTCAGTCGCCATCACCGGCGCCCTGGTTCAGTGGCTGCGGGACAATCTGGAGATGATCCAGGAATCTGACGAGGTGGAAGTCCTTGCCAGCCAGGTTGAGGATAATGGTGGGATCTATTTTGTGCCAGCCTTCTCTGGACTTTATGCTCCATACTGGCAGTCTAACGCGCGCGGAGTAATTGCCGGATTGACCCGCTATATCACCAAAGCTCACATCGCCAGGGCAGTTCTGGAGGCCACTGCTTTTCAAACCAAAGAGATCCTGGAAGCAATGGAAAAAGATACCGGGATCAAGTTAGCTTCCTTGAAAGTGGATGGAGGTATGGTAAAGAATGAATTGCTAATGCAGTTTCAGGCTGATATTTTGAACGTCCCGGTTATCCGGCCAACCATTACTGAAACTACAGCCTTGGGGGCGGCCTACGCAGCAGGACTAGCAGTAGGTGTCTGGAAGGATCAGGAAGAATTAAGAAATTACTGGCAGGAAGATCGGGTCTGGATACCCACGATGGAAGAAACAGAACGGGATAGACAGTATAAAGGTTGGATAAAAGCAGTAAAAAAATCGTTTGATTGGGTGGATTGACATTAAGAAGCTTTTATCACTTTTCAGCTCGGGAGTAATAATTAATATCTCAAGGCACCCATCCTCGGGTGCCTTTTTAGTATATAGATCTCTCCTGAAGATGGGTAGAGAAAATATATTTTTATTTGGTTAAATCATCCCCACCAACTTCAGGAACTCCTCCCATTCTTCAGCAAAAAAGTGTACTGTCAGATTATTGAGTTCCAGGTGGTAGGTTGATTCTCCATCAGGTTCATCTGCCCGCCAGGCAAGAAAATTCTCGGTTTCAGCAATTACTTCAGTTTCGAAGTCTTCGTCATTTTTATCAATTCCCATTATAAACTCCTCTTTTATTATTAGGGCGGGGGTAGTACAAACCAGGGATTTACAAATCCTCCCTGGAAGCGAACCTCAAAGTGCAGGTGAGCACCTGTAGAATTTCCGGTATTTCCGCCCAATCCAATAGTTTGACCCTGGACAACACTCTGACCACACCCTGATGTGACCCCAGAAAGGTGGGCATAAAGAGTCTGATATCCGGTACCGTGGTCAACCACCACAACATTACCGTAACCCCCATTGGCCCAACCCGCAAACACTACCACGCCTGAATCCGAGGCAAAAACCGGTTCTCCAACAACCAGGCCAATATCAATAGCAAGGTGGCCTGACCAATAATCATTACCCGAAAGGGTATGCCCAACAGTCGGCCAGATAAACCCACCTCCGCCGTATAAACCTTCAAAGGGGCCGGAGCAGGCTCCCCCTCCATAAATACCGGAGGACACTCCGGAAGCACCTCTGGAAATGGTCGGTATAATCCACTGCTGCAGATCACGCTTGCCGCCCGGGATCATTACCATATCACCTGCTTTAATAACCGGGTTTAACAGATCCAGGTCGTTGCCAATCCAATTGATGATCGAATCCGGTTCAGTTTTAAACTTTGCGGCAACGGAATCAACATCGTCCCCGACTTCCCACTGATAGTAAATCCCATCAACTGGCGGGATGATCAATTCCATACCTGGTGTGAGTGAATGGGGATTATCTTGCAGCGTATCATAATTCGACCACAGGATTGATTCAGGTTCCAGATTATATTGTTCTGCAAGACCAAACATAGAATCGTTAAAAGCAACCAGGTGGGTAAAGGCCTTGGTATTTTTTCTCTCAGGAATAATCGTATTGAGTTTGGATGTCCTTGTGATAGCTGTTTCAGCCTCTTCCAACACAAAATCCGGGATGTGGTATTCGGCCGCAAGATGTTGTGGTTGTTCTATAATTTTATTGGGTTGAGGTTGGGAAAAAGTGATCTCTTGTTCCGTGAAATATTCGACCCAGGATATATATCCAGCGCCTGCCAAAAAGATAAAAGCCACAACCCATAAAAACCAGGAAAGCAGTAAGTCCCTACGCATTTGTATATTTTACTACCAGGGAGGTGATTTAATCGTTCAGCGTTGCCAGGAATTCTTCATTATCGCTGGTCTCGCTGATCCTCTTCAGGATTGTTTCTGTTGCAGACGACTGGTCCATACCAGCGCCATGGGGTGGATCCGAGACCATCTGATCATACATTCTGCGCATCAACCAGACTCGCGGTGTAAGATCAGGTCCAAGAAGCAGTTCTTCCCGGCGGGTTGAAGAGCGCGAGATATCAATAGCTGGGAAAACCCGCCGCTCCTGCAGGGTTCGGGATAGATGGAGCTCCATGTTACCGGTTCCTTTAAATTCCTCATAGACAACATCGTCCATTCTTGAGCCTGTATCGACCAGGCAGGTACCGATGATAGTCAGGGAGCCGCCTTCCTCAATGTTCCGGGCAGCGCCGAAGAAACGTTTAGGTGGATATAAGGCAGAGGGGTCAATACCACCAGATAGCGTTCTACCGGAGGGTGTGACCACAAGGTTATAGGCCCGGGCCAGACGCGTGATCGAGTCCAACATGACCACTACATCCATGCCAGATTCCACCAATCTCTTAGCTCTTTCCAGTACCATTTCTGCCACACGTACATGAGAGGATACTGGCTCATCGAAAGTGGACGAGATCACTTCAGCGTCTACTGAACGGTCCATATCCGTAACCTCTTCCGGGCGCTCGCCGATCAAAGCCACTATCAGATGCACATTGGGATATGTGCCAGATATTGCGTTGGTCATTTCTTTCAAGATAGTCGTTTTCCCGGCTTTGGGTGGAGAAACGATCAATCCTCGCTGACCGCGTCCTACCGGGGTAATCAGGTTGATCAAGCGGGTCGAGGTGATATGGGGGGAGGTTTCCAGGTTAAAACGTTCATTCGGGAATATTGGTACAAGGGAGTGGAAATCTGGGCGCCTTTTAGCTTCATTAGGTTCCAGGCCGTTAACACTTTCTGCTTTTAACAATCCATAATGTCTCTCCGAGTTCCGGGGGGGACGGACATCGCCGATCACAAGGTCTCCGCTGCGCAGATCAAAACGCCTGATCTGGGACTGAGAAACGTAAATGTCATCCGGTCCGGATATGTAATTGGCGGAACGCAGGAAACCAATCCCCTCGCTCATTATTTCCAGAATACCGCCCCGGACTTCACGACCATTTAATTCCGCGTCAGCGCGCTTGATTTCCAAAAGCAGCGCTTCCTTTTTGAGCCATTTGGCCCGATTAACATCTAAATCCTCGGCAATCTGCCGTAATTCAGCCAAAGGCTTGGCTAAGAGTTCAGTCGTTTCCATAGTTTCTCTCGATTGGGATAACCTTAGTATGTAGATAATACAATAAGAATTTAGTTGGAGAAATCTCCAACAGTATGCACCAACTTATGATCGCTAAAGCGTCAATAGGGGATAAGCCTGGTTCAATTTGACCTTAATGAGGGGTTTGAACGACTAAATTATAGCATGAACAGACAACGTACGCAAGATTCAGCCGGATAATCTCCAGAAGGTTTTCTATTATTGATTGATCTTTCCGGTGTTGAAAATAAACCATAAAACGCAAAAAAATATCAATAAATATCTCCTCCTGTGTAAATCGTATTCTGGAATTATCCCCAACTTTAT
>Ga0307419_10000944_pt1 | contig 15104 bp, 30 predicted proteins | sample SalMarWE160230MG_2_FD_202512 | JGI IMG/M metagenome (GOLD analysis project Ga0307419, IMG submission 202512) | Salt marsh sediment microbial communities from the Plum Island Ecosystem LTER, Massachusetts, United States - WE1602-30 | ecosystem: Environmental > Aquatic > Marine > Intertidal zone... | reverse complement strand
GTAATCATTTTTTTTCATTTTTTACTGCCAATTTTTAAAAAGTTGAATATTATGACAATTGATGATATATTTAGATTACAATGTACAACGGGTGTGTGTCTGCAATGGCTATCCTAGAATGATTAACGCCAAACCGGGAAAAAGCTACTTTCACCGCCTCTGGGGGGGACCGCTAATCCTCCCTTTTTTATTTCTTCTGCTCATTCAGATACCTTTTTAACGACCTTCTTTTTAATCGATTTCTTTTTTTTCGGCGGATCTGCTTCCGGATCTGCTTCCGGCTGATCTCCTGGAACATCTTCCGGAAATGCTTCCGACTGATCTCTTGGCACATAATATTCCTCCGGTTCCGGATCTGCTTCTCTTTCTTCCAGAGGAAAATCTCTTTGATTATTTTCTGGTTCATATAACTCAAAGGGGATATTCAATTGCTTTAATAATTGAGCGGTTGTTTCCGGACCCTCCCTGTCAAGAATGTATTGTACTAAAGTTTCAAGCTGTTTACTATTACCCTTTATGGATTCCAGTTCTTTCGATTGCTTGACAATTCCCTGCAGTAATTTAGCCTGCATGTCGTCACCGGTTAATTTAGGCAACCATTGATTAATCAAGGGAATGATTTTATCTAAAATACCAGTATCATCTTCTTTGTCCGGTTTCATTTGATCCCGGAAAGCAGCTTCCGCATTTTTTAAATTTCGTTGTTGCATTTCAGTTATCATCTTGAAATTCTCCATCATTGAGTTACGCATTGTTTCAGCCATTGATGAAAACGATTGTTTTACCATTTCCATCATCATATTATTGTCGTTACCGCTGTTGCGCTGCAGTAATGGAGCTAAAATAGGAGTAATTATCGCCATTATTTTTTCAGCGACTGTCAAAAAATCTGTTGCAGATGATTGTTGTTGAATTATTGCAGGTTGTACCGGAGGTGGCGGCGGTTTTTCGCCTCTGTCAAACTTTTCAGCTTTTTCTCTCTGTTTTTTTAATTCGTCGTATCGTTCGTGTATAAATAGTTGATAGATTCTCTGAGTGCCATTTTTGAATTGTCTGCATTTTTTTATTACCAGCCTAACCAGATACGTTCCGCCGCCATGCTTCAATCCTATTTCATGTTCATCTGGCGGAAAATCAGGATCGAACTTGTCTAAAAACTTTCGTTTTCGGTTATTATCAGGATCATCATATTTATACAAATAAAAATAATCAATTCTTTCCAGTCCATTACTTTCTTTAAATTCGTCCATCAATTCAATGTAAGAAAGTGATGAATTGCTTAAATCCTGAAAATCATTTTCATTCTGAAGATTTAATTCATCTGTTGTTGCTTGTGCGGGTTCCGACATTACTTTTTTCCTTTCGAAATAATTATAATCAATAATATTAAAGCGATTGCTATCGCGGGTAAATATGTACTATCAACCTTAAATTTCCCCCTCCCTTCTATTTTTTCAACGTAATCCCTCAGTGTCACAATTCCCGGATTCTTTATTTGAATATCTACAGGTAAAACAGTATCAAGCGGTTTTTTTCTCCATGATGGATACAAAACCGATAGATACAATTCTTTACTATTTGCAAAGGGATAATAACGCGAAAGATATTCATACACCAGCTGCAGCTGATCTTTAACGGTAGGATGCAAAGTAACCAGATCGAGGCTATCGGAAAAACCTAAATCTCTGGCCGTTTTATCGACAAATTGTATTAAACCACGAGCGGACGAATACGGGTTTTTCGCCTGGGGATCGAAACCGGATTCAAAGTCTATCAATTTAACCAAATCATCCGGATTTATTTCTAAGTCGATTGCTATCTCAATGATTTTTTGGTATACATCATTTGGTATATTTTTCATAGTTTACCGATAAGAAAGCCAGCCGCAAAAACACCGAGCACCCACGGAAGAGCTTTTTTTATCGCTACATTCTGTACAACGGGTACCCACTCCACACGCACATCACCAGGCTCTATATTGGATATATAAGAACTGAAATTCTCCCGTACTTCGGGCAGATCATCACTTTTCCAATATAGCCGGTAATAATCATTCCCGACTTTTTCGATCTCTGGTTTTACACCTAAAACCTGTTCACTCAATAGCGCCAATGTTTGCGCCTTAATTGCTGCAGTTACCGCGTTCATATTACTCAATTACTTCGAATACATAAAGGAATGCGCTATTTTCCACGACCCTTGATTTTTTTACTCCTTCTCTCGCCTTTACAATAAATGCCTTTCCTTCAGGTGACTGCCAGAGAGAATTCTTTGTATTCGACTTGCGAATCCGTAAAATATCAATGAGCCGGTCATCCCGCTTTTCTTCCTTTTTTTCTTTTTCATCAGCCATTGAGACGCTCCTTAAGTTTTAAAAAAATATTATCAATCTAATCGAGTCGAGTGATTAGAATTCTTGCTCTTTGGATACTTTTGTTACCACCACCGAAACCACTACGCCAATTTATACGAACGTCCTGATTTCCAGTGAGTGTATTGTCTACATAAAAACAACCGTTCCACTGTGTCCACCGATCAGCGTATAACGGATTTTTGAAATGGCTAAAAGCGTATCGAACTGTATTTATTGTCAATTCAGCTTCCACGTCCTCATCAGCTACAGCGAATATTTCGCAATAGCCCTCGATTTTATAACGAACCCCCAGAACAGCCGTAAAACTCACCAGTAATTTATTCTGCCATGCTGCATTTGTCGTTGTTGATACGCCTTCAGACGAACCATAATTAATATATTGACCGACCCCTCCCCCGCCGCCGCCAGTCCACCCTTTCTTACATGATGAACCACCATGATAGATATTTGAAGTCGTCATTATCTTCTATTCCGTTGCCCTATTGAGTGAGCTACAGCGTCACGGTGTGCAGCGCCGAAATATTGTTCCTCAATCTGATAAATATTGATCGATACTTGTACTCTCACTGGTGATATACCTACCATTGAAGCCAATTGCCGTAATTCACCGGTAAAAGATAAAAGCAGCTGATCTCCGGTGATATCAGAATGAAAAAAATTAGATAATTCCCCGTGGTCGGTGAAATTGACAACCTGCAAAGGTGCTCTATATAGATTCTGAGAATCAAAAAGCTTCGTGAATTGCAATTGCGGAAAAACAGTAATAGACTCTAAAAACTGTTGTTCCGTTATATTTGCTCCGATAGAATAAGAATCGATGAAATAAATCACCCGTGGTCTTATATTCATGCAAAAAACATTTCTGTTTGCTGCAGTTCTAGTAAAATCATAACGGCCGACAGTCGGATTATTGAATAACGCTGAAAATATTGTTGTCGTAGGCACCAGCGTTGATTTATCAGGTATCTGAAAAGTTGCGGACATATTTCACCTTACGTCAGGGTAAATGAATGGCGAACCTTGATAAATGGAGTTACATAAATATCTATACCGTCAAGTGCTGCAGGTGCATTTATCATACTTATCTGCGGATAATCAACGCCAACAGTATAAGGGAATATTGTTTGCAATATGAACGTTCCGAAGGGGTGAGCTAATCCGCTAATCAAACCGGTTTCGCGCACATCAACAAAACTACCCACAGACATTTCATAATCAGAAAACGGTATTCTGAGAGTGCCATTATTACCGAACTGAGTTATATTAGCCCATGGAGCAGCTCCCCCGATAACCTGCCCGCGTAAATACATAATCGGCAACATAAATTCACCACCGCCAGCTATATCGTATTGAGCTAAACCAAACATTTCAGGGATATGAAAACCGGCGGATAATATTTCAAAATTGTCACCCTCTTGAAATTCATAGCCGCCGCCTAAAATTGTTCCTCCCCCTGCTGTCAATGTCATCGGAGTACCGGGAACAACAGGTACCAGGTCAACGCTATTTACAGCAATATTCACGGTGAACATTGCGCCGTACTGATAGGGGGCGGATAAAACGTCAATCTGCTCTGGCATATTTCAGAAGCTCCGATCAGTCACTATAGGGATAAGATAACCATTTAACATAATATCGATTATTGCCGGGTTCACTCCATTCTGACCGGTGATTTTAATTGTGATGACATCCTTTTCAGGATACATGACGTTTAATGTTTTGCATGATTTCACCGGCGTTGCCGTAAGCTGTCCGCCTGCAGTTATTTGTATTCCATCATTTCCCGGTGTGCTCACCAATCGAAAAGGTATCGGTTCATCTTGCGGAAAAATATCCTGAGCTTTCTGCACCATTTCAAAACTCAGTTCCGGTCCGAATACAGCGCCCGCGACATCGAGCTCAGGATACGCAACAACGATTTCGCGTAAGAGATAATAAAAACCCTGTTCTATTTTCTCTATAAAGTATTCAGTCCCGGCGTTCAAAGTTATCCGGCGATAGATAAAAAATGGCTGTCGTTTCTCAATTGTTTGTGTTTGCATAATCAAACCACGGTAATCTCGTCGCTGTCCCGCCCTTCCATTGTCGTCCGACCTATTACCCGGAATCCATGCAAACAGATTTCATAATAATTGTCAGTGTCGGAAGTATTATTCACATCCATCTGTATTTGCGTTGATGCGGGAAATAAATATTCGAATGGTAACGGATAAAACAGATTGTTGCCAACCGGATCGACTAAAACCGTTGTACTGGTGGCATCTTTCCGCCGACCAGGAGAAAGCAGAAGATGAAACGGAATACGGGCATTGAACAGTCTTTTGTTACCATTCCCATCTATCAATTGCCCTGATAGATAGTTTACACCAGTATCGACAATGGCAGCCACATTAAGCGCCAATGTGGTAAATGATCCGGTAATGAACTGGCACATGAAATCGCCTAAATTTGATACATCTACAGTGCCGGTCGCTGAAGTGTTCGCCGGTACCTGACCATGGATGTATAAACGTTCGGCAAACTGACGTTTCTGCAAGTTCAGTATTTGAGCCGGATCGATTTTTCTTTGTAAATGATCCATAAAAAATCCCTGTTTAATGGTTTTGGGGAACGGAATTTAATCCGTTCCCCCCGCACAAGCCTGCTGAATAGACTATTTCGCCTGAATCAGCAGCCCCTGAAGTGAAATGCAGAGCTTGTCATCTACCAGCGCCGCCGCCGGTACGACATGATTTGTGACTTCCGCTTCAATACCGATCAATGCAGGAAATACCATCGGTTCATTGAGCGGATATATACCGGTAAAACGGGGACTATTCAGAGGTATATTATCACCCGCCACCGTGGGAATCATTGCGACTTTGAGAGAATCACCCATAAGTTCGCCAAGTTTCCACTGACCCATTGTGTATTTACTGGCACGGATGAATTCAACAGTGGTTTCATTGAGAAACGTATACAAGCTCTGTACATCCGCCGTCGCCTTTGCCGCCGCAGAGGTATACATTACCTGAATTGCCATTGCGGAAAAATGCTGACCTTGCGGCATCACTCCGGCCGTCGTCATATTGGTATCTGCCAGCGTCTTAACAACAGCCCCGAGCGGCGAACCAAGCTGATTTGTAAAATACCGTTGTGTTACGGCTGCACCGATCACCAGCTGAGTATCATAAATGGACCATTGCTTTACGTCGGCATCACCACCGAAAGCCCCGTCCTGAAGTTGCTGTAAAAAATTGGTTGTATCCATGTACCCCTCCGAAAAAAAAGTTATTTCCTTTTGTTAATTATCTATATAAAATACAGCTTCAATGAAAAGTTAATTATTACGTATTCGCCGCGGTCCTGTATGGAACAACACTATTTCCGGCTAAACGTACCCGACGGCCCAGAGTCGCACGCCCTGAGTTACTCATTGATAACCGGCGACCCATACCGTTATTTGTGGGTAACAGAATGATTCTTTCACCGGCCAGCATTGGAACACCAGGTGCCAATTGTTTGAATAATGAAACAGTACCTAAAATCACCATTCCCTGAGAAACGCCTCGTGCGATTTTGTTGCTTTTACTGGTCAGTGCAGCTAGGCCTATTCCAGCACCTACGGGAATTAATGACCGCACCCGTGAATCACTGATAGGTATCTTACTTACCAGATACCCGGATGTTATACCGGCAAATATTACAAGCCCGGAATCCTTGAGCATTTCCAACGCATTTGATTTTCTTGCAAGTTTTGAAATGCCTCTGCTGATTTTTTTGGTAATCATAGGTTTACCCCCTCCGCTCTTTCTTTTAATGGAAACTGACCTTTTTGCCGGTGTTTTTACTTTCGACACTCTTTTTTTTACTGTTGATTTCCGCGTTGATTTCCGCGTTGTCTTTTTCTTTGGCGCTGAACTTTTTTTCTGTTGTGCTCGCCAGCGTTTAAGTGCAGCCTGCCCTTTTTTCAAAGCAGCTTTCTGTTTTGCTGACATTAAACGCTTTGCTTTTTTCGGCGTTGTTTTTTTCTTTTTTTTTGTAGCTTTGGCCATGATAAACTCCGTTCAACGTTTTGAAAGTTGATTCATATATGAAAACATAAGAAGGGCGGCGGCAACGCCTCCGGCAATTAAAAAAACGTTCATTTTATCGCCTGCAGTTCGGAAAATATCTTTAAAATCGAAAGCTCCCGTTTCCTCTTTTACCTGGGCATATCTTACAGGATCATAATATTTAAAAGCGATTTCACCGTTTCGCGCCAGTGTATAAATAGAACGCAAAAATTCCATATTAACAGCGTATGGTATTTTCGTTGTTTCTTCAAGATCGTTCGCCATTTGTGTCGCTGTTGAATCCGGTACGTGTCCATCGAATACCGGCGGCGACATTCCTGAAAGTAAATATGATTCATAATACTTGTGCAATGTTTTAATCAGTCCAGTATTAAGACCGGAACCTCCCCAAAAATCTTTTATAGTACCTTCGTAATCAGTACCCTTAAGTACCGATAACATTTCCGCCGCTACCTTTTCCGCCCACGATAGACCAAATACACCCAAACTACGGCCACAGCTACCCAATAGCGACAAGCTGCCGTCAGAATATTGAACAATAATATTATTCTTTTGATCCATTGAATCATATCATCCTTATAATAAAAAAGCCAATAATCCAAGCCCTGCCATGGGTAATAATTCCATTATTTCCTCAATTGTGGTCTTGTCGCTTTCACTACCAGGTACCGTTAACCTTGTTGCCTTCGGTGCTGTGATCGGTTCAATTGTTATTTCTTTTGTCTGTTTTTTTGGAGCCAAAACCGTTAAAACAGGCATAGCCACATCATCTATCACTTGTGCGGGAACCGAAACAACAGAAGGTGGAATTACACTCTCAAGAACAGCACCTGGAACAACAACAGCCTTTCCGACAGTCGATTTACTCACATCTATTGCCTCTTTTAAAATGTCAAGAAACGACATAATATTACCGCCTTTTTTTCTCGTTTATTTTCACGATAATGAAAAGAAGTAACGCGACCGAAATACTCCCGTATACAATGGGATCGCGTAATATTTTGAGAATATTACCACCTTTTATTTTCGTTATGAGGTCATCAAGCATTCCCGCCAGAACTTCAGGCTGTTGCAGTAAATCGTGTTTTTCATGTATCGCAATAATTCTCAACAATTCAGTTGTTACAAAATCATCGTTATTGATATCAGCCCGTTTAAAAACAACAGTTTTTCCATTATTCCCTTTAGTTGCTGTTGTATCAACACCTTTTAACAAATCGTCTTTACGGCTGTATATACTCATTTTTTCGCCCCTGAATTTAAAAGTAAAATTGCAATCAAAACAGCTCCGCCAATCATAATATATTTTGCGTAGTCCGGCTTTTCTTCAGGCGGCATTATATCCTGAATGTCCTGCATCACCTTGTCTGTAATGCTTTCATCAGAATCAACTTTATGATTCTTTGTTTTCTGTACTTCCTGATAATCCTGTATATATTCAAGATTATCGCGTATCTCTTCCAGAATTCCCGACATTCTTTTCCTTTACTTTTTCATTACCATGGTCAGAACTAAAATGGCACCAAGACCAAGACCGCCATATATTAAAAGTTTTTGCGTTTCCGCCGCCTGTTGTTGTTGTAAAATTATCTGCTGTTCAATGATAGATGAATCGTCTTTTCCTCCGGTTATTGAACTGAAAATGTCTTTCACAATTGAAATTCCTGCAGGAAGAGCGGCGGCAATTGCTCCGATTACCGGAAGAATACCCATTAATTCAGGATAATCATTCAACTCACCTGGTTTTAAATATCCCCGGTTAATAATCGATTGCATTTTTTTTTCTCTTCCACTCAATACGATAAGTCGCGGGTCTCTTTTTGGATTCATTATAATACCTCGTAAGCTGTTACGGTTTTAGTCTGGTAGGGAATTGCATCAGGATAGGTAGGATCAAGATTTTTCCAGTGATCTTTTATAAAAGCCTGAGTAAAAACATGGTGAACGCGTCGATCTGGAGTTGTTGACATTGCAACGAAGCGAAAAGGAATGTCGTTTTCCTTCAACCATGATGCCATTAAAATAGCCTTTTTTTTACAATCAGCACCCGTTCCTTTTGTACCGATATATACAGGTCGGGAGAGTATTTCAACCGGCGGTTGATCCTGTTGGTATGGAATCATTTTTATTACGTCAAAAGCATCAATTAATGATAAATCACAAAACATGCTTTTTTTCCCGTTGTAGACAACCGCGATATTTTTTAAATCATCATGGTACTTTTCTACTAAATTATACATTTCCGCCGCTGTCTGGTCTTTATTTTTTAAAACACTTTCAGAAACCCGCATAATCAATTAATACCATATAACCTATTGAATAATCAATAAAAAAAGGGATTAAATGCTTTTATACACTCAATCCCGGATAAATACGTTACATAGTGTTACGTAGTGTTACGTTTTATGCACTTTTTTCAAAATTAATATATCTCCCTGATAACAAGTATTGGTCAGATAATCAGGTTTTTTTACGTTAAAGAGTCGAAACGCATCACCTCCGGCAGCCACCACCGCCTTTCTTGCTTCTATTACCATATGGTTATAATCACACTGTACTGTGACCATTCCCGTTGAATAATTCGCGGTGGTTAAATATTCGTATCCATCAGGTATTGATGTACCATTCGGAAATTGTTTTATCTCCCCCGTGCTTGTCCTTCCCTGCATTTGTCCCGGCTCAAGGTTGAACGAACCGGCCATTGATGAACATTGATTACAGAAAAAAATAACACCAATTATCACCAGAAAACTGAACGCCAGAAACGGAATAGACTGTTTTTTCAACATTTTTTTTCTCCTCTTTTTGGGCCTCTTTTTTTTGCAATTTTACCCTTGTTTAAAATTAATTTCAACACTTTTTTGTAAGTTACCCTCTGCAGCTCTTTCAGATTAACATGAACGCCGGTATCAAATAAATCCAGAATCCTGTCATTCTGCATTGATAATATTCTATCAATGTATGATTCTAAAAGACGATTCCAGCGTTCTTTTTTACTTCTATTCATCGATCACACGAACTGAACAGTTTCCGTCTATTATCCTAACCATTCGACCCTCGTCATTGATTACCCAAAAGAATGCGTCAACGACTTCTTTTTCTTTTCCATCGAAGGATCGCATTCTTGCCCGCTCAGATACGGCCACTACTTCATATTCCTTTTTCTCTGATATTCCTTTAGGCTGGTATTCTTTTCCGCCATTATAACCGACCAATAATTTTTTGGCAATGACTTGCATTATTTTTTTCCTTTCTTCTTTTTTTCTTTTGTAAATAATTCCGTTTGACCTGGTAATACCACATCACCATTCACAACTTTTATATCGAGCCCTTCGTAAACTAACATTTTTGCGAATGTCCCCGGTTGTGATATTCCCTTATTTTTAGCAGCACTATTTAATTTCACGGCAACGTCAAGGGGAAGCTGCAAATTTACCCGCTTATAGCCTTTTCGATAATCCCCCTCCGTTATCCAATCAGAATTCATCCGCCCCCCTTTTCGTTTTCAGGTTTTAAATCATCAGAGCTTAACCCGTAACCGATATATGATAGTACCCTTCCGATTGTTTGAAGCATTAAAAGGTTAAAGGTAGCGAGATTTTTTATATCAATAGTTGCGTCGATTAAATCTCTCCTGGTCTGTGTTTTATCATTATTTAAATTGAAAAACCCTTTACTTGATATCGACTTAAATACGATATCGTTTTTCTCCATAATCTTTCCAGAAAACTCTATTACTTCTTTTACCTGCAACGCTAGTTCCTGAAAAACGTTTTCCTTTTCTTTCTCCCCTATATATTGCATGAATACCGTAAAGAACATTATCGGATTATTATTTTGTTCCAGCATTTGAGAAATTTCCTTTTTAATGTATCCGAACTTTTCCTGTATTTCCGGCAGTCCCCTTCTATCGAAATCCATAAAACCATTACTCTGTATTAAACAATCAAAAATCAGTTCGAACTGATCAACGCTAAACCGGTAATCCATTTTATTCTCCCTTCCCTACCAAATTACAGTAACAATATTCATATTCTCTTTTTTACCACCATGACGCTTTAATGCACCATCAATCAACAATGACATCCTTTCCATTTTATACTTTAGTGCATCATTTCCCGATTCTTCAGCCTCTGATACAATTTTATTCATAATCATATTCATTTCATCAACGGTAAATTTTGTATCCATTTCGCTATCGTTTTTCACCTTTCTTTTTACTTGTGCTATATCATTTTTCATTCTAAAGGAACCACCTTCAAGCTTTATTATATTTTTTTCTATACACGAATTGTTCTCTTTCAATACTCTAATCGCCGCTCCTTGTCTCGCGATTATCCGTGACAGTCCTATAATTGCCTCGACACAATCCGATTGTTTTAAATCGCTACATCCGTTCATAATATCACCAATTACGTCGGGATCATTTTCAAAGCATAGATTTTTTCTTTTATCCATTTTATTATCTCCTGTTAATCGTCAATCGTTGCACCTTCACTTGTTACCATTGCGCAAAAAGAACCGAACAATTTTAAATACTCATTTTTTTCGGTGCTTTCCTCATGAAAAAACAGTAAGGCCTTCGCGAAATTATACATTATACCCATACTATTAATCATGCGTGTTGTTACATCACATTTAGCAGATAAAACAACCTTGAATCTATACGGTTCTTTTGCTGCTTGTGCTAAAAATCCCTTGAATGTTTCCAATGCATTTGTGGATGGTTGTTCAACGGGTGAAAACTTCAATATCGGGATATCTTCATGAGTCTGCAGATCATATATCCAGAATGATAGCATATTATTGCACCTTCTCTTTCTTTAATTTTCGCGGTTTATGATTCGGGTCCCAACAACGGACTATATTAATTGACAATGCGACATAATTTTTTTCAAGTCCTGATTCCTGCCCAGAAATTCGCCTCAATACATGAGTTACGATCGCAATAATAAAACGTCCTGTCGGTTTAGAATAATTCATTTCGATCAAGTGAAGAATATCACCAACTTTATATTTTCGATCGTTGTACCTTATCTCACACGATTTCTGTAAACTCCATAATCCAGAAAAGTGAGTTTTCGCTACTTTTAAATCACGGTGAACGGTACAACAATTTGGCAAACCTCTTATTCGTTTTATGCTGTAGAACATTGCATCATGATCTATTGCAAGTGTCGGTTTCGCTTTCACTTTTGCTGTTGCTCTATTTTTTCTTTTTTTGTTCACAATCGTTTCCTTCCCATTGTTAAAAGTACAGATATATTCCGCTATGCACCTATTGCATTTACCGGTACATTCGAATGCTCTTCCCATAAAATTATTCATTTCTTTTACTTCAGAAGGTTTAATCATACCATAATCTCAAGAGTTGCTATTTTCGATTTAATTTGATTCATTATGTCACCTGCAAGACTATGATATTTTTTAAGAGCTTCGACCGGCATATCAACTTGAATCGATGCAGAAGCACAAAGATTATACAGTTGTACGAATCCCGCTTTTACTTCCGACTTTACTTGATTAATCGTTTCCACTTTCGTTTTTGCCACTATTATCACCTCCCTTCAATCGGTTATCTTCTTTCAATACTTTGAAAACTGCTGTAATGATCATTGGTATTAATCCATCGGTAATAAGTCCACGTCCGTGATAAATTTTATCGACATATTGTTCCCAACGTGTATTAGTTATTATTTTATTTGTCATTTTCTTTTCATCTTCTCCATACTCTTTTTTCCATTTCCAATGATTCTTTAAATCTTTATTTGTCTTTTCTTTTACTCTCATAAGTTGTAAAGCATACTCAAACACTTTTTCAAATATCCAATCAAGCCAAAGCATTTTTACCTTTTTCCACTCGTGAGATTCAAATACTTTTTCTCTCATTGGATCATTTTCTATTAATTTGATTAAATCGTTTCTTCCTGGTGACATAAGACCAGAATCACACCAGTGAAAAAAAGCTGCAGTGAATGGGTTCTCTATAGCGGGAAATATTCTGCTAAAATCTAAATCAAAATTCTTGCATATAAAATTCTCACCACCAACACCTCTGAATCTATACGGTTCTTTCACGGGATGAATATTATAAATTAAGCATTCATTATCTTTCGGAAAAAACAACCTGCAATGCTCACAACGAAACGGTAATTTTTTTACGTTCATTTTACCCCTCATTTCCTTTCTTGTTTATTCTTAATTTCTCCGGATTTCTCGGTAGTCCGTCGTATCTGTAATCATCTTCATAATCTTCTGATGATTCGCGACAATTACAACCGAGTCGTCTCGATTTTATCAGGCAACCAGGACAGTCTTTTGTATCGACCGGGTTACAATCACGGCATGATTTACAGATATCGACAAGGCACATATTACCATACCCCTTTTTCTAAATCGTCTAAAAGTGTTTCGGTACATGAATCGAGCGTATCCGGAAAAACCTTCCTGCAGATTTCCGGATCTGTAATTGCTATATCGCGCAATATTTCACAGTCAGGATTACCCGGGCAATCTGAATTAATGCCGGAACAACCAAGGAGAATACATAGTCTTTTCATAACGCCGCCGGGAGTGGGGAAATTATAGTACGTAACATAATGTTACATCATGTAACGTGTGGAAATCAAGAATAATAAATTATTTATTGCGCTCCGGTCGTCACCAGTGCGGTGCTGTGACAGATAATGACTTCAGTATCGAGATTTAAGTTTTTCCAGTGGTTCGCCGTTGGTTTTTTGCTGTATCAACCGGTATCGATCGGGGGATCAAATACAATGTACAACTGGAATCGGATTCAGAATAGAGCGCTGTTGTTGCTTTTCTTCTTTGAGGAAAATAAAAAGGCGGTATACGTTACGCTTTAACGTAGTACCGCCCCCTCTTTGCGTGCTTCGCGTGGAATGATATGTTATAAAATAGTTATTGCCAACCTTCCAGCATTATTTCCCGCGACGTTGCTCCGGGTAAATAATATCCATCAAGCGCAAGAACCACGGAATAAGTGTCACACTTAGCCTTCTCTTGCAATTCTGAGCGTTTTTTCTTTTCGCGGTACCGTTGCCACACTGCGGCACATTTTGCCCTGAAACACTTTTTAAGCTCATTCAGACGCAAGTACAGTACAGAAGACACTCCCCACGGAGTTGTATACCTATCGACCATTAAACGCCGTTTTCGGCGGTATTCACCAAGTTCAATGCCAACCTTTTTCCGGGCTTCTTGAGTATCTTCATTTTCTCGAACGGTACCCGGCTTTGGATCGATCCACGTTTTACCATTCCATTTCATTATAAAATGTTCGCTGTTATCGAGTTCATCGTTGTAATCATCACCAGGAATGCCATAAAATACGCCGTACGTTGCAACCATTCTTTTATTAAATGTATCGGAAAGTATTTCAAGAGAATCCGCTGTTGAAAAGTCATTCGGCTTAAATGGATATTTCATCACTTCCTTAGCTTGATACAGTACCGATTCCGGAAAAGTCATCTTTTCGAACATTCGCTTTTTTTTACCTTTTGCAGATTTCGGAATGTGTTTTATCGGATCAACTCTAATATCTATGGAATCCCCGCCGGTTGCCCGTAACCATTCGAAAGACATTTTTGAAACCGCTACCAGCTTGTCACGAAATTTCGCTTTAATTAAAGCTATTTTGTTCAATTCTTCCCGTGGAATATTGCGACCGTACTTCTGATCGAGTTTTCTTTTTGCAGTTTCCTGATATACTCTATAGTTGAGCGGTTCATCGGTAAATACCAGGTCGTGCTGGTGAACGTGCCACTGTCCGGAATATTTGCCACGCTTGATTTCTACAGTGGACACTCCCCCGACAATCTTTGAAGTCTCACCGCCGGAACGTTTTCCATTTTTTCTACGCTGCCCCATTTTACGGAAATTCTTTTTACTCTCTTTTAAGGTTTCCATTCTTTCAGATAAAGAATCTCCGTCCGTAATCGTATACGTAATCATGTATGCATAACGCCGCTTTTTTTCTTCACCATCCACCGTAAATGATTCGGCGCACAATTGCGCCTGCTCTTTTATCGGATCGGACAATTTAGCTTTCCTCCGGGCTTGCATCCGGGATGCACAAACCGGACAGATTACAGGCTGCTTACAATAGTTCGCCGCCGATACACTCAAAACTTGTTCCCATGTATCACCCACTTGAACAAAGTTATCAGTCAATTCGATTAGTGTGGCACAATCCTTTATTTTATCTATTTTTTCTGCTATATCTTCGACAGTCAAACCAGTGGAAGAAACGTAATCCGGATTCAGCAACGAAAGCGGGTTATTAGTCTCAAATTGTGAGACTATTCGCATCTGCTGACGTTTCAGGTTTCTAAGCTTTCTTAATTCGACCATAAAGAACCGTATCGATTTTTTGTAATCATTTTACGAAAAACACTTTTTACCAGGCGAAGCCGGCGCCGGCGGGATCCGCTCCGATCCGTTCCGCTCCTGGAAGAGCTCCAGATTTATAACTCATTGATTTTATTGATTAATGTTTTTTTGCTTTAAAAATTCCTTTTTTTTGGGTGTAATCATTTTTTTTCATTTTTTACTGCCAATTTTTAAAAAGTTGAATATTATGACAATTGATGATATATTTAGATTACAATGTACAACGGGTGTGTGTCTGCAATGGCTATCCTAGAATGATTAAC
>Ga0307419_10000943_pt1 | contig 15117 bp, 15 predicted proteins | sample SalMarWE160230MG_2_FD_202512 | JGI IMG/M metagenome (GOLD analysis project Ga0307419, IMG submission 202512) | Salt marsh sediment microbial communities from the Plum Island Ecosystem LTER, Massachusetts, United States - WE1602-30 | ecosystem: Environmental > Aquatic > Marine > Intertidal zone... | reverse complement strand
GGTCCCCGCCAGAATCCAGAAACTTGACCTTTACAGGAATAAGCTCTACCTGGAGAATAAAACTGAGGAAGGAGAGAAAAATGGATGAGATAGAAAAGCTTCGCGTTTTGATCCCTTATTGGATTTTCCATAACACAGAACATGCCAATGAATTTCTTGATTGGAATATGCGTGTGGGCGAGCCGATGCCCGAGATCCAAGCGGCGGCTAATGCCTTGGAACAGGCTAACCAATCCCTGGCAGCGGCCCTGGAGAAATTGGGAGGAGCCAGTGAATCATCCATCCCCGGGTTAGATTGAGCGAGTTCAATCATGACTTTTCCTCAACAGGGAAACGCTGGCATGGAAAGAATCCTATGGATAAGGAACGAATAAGCAGTGCTCCTTTAGTTGAAAATTCACTCCCTGATGTCAGGCGTAACTTCTTGGGTGGGTTGTGGCATGGAGCGTTTTTAGCACTCAGTATTGCACTGACCCAGCCGACAACGGTGATCTCTTCTTTTATTGTCGACCTGACCGGTTCAACCATCTGGGTAGGGGGCCTCTCGACCGTGCTGACTGTAGCCTCAGCCATTCCCCAGCTTTTTGTTGCTCGGTTGATCGAGAATCGACCCCGTAAAATGCCTTATTTGCTTTTAGGAATCTACCTGCGGGTTGCTAGCTGGGCTGTTCTAGCCTGGTTGATCTATTCAATCGGGGCAGATCGCCCAGAAACCTTGGCCTGGGCTTTGGTTGGCATGCTGGCTGTATTCTATGCCGGAGGTGGATTTGCGAATATCCCCTATACGGATATTATCGGCAAAGTCATACCTCCTCATCGAAGGGGAGCATTTTTTGGAGGAAAGCAGGCCCTGGCGGGCCCTCTTGCCGTAGTCGCCGCTTTAGCAGCCCAACGTATCCTGGCAAATGTGGTTTATCCCAACAACTACGCTTTATTATTCGGATTGGCAGCTCTGGGCCTGGGTGTAGCGTCCCTGGGTTTTTGGATGATTAAAGAGCCGGACGCGATCCTGAATGGAAATCAGGTTCACCCCTGGAGTGAATACTGGAAGCAGATTAAGAAGGCGAGTGTCAAGTTGAAGCAGCTGATCATCATCGAACTTTTGACCGGTTTCAGCTTGATGTCGATCCCGTTCTACGTGGTCTATGCTAGGGAGGTCTTAGATGCTCCTCTGGATGCGACTGGATGGTACTTGCTAGCCCAGGTCGTGGGAGGAGTACTGGCAAATCTGGCCTGGTCCCAGCTAGTAGACCTGGCGGGAAGCCGGAAGATGATTGTATATTGTGCCATCACTTCAGCATTGATCCCTTTACTCGCTGTCGGGTTGGCGCCATTCGGATGGCCAGCCTTGCTGCTGGTGTTCTTCCTGGTTGGCGCGATCATTTCTGGTAGATCGGTTGGGTTTCAAAGCGCCCTGCTCGAGCTGGCCCCGGCTGCCGAACGTCCGACCTTTACGGGTTTGAATGGGGTGATGATATTACCCCTTGCTTTCCTGAGCTTGGCTGCCGGTATATTTTTAGAACATGGTTCATATGCCGCGCTCTTTATCCTGACATCCGCTTTCATTGGCGCTGGTGCGGTGGTCGCTGTACGTTGGTCGAATCAGATAACGGGTATACCTGTGAAAACCATAGCAGATTAGGTGAGGTTGGAGATTGTAAGATGAAGAAGACTTTGCGGATTGACCCAAGATCAGGTATAGCAGCGGATCGGTTCGCGGCTGCTATGATCGGACTGGGGGTTCCAGAGAAGGACCTTTTTAAGGTGGTTCGATCTGCAGCGAAGGAGGAAGGGACTCTGGATGTCCACGCTCATCTGCAGATTCTTCCGGATGGGTCAAAAGCCTACCAGCTGCACCTGGCTGATTTAAGGAGTGGCTCCCCGCTTTCTTGGGAAGTTGCTTCAGTTCTTCTCCGGCAGGCACTTGACCGCGCTGAGGTAGCGGGCGAATTCGCTGATTTTGCGCTGCGGTCTCTTGACATACTTCGTTCAAATGCGGGGTTGTCTGCGCCGCAAGGGTCAGAAGCATCCGTTTCTCTGCCGGTGATCGGAACGGCTCATACACCCTACCAGGACGAAGCTCCTTACCAGCCCCTGAAGAAAGGGTCAGCTGGTGTTGGTGCCTTCTACCTCGATATCAATCCGCTTTACGCTGCCGGCCTGCATGAACTGGGTTCCTTCACGCATATCTATATACTTTCTTATTTGCATCGTTCCACGGATCCGGAGCTAATGGTAAACCCGCCCTGGCGGGAGGAAAATGGAGAATACGGTGTTTTCGCAACTCGATCTCCCAACCGGCCCAGCCCCATCGGGCTGACCCGTACCCGACTGTATCATTTGGTAGGGAATCGGATCTACACCGGGCAGCTGGACCTTTACGACGGCACACCCATTCTGGATATCAAACCCTACATTGAATCCCTGGATAGCGCGGATAGCGTGGACCTGGGAAATGACGGTTGGCTGGAAGGCAGTGATCATCTCGAGCTCCATCGATTGGGGATTCCCCATCCCCATCCAGGTACTTCCCAAAGTTCACTGCAAGTGACAATTGCCCTGTTGGCTGGGATCGCTTATGGGCTGCAAATACTCGGGGTCGACCTCCAGACAGTGCACTGCAGTGCTCAATTGGCGGTTGGACAGGCTTCCCCAGATGACCAGAGAGTCCGATCTACCTTGGAAAGCCAGGGGATTCCTTATCAACGGATAGATTCCCCTGGGGGAGACACGACGCCGTTAGGGGCTGTCATTCTTGCTGCCCTGGAACCGGTGTATGATGTTGAAGCGGTTCCGGCTGCTGGAGGTGGAAAAGGTTTGGGATTGGGGCAGGAGGTTCAGGGGGGTTTTCCTGGATCCAGCCCACTGATCCTATCGCTGATTGGGTAGCTGGGGAAAACCGGCAAGGATCCTTCTTGGTAGAAGATACACCGACTCCCGGGGATTCGCAGCTATTAAAAAATAATTGTTCAATGCATACGGAAAGGAAAACACAGTTCCCGCAATGAAATGGATAGGAGGATACTGGAAAATTATTTCGAAGCCGAACATTGACTGAGTTGATCGATTGAGAGGTACAGCCATACGAAGGGATACACAAAAGATGACGTTGAAAGGCAAGAGGATTGGCATGTTTGGAAAAGGAGGGGCTGGTAAGAGTACAGTGACAGTGCTGCTTGCCCAGGCGTTGCGATTGCGAGGATATTCAGTGTGCGTGCTGGATGCCGATTCCACCAATCTGGGCTTATTCCAAATCTATGAAATTCAACAATCTCCAACACCGCTGATGGATTATTTTGGAGGGATGGTTTTTAGCGGTGGGGCTGTTACCTGTCCAGTGGATGACCCTATGCCACTGGCTGATGCTGAAATTGTGCTGGAGAATCTAGATCAAGAATTTTATGCTAAAAGCCCGGAGGGTATTATTCTGTTCGTCGCTGGAAAGATAGGTGATCAAGGACCAGGAGCTGGTTGTGATGGGCCGGTAGCGAAGATCGCCCGAGATTTTCGCATTTTCATTCAAGATGAGTCACCGGTTACTCTCGTGGATTTTAAAGCAGGTTTTGAAGATACCGCTCGGGGCGCTCTTACCAGCCTGGATTCGGTAGTTGTCGTTGTGGACCCCACCACTGCTTCAGTGGAACTGGCAGCCAGTATGAAGCATATGGTCGAGCAGATCAAGGCGGATGTCCTCCCTGCGACCGCACATCTGGAAAGTCGTGAATTGATCGACTTTGCGAATAAGATTTTCATTGAGTCTAAGATTGAAAATATCTGGTTTGTGCTGAATCGTATTCACAGCGCGGAGGAAGAAAAATACCTGCGCCAGAGATTGGACGAAAAGGGGATCGAGCCGATTGGCGTTATCTACCAGGCGCCATCCATCTCCCTCTCCTGGTTGAAAGGTAATCCCATCAGATCAGAGAATGCGCTGATAAGTATCCAGAAAATCCTGGCCAGGTTAGAAAGTGCGGAAAAAGAAATAATAGAAAGAAACTAAGCAGGATTACTGCACCAATGACGCATGTATTGCCGGGATCCAGCCCTAATTGAGTTGCAGATGAAACAGGAATAAAAGCAAAGGAACTGGCAAAAAAGATGGAAATGGATACTTTTCAATTCAAGAGCATTGGATATGTTGAAAACGAATTCGAGGAGTCGACCAGCCCGGAATTATTTCGGGTATCGACCTCTCGCATCATGCTTGCTCCTGAGCTTGTGGAAGGTCTAACTGGTCTGGAGATTGGTATGCGGATATTGATTATCTTTGTGTTCCACCGCTCCGAGGGGTTTGAGCTGCTCCAACATCCGCGTGGAGACCGGAGTCGTCCGAAACGCGGTGTCTTCGCCCTGCACAGCCCCAACCGTCCGAACTCCTTAGGAATTACCAAGGTCGAGTTATTTGCCATCGAAGGAAACACCCTGAGCGTGCGCGGCCTGGATGCCCTCAACGGTTCGCCAGTACTTGATATAAAACCGGCGTAATATAGGGCCGCCTTTTGGTAAACACGAGATTAGAAAAGTGATTTCTCATTGGTCCAGGGGAGATTTGTAGAAAGGAGAGGACAATGGCTGAACTGGCACGCACGGATTTCGAGAACTGTTGTCTTATATCATGTGGGATGCTTTATCCAGAGGTGAGTTATCTGATGGAAACCGGGTTCCTGAATCCGCGCCAAACCTTTTTTACACCGCCGGGTCTCCACGCCATTCCAGAGAAACTGGAAGCGCATCTTCTTAAGAAACTGAATTATGCCCGGGAATCGTGTTCGGATTCCGAGATTATCGTCCTGTACGGGAAGAAGTGTTTCGTCAGCACTGAGGAGCCGCTTAAGCGAGTGGATTCAATCTTACTGGATGCAGGTAAGGATATCGTCAGAATTGAAGGGGAATACGGCTACGATTTGCTAGCTGGCTTAGAAGACCGCCAGCGCATCAGCGGAGGGAGGCAAAACAAAATCCTCTGGTTTACGCTTGGCTGGCTGAAAAGCTGGAAAACAGTCTACAAGAGATATTTCAGTTGGGACGATGCTGATGCAAATGCCAACTTTCCAGGATATTACGACAAGATCATAGTTCTGGATGGGTTGGATCTTGAGGAGGAGTACATGACCCAACGCCCTGAGATTATCCTGGAACTGTTTGACTGGACAGGTCTGGAAGTGGAATTTGCTCCAATCACCCTTGATCGTTTCAAGGGATTGTTGAAAAACGCGTTATCCCTTCATGTTGGTAAAGCGTCCTAGGTATAACAGAGTTTATTCTGATTCAGTGAGGGCCTCAGATAATTTTTGCTTTGTGTAAGTGAGGATCGCGAACATGTCTAAATGTCGTATCCGCATCATACTCTGGCTGTTTCTGGTTAGCATATCAGTAGGGGGAGGAATTGCCACCGATATTATTCTCCACACGAATCCTTTTCCTATCCCCGTGCGTTTCTTAGGCCTGGTCGGGGTAGTGTTGGCTCATTTCCCGTTGAAAAGAACAGGAAAGCTTCTTAAGCTTTTAGGTGAGTCTAAGGAGTGGGGATGCACTAGCCGGTTGATCACAATCGATGTCTATCAATGCGTGAGACACCCCCACCATTTAGCTGTGGGCATTTTCATGACTTCCCTTGGCCTGCTCATTGGGCACCCGTGGTCTTTCCTGATCATCACCATACCCCAGTGGTTATGGATCCTTGGGTTCTTATTTTTGGTGGAAGAGAGAGAATTGGCAGAAAAGTTTGGATCAGCATACAAAACATATCGCCACCAAGTGCCTATGCTCTTACCAAAACCATTATGTGCCTTCCAGGTTCTCAGTAAACCCTTGGATATTACCCAGGGTGAATTAGACCAGTAAAGTGATCACAAGAATTGGAGGGTCTTGCGTTTTTGATGGATCCGAAGTTTATGGCAGGGATTGATGAGCCGCCCGGAAACCTTTATTCGCTGCAGGACAGCTCCCTGGTTGTCATCGGATGAGGGAAAGAAGAATGGCTGGCCACAGTGAAAGGAGAACAAGATGCCGGATATAGATTTGCTTTTAGAACCGATAAAGGTGGGAAAGCTAATGCTGCCAAATCGAGTCGTCATGACAACGGTGAAATTAGGGTACGGGAATCCAGAAGGAGAGGTAAACGATCGGCATATCGCATTTTATCGGAGGCGAGCTGAAGGGAATGTGGGTTTGATCACCTCTGAGCCAATGTATATCCAGCGAAATGGGTGGGAACTGCCCACTCAACTTGGAATACATGAGGATGCCCTGATCCCCGGCCTTCAGAAGCTGACCGAAGCGATCCACAAGGCTGGAGGATTGATCATGGCTCATATCAACCACGCCGGCCGGGCAGCTAATCCCAAATTGGTTTCACCTGAAGCATGTGTTTCTGCTTCCGACGTAATTTGTCCCGCTAATCAGATCAAACCTGTTCCCCTGGACGTGGAGGGGATCGCGGAGATAATAATGGCTTTTGGTGCCGCCGCGAAGAGGGTAAAGCGGGCCGGTTTTGACGCAATTGAAATCCCTTTCAGCCACGGTTACCTCATCCACCAATTCCTATCACCGCATACCAATCACCGCGAGGATGAATATGGTGGTTCCTTGGAAAATCGACTCCAGTTCGGGTTAGAGGTCTTAGCTGCGGTGCGGGCCGAAGTGGGTGATGATTTCCCTATTATTGTTCGAATGAACGCGAAAGACTATGTCCCAGGAGGTCTTGAAATCGAGGATGCCGTGGAAATTGCCCGAGCTCTGGATGAATTTGGTGTTCAGGCTCTCAGCATCACATCAGGAACGATGTGTGAAAGCGTGCCTTTTTGCCTTTATCCCACGGGGACCCCAAAAGCCAATCTGCTTCCCATGGCCGCTCAGCTCAGGGAGGCAGTTTCTATCCCGATCATTGTGGCGGGGCGCATTCGAACACCGAAAGTAGCCAGAGATGCTTTGAATGCAAATCAAACGGACCTGATTGGTTTAGGTCGCCCTTTCCTGGCGGACCCTGATTGGGTGGTTAAAACCGAAAATGGAGACCAAAACGCTATACTTCTCTGTGCGGCATGTCACCAGGGTTGTTTAGGAGAGCTGCGTGTAGGCCACGGCACCACTTGCATGTTCAATCCCCTAACCGGGCGTGAGGGGGAAGTACAGATAACACCTGTTGAAGAATCTCGCCGGATAATGGTGATTGGAGGCGGTCCAGGGGGGATGGAGGCAGCCCTCATCGCTGCCCAGCGTGGGCATCAGGTCACCCTCTACGAGCGTGATGATCAATTAGGAGGGCGTTTAAGAGAAGCCGCTTCTGCCCCCTACAAAGAAGAGTTTTTGGATTTAATCCGCTACCAGAAAACCTACGTAGAACGAAAGGGCGTTGATGTGCATCTAAACACAGATGTCACACCAGAAATTGTTGTCAAGGAATCAGCTGATGTTGTTGTGCTAGCTGTGGGAGCTGAACCCATTGTGCCGCCTTTCCCTGGTTTGGAAGATAGTAACTGGACAACAGCTTACGATATCCTGGGCGGTAAAAGCGAGGTGAACACTGAGACGGCATTTATTGTTGGCGCAGGTACGACTGGTCTGGAAATAGCAGAACACCTGGCACTGCAAGGTGTGAGCTCGGTTGCTGTTAAGCGAAAGCCTGAGGTGGGCGGTAAACTGGATCCCCTGGCCCAGGTATACCTGCTCAGGCGACTTGAGTCTTTAGGGGTAGATGTGCGCACTGGGATTGAAGTTATTCGATTTAAAAAAAACGATGATGGGAACACAACAGTCGTTGCTCGTTCCTACCCCCATCAGAAAAATATGCCAGAGCAAAGATTCCAGGCGGAGAAAGTTGTTATTGCTCTTGGGCTACGTCCCGTCCGTTCTCTAGCTGAATCATTGAAGTCTCAGAAGGGGATAGAAGTGTACAGTATTGGTGACTGTGTAGAACCCCGTGAAGCGCTGGATGCGATTTGGGAAGGTTTTGAAATTGGAAATAAGGTCTAAATTTGATGCCTGATCTTGATATTTTAGCGATAATTGGATTGGTGATCATCACCGCCTACCTGGGAAGTAAGGGAATGGCGCGCTTGGGGATTCCTCAGGTCGTTGGTTTTATACTTGTGGGAGTTCTTCTGGGTTCGTCCTTTCTGGATGTGGTTCCTCTCGCTTTGACTAAGGAATTGGGATTTATCAGTGAGATCGCACTGGGTCTGATCGGATTTGAGATTGGATCTCATTTGCGTTTTGATGAACTCCGCAATATGGGCAAATCCATCATATTTATTTTGATTGGAGAAGTCTTCGGTGCGTATTTTCTAGTAGGACTAGGTATATACTTGTTGACCGGCTCTGATTATACAGGATTGATATTTGGTTCTCTTGCGGTAGCAACTGCCCCCGCAGCGACTGTGGATGTGTTGATGGAATATAAGTCCAAAGGGCCATTAACGACAACGCTACTGGCTGTAGTGGGGCTTGATGATGCCTTGGCTTTGCTTTTATTCAGTATTTCCTCATCTATCACCGAGACACTGCTGTCTGGAGTAGGGGGTTTGCTATGGCTTCAGGTTTTTAAAATTCCTTTACTTGACATTGGAGGAGCCTTAGTTATAGGAGTTCTGATCGGACTTCCTCTGCAGTGGCTGCTCGATAAATTAAGTGAACGAGAGCATGCTCTTTGTGCCTTTATTGTGGGTTCGGTATTGCTGACCGCTGGCTTAGCCAACTCAATTGGAGCGTCCCTTATTCTGGCTACGATGACAGTGGGTATCGTCCTTGCTAACTATAAGAAAGATTTAAGCTCATATGCCCATTGTGTTGTTGAACGAATTGGTCCCTTGATCTACATTTTGTTCTTTGTACTCATCGGTGCTCGCTTGCAGATCTCAATGCTGCCCAAAATGGGATTGGTTGGTTTATTGTATGTATTATTAAGGAGCGTGGGCAAATATGGGGGGTCCTGGTTGGGGGGCTGGCTGGGAAAAGCTCAGTCATCGGTACGGGATAATCTGGGCTTTGGATTATTATCTCAGGCAGGGGTGGCGGTCGGATTGGCTTTAACGATCGCAGGACGATTTGACCAGTTTGGAGAAGCCGGAAGACATCTGGGAGATTCGGTTATTGTTGTGGTCACGGCTACAACTTTTGTTGTTCAGATTGTTGGACCGATTCTGGTCAAGTATGCTGTTTCCCGTGCGGGTGAAATCGGTTTAGCTGAATAAATCCGGCAGTATGAGCAATGTGTTGCTTTCTAAGAATGGCTGAGCTGAACGGCTTTCTTGTGTCTTCTCCTCGGTACGCAAATACAAAGCTTGATTGAAAAACAGATCCCTGTAATCTATAGAGGATTTTGGGATTTCCTTTCGTTTTCGCTCATTTGCAGATTTCTGGTACGTTTTGATTGACAAAGGATGAACTGGATGGAATAGGTGAACAAAGAAACCTGATTTCCCTCTCTCGCTATAAAGCGCAGGATAATTTCAATCTCCTTTCTATAACCTCGGGAATCCAGAACGAGAGTAAGCTCAAACGTTCTGGATTGTTGGGCGTAATCTCCAAGAATTACTTATCGCAATGATAGGAACCGGCACTTCCAGTTGATCCCTGATGATTTAGCGGAGGAGGTCTGGGGAATAATGTCACCTGTAAATGAGATTTTATTCACTGCAAAGGAAAATGACCTGCTGTATAATAATGCAAAAGATTGCAAGAGCAAGAATTATGAAATACAATATTTGTAAATAACAATTCTAGGCACCAATTCAACAAAGGAATAGACATGAGCTGCGAGCAGGTATTTTTAGAAAAACTGAGTGAAAAGGGCTTCCGGATGACTGTGCAGCGCGAGGTAGTTCTTTCAATCCTGCATCAGCTACCCCGGGCATCCTCGGTGGAAGAGATATACAGACAGGTGCAGCGGGTCAGCAGCGCGGTAGATATCTCCACAGTCTACCGTACATTGGAGCTGCTCCAGGATTTTGGCATGGTGATCTCCTCCGATGCTGGTGAAGGACACCGGATCTACAAGCTGGTCTCGGTCGAAGAGCCCCATATCCATCTGGTATGCAAGGGGTGCGGGAAGGTGGTTGGCGTTGAAACCCATCCAGCTGATTCCCTGGCGGCCTATCTTGCTGAGAAGCATCATTTCCGGATGGATCTTCTGAATTTCAACGTCTCCGGTCTCTGTCAGGACTGCCAGAAAAAGGGCAGAAAGCAGGATGACTGAATCCCCAGCCCTGGCCCGCTGGCAGGGGCGCATCGATCAATACCGGGAACAGCAGGACCGTCAGGGCCCTCCTCTGTGGGATAGGGGTAACGGCTGGTATGGACGCTGGGTGGAAGGGAATGATTATCACCACCAGGTGCTTCCATATCTGACCCGATACTCTACGAAGAGTGAAAAAATCCTGGAAATTGGCCCGGGAACCGGAGCATTTACGATCCCTCTTGCGGAGGCCGGGGCTGAAATCCTCTGCCTGGAGCCTTCCAGGAAGATGGGTGAAACCTTGCGGTCGGAGTTGAAGAGACGGCAGCTTGTTAAGGTGGAAATTCTCCAGGTAAAGGTGGAAGATAGCCTGGATGTTGTCCAGGAGCGAGGACCTTATCAGCAGGTCTTGGCGTCGTTTTCACTCTACAATGTCCGGGAAATAGATCGGGTCCTGGAAACGCTGCTGGCTTGCAGCCAACGAATCGTCATTCTGCTCGGCACTGGGACACGTTCCCCCTGGTACCAGACCTTGATCAGCGAGTTCGCTGCGGAAGAGTCCATCAGCGCTCCTCAGCTGGATTTGCTCTATCCGCTGCTTCTGGAAATGGACATCCTGGCTGATGTGTCCATCATCCAGACCAGTCAGAACTATCTTTATGACAGCGAGAAGGATATGGTGTCCTCCTGGCAGAAAAAGCTTGACACACCATCATCACGGAGAGAAAGGCTTGCACAGGCACTGTGGGATCTTTCAGAGACCAGAGATGGAAGGTTGGGAATCTATCAAAGCCGGCCGCTTGCGCTGGTGGCCATTGAACGGCAGAAATGAATCCACAGACAAGTGATTTGAACCTGTATCTAGTAATTATTATAGCGACCAAAAAGGAGATAATATGTCAAAAAGAACCACCTTGATCCTGATCTTAGGGATTCTCGCTGGATTGTGGATCGGCGGGTGCGGCGGGTCTGTGCCCGAAGCAGCTCCTTCCCAGGACCAAGCGGAAGTCGAACCAACGGTAGCAGAAGAAGGGCCCACCACGGAAGGATCAACAGAGGAAAACCCTCCGGCGGAACCCGCCTATGCCGATCAGATCACCATTGGCATCGGACGCGATCTATACTACGGAGGCACGGATTGGCATATCGTCCATGGCTCTTTGCTGATCTGGGAGCCTCTGATCTATCCCGATGAGAATATGGAGCCGCAGCCTTATCTGGCCGAAAGCTGGGAGCCCAACCAGGATCTGACCGAATGGACTTTTTCGCTGAAAGATGGAATCACCTTTCAGGACGGCAGCCCGTTGACCGCGCAGGTAGCGGTAGAGAACTTGATGGGCATCCACGAGAACTACACCCCGCTTCCCACGCTGGATCGGATGGAAGTCATTGATGAGCTCACCTTTAAGATCATCCTGACCGATCCAACCCCGGCTCTGCCTGACCTGCTGGTCTTTTTCGAATCGGCAATGCTCTCCCCCGGGACCCGGGATCAGGAAGGAGTGGACACACCAATACCCTACGGCACAGGTCCTTATCAGTTTGTCGATACTATCGATGGGGAGCAGATCATTCTGGAGCGCAACGAGGACTACTGGGGTGAACCAGCCTTGACCAGGCGTGTGATCTACCGCTACATCCCGGATGCCACCGCCCGCCTGCAGGCGCTGCAGTCTGGTGAGATCGATGCCATTGCCGATGTCGGTTCCTTGATCCCCAGCCAGGGAGAGATCATCGAAGCCGATCCAGATCTCAAACTGGAAACTGTCGATGTCCTCACCACCCATTATTTGTTCTTCAATACAGATCAGCTGCCATTTGATGACCCCCGTCTTCGTCAAGCGGTTTCCATGGCTATCGACCGGCAGCTGATCGTGGATGAGGCCATCTATGGCTATGGTGTTCCCGGGACCAGTTTGATCACTCAACTGGCGGAGGCCTGGGTCAATCCAGAAGCCTCGCCCATCTATGATTTGGAAAGCGCGAAAGCCCTGGCTGAATCCGTCCTGGGGGATCAGCGGGTAGAGGTCATTTTTGTCCTTAACAGCGGCTTGGCCAACCGCTGGCCGTACGGGGAGATCGCTCAGATCGTCCAGTTTGAGCTGGCTGACCTAGGGATCGATGTCCAAATCCAGACCGTGGAAGGCGGCACCTGGAACGATATGCTGGCGAATGACCAATACCAGATCAGTATGCGGCCCTACACGATGTCCTCCGGCGATCCGGATGATTTCATGACCTACTGGGCCCGCCCTGATGGGATCTTTAACAAGAACTACTCCATCAGCTACCAGAACGATCAAATCCAATCTCTGGTGGACCAGGCAGTCAGTGAGATCGATCCAGATACGCGAAAGGATCTCTACGACCAGATCCAAGCCCTGCTGATCGAGGATGTTCCCTTCACACCCATCTATCATGAAGCCACCCTCTATGCGATGCAAAAGGATGTCTATGATCTCACCCTGGACGCACTTTTCCGCCCTACACTAGATATCATGTACAAAGTGGTCGAGTAGAGCTTCCCTGAATTCAGGCCGCTGCGCATGATCAATCGCTCGATCGAGCGCAGCGGTTTTACTTAATTATGTTCATCCTTAGAAAGCTGCTGATCGGTTTGATCTACCTGGTGGTGATCTCGCTGGGCGCCTTCCTTATGGTGCGCCAGATGCCGGGTGATCCGGCGCTGTTAATCGCCAATCAAAATAGGGAAAGTGAGGCTCCCCCAGAGCTGGTCGAGCAAATCAGGGAAGAGTATGGTTTTGATGAACCCTTACCGGAGCAATATTGGCGCTGGTTAGGCCGGGTTGTCCTGAAAGGGGATCTGGGTTATTCTACGCACACCCAGCAGCCGGTGACGTCTGCTGTGCTGCGCAGTCTGCCCATCTCTCTCCAATTAGCTGGCATTACTTTTGGTTTGACCTTGCTGATCTCCTTTCCTCTGGGGCTGTTGGCCGGAGTGACCAGAAACCAGCAGTTGGACGCGTTCATCCAGGGGCTGGCCTGGACCGGTTATTCCATCCCGGTCTTTCTGCTGGCAGTGGTGGCGATCTGGCTCTTTGCTGTGGAGTGGGACCTGCTGCCAGCTATCGGGAGAGGCGGAATCCGTTATATGGTTTTACCTGTAGCTGTCCTGACCATCCACCTCTCAGGGTGGAACACGCAGATAATCCGCTCCAGCATGCGGGAAATTGCCGGGAAACCATATATCAAGGTAGCGGAGGCGAAGGGACTGAAACGCGCCCGTATCGTCCTGATCCATATCCTCAAGCCGGCGCTCCTGCCGATCATCACCGCATTACTGATCCAGCTCGGGAATCTCTTCAGCGGGACTTTCATCATTGAGACTGTTTTTGCCTGGAATGGGGTAGGGCGACTGCTGGTGGATTCGATCCTGGCCCGCGACTTTCCTGTCATCCAGGGGATTCTACTCTATGTCGGTGTTGTCTTTGCTTTGATCAATCTGATGATCGATCTTCTTTATGGTTATTTGAACCCCGCTGCTATTGAAACCTTGGGGAAAGGGCGAAGCTCATGATCCGTAAAGCGCTGGGATTTATAAGCCTCGGGCTTCTTGTGCTGATTTTGTTAGCCTGTTTTTTCCCTGGATTCGTGAGCCCATATCAGCCGAATGCGATAGAATTTTCCCGTAAGTTCTTTCCACCAGGCGGTCCGCACTGGATGGGCACTGATGAACTGGGAAGGGATGTTCTGACTCGTTTGCTCTACGGGGGAAGAGTCACATTGGGGTCAGCACTGGGGATTGCGGTGGGATCGACTTTGCTGGCTTCACTCTGGGCAGGTGTGTCTGCCTATAACGGGGGAGCAGTGGATGAACTGTTGACACGAATTGCAGATCTGCTGATGATCATTCCCGGACTGCTCTTTGCCCTGCTGCTGGTCAGTATCATGGAGCCGGGTATGAGCAGTCTTGTGATCGCATTGATCATTGCCCGCTGGCCAGGGTACTCCCGCATATTGCGGGGACAGATCTACTCCCTGCTCAGTGAGGATTATTTGCTGGCGGCCAGGGCGATTGGAGCTCGCTCTTCACGGATCATCTGGCACCACTTATTGCCGAATGCACGGACCTTAATCCTGACGGTATTTGGCTTGAGTTTTGCCAGCGGGATCATCAGCATCTCCAGTTTGAGTTATCTGGGTTTTGGAGTCCAGCTGCCAAATCCGGAGTGGGGAGCGATGATAAACGCTGCTCGCCCTTTTCTCCAGATCCGCCCCTATCTGATGGTGTTCCCAGGATTGGCCATTGTGATCACCATCCTGCTGACCAATTTTAGCCTTGGATTGTTAGAGCCAGAAGCTTAGCGAAAATTACGACATGCTGATTTGGGATGCGTCTGGAAATTTGCCTTTGTGGGAGGTGTGGCGATCAGCTGTCAGCGAGATAAAAGATCCATACGAAGGAGAATCACTGATGAAATGTGATCGATGTGGTGAAAGGATTCCTGCTGGAGAAGAAGTGGTTTATGGTGGAAAAACCCTCTGCGAGGTATGTTATATGCATACCCTCTCTCCTCTGCGCGCCTGTGATCCCTGGGCGGTACGAGGGGCACAGACTTTATCAAAATTGGGTCAATCGTATACTTCCCTTAGCGAAATGCAGGAGAATATCCTGAAGGTTTTGCGCGAGACCGGAGGAATCACTGCAGAGCTCCTCGCCCAGAGAGTGGCGCTCAGTAAGTATGAACTGGAAAGACAGCTGGCTACACTTCGCCACATGGAGAAAATTCGCGGCAAGATGCAGGATGGAGTGAAAATTGTCTGCTTGTGGGAGGATTGAAAGAGGGTCAAAGATGCTGGATGATCAACGCAAACGTGAATTGGTTAGAAATACTTGATGTAAGTTGATTGGTTGAAATTCATCTTTGTTCCTGACAAATGGCACTGTAATAAATCAATTACATACTATAGACTAGTTCCAT
>Ga0307419_10000941_pt1 | contig 15130 bp, 10 predicted proteins | sample SalMarWE160230MG_2_FD_202512 | JGI IMG/M metagenome (GOLD analysis project Ga0307419, IMG submission 202512) | Salt marsh sediment microbial communities from the Plum Island Ecosystem LTER, Massachusetts, United States - WE1602-30 | ecosystem: Environmental > Aquatic > Marine > Intertidal zone... | reverse complement strand
GCCGCAGTCTCCATGTCAACGGTTTCTTTGGGAGGCATCCGCAACACCTTAACGGGATGAAAAGAGAAACCATGATTACCCATTACTGCAATTTGCCCCGGAGGAAACGACCGCACATCCTCTAATCCAATCTTCCACAGTGCCTTCCGCTCAGAAGCCACCGCACACACCGTATCATCTTCGCCATAGTAGAGGGGAGCCTCCCCAAACAGGTCCCGCCCAACGATTACATTGTTGGAGTCAGCAAAGGCAAAAACGTAGGAGCCCTCCAGCTTTTCGATGATGCTGCCAGCATTTCTCAAGGGGTTAGAGCCAAGCATTTCAACGATCCCGTTTACTTCCGGTAGATCGGGTGGATTCGGTGAAGGAAAAGTTCGTCCCTCAAAGACAACCGTGAAACCGTCTCCTTGAACTGGTTGAGGCTGATCTCTGGGAAGGATGCGGAAAAGATTGTGACCTAAGGCGATGCTTGAAACAGGGTTTTCGAGTTCCAGTTCTTCAATCGAAGAGGCAGTCATCACCGAGCCTGGTGTGGCTACTCCGTGACCGTCGTTTCCGCGGTGCTTCAACTCCCGCAGCATAGAGACTACCGTAGGAACAACGTTTTCTCCAGCTTTGTTCACCGCAGCAACCAACGCTCCCATCTTTCGCAGCTCCAGCCCTAGGGGCACATTATTTTGAGGCGAAACTGGTAAAAGGTTAGTTCAATACATTTATGTATCGTTTCCGGAGGAGAACAAAGATGCCTATTCTTCCAATCGACACAGGACGATACGGATCAGCTGAAATGAGAAGAATCTTCGACGAAGAAAACAGACTGCAAAAGATGCTGGACGTAGAGGCGGCGCTGGCTTGGGCGCACGGTGAAGTGGGGAACATCCCAAAAGAGGACGCCAAAAAAATCGTGGAGAAAGCTTCCACCAAGTATGTTAAGTTAAGCCGTGTGAAAGAGATTGAAAACGAAATCAGGCACGACGTCATGGCGTTGGTCAGAGCATTAGCTGAAGCCTGCGGAACAAGCGGAGAATACGTTCACCTTGGAGCCACAAGCTCTGACATGCTGGACACCGCAACCGCGCTGCAGCTGAAGGAGGCAGTTGACCTGATTGAAGAACGGCTGAACGAGCTGCAGTCAGTTCTGCTCTCAAGGACGGAAAAGCATAAGGCGACTATCATGATGGGTAGAAGCCATGGTCAGCATGCCCTGCCAACCACTTTCGGCTTCAAGTCCGCGGTGTGGACAAGAGAGGTCTCCAGACACATTCAGCGTCTCAGGGACTGTAAAGAAAGATTGCTGGCTGGAAAGATTAGTGGCGCAGTGGGAACTCAGGCGGGTTTAGGACCGAAGGCGCTTGAGATACAGGAGCTTGTTATGGAGCGGCTCGGCATCAACGCAGCAGACATTTCCACGCAGATTGTCCAGAGAGACAGGTACGCCGAACTTACCTGCATCCTAGCCATACTCGCCTCCACACTAGACAACATTGCATCTGAGATCAGGGAGCTGCAGAGACCCGAGATCGCCGAAGCTTTCGAGGCTTTTGAACAGAAGAAACAGGTTGGCAGCTCAACCATGCCCCACAAACGTAACCCCATGATATCTGAGAGAATCTGCGGCTTGGCAAAGATGCTGAGGAGCCTTGTTTCGCCGGCGCTGGAGAACATTCCCACATGGCACGAACGTGACCTAACCCAATCCTCGTGTGAGCGGTTCGTGATTCCGGAAGAGTGCATTCTCATCGATTACATGCTGATTCTGATGATCCGCGTGCTGAAGGGACTGGAGGTTGACGAAACTCGGATGCGGAAGAATATGGAGATAACGCAGGGGCGGATGATGTCTGAGGCGGTTATGCTTGCCCTAGCAAAGAAGGGGCTTGGACGCCAGAAAGCCCACGAACTCACCCGCGAACTCGCCATCAAAAGCCACAACGAACAAAGAGACTTCAAGAGTGTGCTCTCAGAAGACAGCACGGTCAAAAAGTTGCTGAACAAAAAAGAAATCGATGAAGTAATGGACCCCCGAAACTATCTGGGCACAGCAACAAAACAGATTCAACAGGTCATAGAAAAGACGAGAAAGGAAAGACAGGCTAGAGGCTTACTTGATTAATTCGGTTAAAGTTTGGAGTCTGTCAAGGTTCCTTGAAGCTAAAAACAGAAAAAAGTTAGTTTTCAACAATATTCTGTTATTAGTATACTAATATGATTGTTGTCTGGAGAATTTTTGTGTGATAATGGAGCCTCGGGCGGGATTTGATCCCGCGACCAACAGCTTACAAGGCTGCCGCTCTACCGGGCTGAGCCACCGAGGCGCGCCCTGTTTAAGGGTTAGTTAATGTTCTATATTGGACTAGCCTATAGATTTTCCGTTTCCAAAAACTGAAAAATGGAGAAAAAGTGGGAATCCAAACTTTTCTAGCTGTTCTTCGTTTTTCTTTTCGGCTTGAAGATGTTTTTTATTTCTGGTGGTATGTTGTCTCCGATTTCTCTGATGGCTTTGCGCCTGAATTTGTCGATTTTCTTCTGTTTTTCCTCAAACTCGGCTTGGGTGTACAGCTTCTCCGGATGCAGGTAAATGTCGTCCACCATCCTGATTGCCTTCGGTATCTTGAATCCGGTGGGCGAGTCCTCCCAGTCTTCCAGTCCGCCCCTCAGCAGCGAATCAAGGATAGCCATGGTGTGCTCCAAGGTTATCTCCTTGTACCGTATCCCTTCTCCCACTCCTCCAGTGTTCAAGAGGTAAAAGTTCATGTGCGGCAGACCCTTCAGGATTTCATAGAAGCGGTTGACGTGGGCTGCTCTGTCACCACACATAAACGGGTCATAAAAGAATTCACTCCTTATCTTCCCCGCCTTTGTGGGGTCGCCCGCCGAAGACTCCATTGCCTGCCCCAAAATCATCATAGCCACAGTCTGCTGCAAAGTCAACTTCACTATAGCCGGAATAATAGATCCCCTGGTAATAAGAATCAGGTTGTCGATCTTATCCACGTCGATGTAGGAGCTGGCATGCATAAAATCCCTTCTCGGTATGACCGCCCGCCCGTTTGTTGTTCTATCCACCATATAGAAGTCCGGGTACCTATCCCCGTTTATGTGCACGTTCTCGCACAGCGTCTCCGGCTTCAGCAAACCATAATAGATTTCTCGCTGGTCCCCAGGATTCACTCCCTCAGTTTTCACGAATACCCCTCCGCATTCGAAGCCGTGGAAAGAGCCGTCTGGCATGAGAGCTCCGCCGTCATCTTGGATAAGCCAGGATTTCTCTTTTCCTTTTCTCGCCAATATTCTGCAGGTTGTGCTTGTTTTTCCGTTGGCGCTTAACGCCAAAAGCAGTGTTCTGGTGTTCCTGTATTCTCCGTGCACTGACTGGAGATAATCCTCTCTGCATCCTGCGTGCAAGAAGATTCCTCCTCTTCTGGTTTTGGCGTTCCAGTCTTCTGCGGCGAAGACGCCCTTCTTGTATTCGCCTATGTAGTTGCTGTTTCTGGCTATCTTAACCATTCTTCCGTCGTCCAGCATCGCCAACCTTATGGTGATGTCCTTTTCGGGCAGCGGCTTCGTCTTGTTCGTTTCGAAAGCTTCGTCAGTGAAGAACAGAATCTGGTAGGTTGGATTTTTCACTTCCCCTTTTGGGGTTAGGAAAAGTTTTCCTCCTCCGTAGGCGCTGTGAGCGAAGTTTTTAGGGACAATCAGCCTGACTATTGTTTTGCTGTCTCTGTTGCCCACGATTCTGTCAATGGAGACTAGCGTTTCTTTGGCTAGGGACTTTTCGCACTGCGCTAACAGTTGACGCTCTTCTTCGCCGAAGGGCGCGTCAATGCTGTTCTCTGTAAACATGGCTGCTCTGGAGGTGGGTTCGCTTTCAGCCACAAAGGTTCTGTACACGCTCTGCTTTATTCTCGGCTCTTCTGCCACAAGCTGCCTCATCACCTCTTCGGATGGGTTGCTTATCCACCTGTTTTCCTCTATGGCTTTCTTTCTGATTCTCTCAGCGGTTCTCGCGAACTCCTTCAGATCAAAGTTTGACATTACATTCACCAATTTTCGATGTGTCTTACACTGCTTGATTAACTTTAAGTTAATTTTGGTCTAGCAAAACTCTTTTAAAGCAGGGAGGTTTTTAAATGTTTTGTTAACAAAATGTTAAGCCCTAAGGACGATCTGGAAAAGAAAATAATTCTCCAACTACTTGAGGATGGGAGGCGACCCACTCTTCACATCGCCAGAAACATCGGGGTTACAAGACAAACTGTTGCAAAGAAGCTTGAGCAGTTACGTAATTCTGGGCTTATAACCTCATTTGCTCCCAGATTAAACCATGAAAAGTTAGGTTTAGCCATCCAAGCCTACGTTTTCATGCGGGAGGACCCAAGCAGCAAACTCCGAGGTAAGAATGAGCAGACAATCAAGGGTTTCCAGCAGGTAGCCGAGTTCCATCGAATCTTCGGAAAATATGATAGCCTCATAAAGGTGCTGGTGGAGAACAACGAGGAGTTGAAAGAATTCGTTGAGAAGCTTCACAGTTTAGAGGGTATTAGAGAAACAGAAACCTTCATAGTCCACAGCACAATAAAAGACAAACCTGAAGACCCCACCAAGAAAGCACTAACAGAGTAAACCTGCCATTCCGGATCAGCAATAGAAGTGCAGTTTAAAGATTTTTTTGGTTTCCGGATCACCAAATTATGCCCATTTTTACTACGATATCACCAAAATATGGCTGACCGACTGCAACATCAACAATTTTATCGTTTTGCGGTTCTATGTAAATCAGTCCGATGTCAGTGGTGTTGAAACAGGCTATTGCATGGGCGCTATCATCAAATTCGATGTAAACGAAACCGCATCTGTAACCCATCTGAAACGCGTTGGTGTTGAAGTCGGCTGTGAAATCGTAGCAAACATAATCTGGAGTATACTCGTTTTCGTTTGTTCTATCTGAATTTATGAAGGCAATCGCCTCGGCATACGTTGGGTCCCTAATGTACCAGCCGCTTCCAGCCCCATCCTCCACACCTTGAGCATACCCCGCATCATAGCCGGCTTGGTAGCTTTCAATCACCTCATTTTCTAATGACGTGATCTCAGTTTGGAGGCTTGTAATGTTGGCTTGTAACGTTGAAACTTGGTTTTCAAGAGCGGTTTTTTCGTTATTTAGTGAAGTAACTTCAGATTGGAGACTTGCTACTTGAGCTTCCAGAGCAACCTTATCGTTGTTCAATGAAGCTATTTCTGATTGGAGATCTGAGATGTTAGATTGCAAATTTGAAACTTGTGTTTCTAGTGTGCTCTTTTCGTTTTCTAGTGCAGTCACCTCAGTTTGGAGGCTTGTAATGTTGGCTTGTAACGTTGAAACTTGGTTTTCAAGAGCGACTTTCTCATTGGTCAATGAAGCGATTTCCGATTGGAGACCTGAAATGTTAAATTGTAAATTTGCTACCTGCGCTTCTAAACTAAACCTTTCATCTTCAAGTCCAGAAATCTGATCTGCTTTCATCTGCAGTTCATGGTCTTTCTGGTTAACCGCCATTACAGCTCCAGCAACTGCAACACATAGAACAACGCAAATCAAACTGAGCGCTACGATTTTCTTATCAATCATTACGCATTTCCTCCAAACCACTGAAATACATGATTCCTTACGAAACAATATATACGCTTCGCAACCTGAAAACCTTTCTATCCTCAAACAGCACCAAAATCTAACATAAAAACAGGGGTCCACCGCAAGAATGGAGCCTCGGGCGGGATTTGATCCCGCGACCAACAGCTTACGAGGCTGCCGCTCTACCGGGCTGAGCCACCGAGGCGTTTCCAGTGAATTGATTCCATAACACATTTTTAAGACGTTCGGGGGGCAAACAAGCCCCTGCAGAGGCATCCATGAAATCCTCTGTTATGTTCCTGAAATAAATAATGATTGTGGAGCATTCGATGTTTGTGTATGTGGCTGCAGCGTCTACACGCCTATGAAGTCAAGAAGTTGGCGTTCCCTCTGTATGGGACTCATTTTTTGTCTGCCTTCATGAAGAAGAAAAGAATCACTCCAATTATGGCGGCTGCGGCTATCACTGCTACAATCAGTACTATTATGGAGAAGTCTGGTTGCGGAGGCTCTGCCCCCTCGGCTATGGTGAAGTAAACTGTTTCAGACGTTCCAGTTTTTCCATCTGTATCCTCTGCGTAAAGTGTTATGCTGTGCTCGCCATAAGCTAGGTCGGATAACTTTATGTCTTCAGTGATTGTGACGTTTGCTTGGTCGTCTAGGCTGTATTTTATCCATGAGGTTGTTTTGCTCACGGTGAATTTTAAGGAAACAGAGTTTACTGTGTATGTCTTGTTTTCTGGTGAATCAATGAAGATGGCGGGGGGGCTTCCATAAGGCATAAGCGGAAAATTGTCTTGGTTGTTCTGGTTAATAATGTAAGGCGTATCTCCTAATTCGTCGCTGCCTGTCTGGTTTCGGCTCGCTCCGCTCCTCGCATCGACACCCGTATAGTCGCTCCAATAATTACCGCCTACAGGATAGCCAACATCCCAGGTGTTTATTGAGACCGCTACAGAATAGTTTTCCCCACTAACATCGTAAACCTGTATCTTGTTATCGATAAAATAGTTGCCTCTAATCATGTTATATGAGGACTCCATAAAGCCGATTCCAACGTTGTTGTCTGTTATGTTGTTTAGCATAATGGTGTTTTGGAGAGAGTTGAAGAGGAAGATGCCATCTGCGCCGTTAGTTATAACATTTGTAGATATGCTGTTAAGGTTTGAAGCGTTACTGAACTGTATTCCTCTCTCGTTGTCTGTTATGTTGTTTGTACTAATGTAGTTGTCGGAAGACGCAAAGAGTCCTATTCCAGAGTAATTGTCCGTTATCTGATTTTCATATAATGTCGACCCTGTTGTGTAAGCCAATAGTATGCCATGCCCATTGCCGGTGAGTTCCAGATGATGGACTGTTATGTTTTTGCAGTTCACGAGGGCGAGATAACCTACATCTGGAAAAGTGACCGAATTTATGACCAGATTACTTTCACTAATCAGATAGTAGACTTTTTTGCCGTTGACTGTGTTTGAATTATCAATTTCATTATCGAAGTGTGAAGGCTCGTTGCCATAAACCGCGAGATTATAATCATTGTCCATTTTGTTGTCTCTAAGTATATTTTTTGAAGACAAGAAGATGTTGATACCTATGCCGTTGTTTGTTATGTTGTTTCCAGTAATGGTGTTTTGTGAGGCTTCGTTAAGGTAGAGACCATAATTGTTGTGTGCTAAGGTGTTTCCAGATATGGTGTTTTGTGAAGCGCCATCAAGGTAGACACCGTAAAAGCTGAATCCTATTTGTAAGTTCTTGATTGTTACGTTGTTTCTGTACGACAGGTCTATTCCTCTTTCTCCTTGTCCTGAAAGATAGTAGCCTGCGCCATCAACTACAATGTTATTACGTTGAACTACAAGATAGAAACTGTCAATGTTATCTGTGAAGGTGTAGATGTCTCCAGCCTGTTGAATAGGAGCTGTAGTATTTGTTGAAGTGACAATGCTTCCATCACTTAAAATGTAAATGAATCCCTCAATATCTTGTGAGTTAACGGGCTGAGTGTTAACTGCACATAACGAAATTATGGTTAAGACAACTAGAAAAATAACCTTACTTGTGTTCACTTTTTTCCTCTCCCATATTGAATATAATTGTCATTGCACCAGAACCTCTACATTCATGTAATGTTTTAAGGTTGCTGCTTCAACAATAAATCTCGTCATATTAGTCTTTGGATATAAAAGTTTTTCAGAATTAAACCCACATCCAAAGCCATCAACGTTAAACTTCCCCCTAACAGGTATTTTTAAGACATTCAGAAGCAAATAGTACCTGCAGAGGTTCCCAAGTTGAGTTCAGCTAAGGAGTTGGGCGAAAGAAAAATCATAGAACTCGTTCTAGAGTGCCTAGAGCAAATGCCGAATATGCCCATTCCATTCGGCGACGACGCCTCAGCAGTAGATATGGGGCACGACAAACTCGCCGTAATAAACATGGACATGCTTGTCGGAAAAACAGATGTTCCAAAAACCATGAGCCTCTGGCAATCCGCCCGCAAAGCAGTAATAATGAACATAAGCGACCTAGCAGCAAAGGGAGCACAGCCCATTGCCCTCCTAGCCTCCCTCGGAGTACCTCCAGACCTGACAGAAACGGACATACAGCAGATCGGCAAGGGACTAAACGCTGGCGCCCGCGAATACAATGCCTACATATTGGGGGGCGACACCAACGAAGCCTCAGACCTAATAATCAGCTGCATGGCATTGGGAGTATGCAGCAAACATCACCTTATCAAGCGTAGCGGCGCAAAGCCCGGAGACTACGTGGCGGTAACTGGCTCTTTCGGAAAACCAGCCTCTGGACTAAAGATTCTGATGGACGGTCTTTCAGCTCCTGAGGATAGTGGAGCGCTTGTTGACTCCGTGTTGATGCCCAAGGCAAGGGTCCAAGAAGGGATGGCTCTAGCGCAATCGAAGGCGGCAACAGCCTCCATAGACTCGAGCGACGGACTGGCATGGAGCCTCCACGAAATCTCTCAAGCAAGCAATGTGGGCTTCCTCATAGACAACCTTCCGATAGCCCCTGAAGCAGAAAGGTTCGCGATGTTTCATGGTTTCGATTCTGTGGAACTAGCCTTGTATGGAGGAGAGGAATACGAACTTCTGGTGACAATCAAACCAAAGCTCTGGCAAGAAGCAAAAAAAGCCGTGGAAAATGTGGGAGGAAGCCTCACTAAAGTGGGGCGGGTCACTGAAGAGAAGCATCTTCTGCTGCAAACAGATGGGAAGCTGGTTTCTATAGAGGCTCGTGGGTGGGAACACTTTAAAACGGCTTAGAGGAGAAACATGACAAAAGAGGGAGGCAGTTTAATGGTGAGATCATGTGATGTGGGCAGCTTTCCGTTAGTTGGTGATTCAAGGAAGTTTGTGGAGGGAGCAAGCCGTTTCAGCCTCTCTTCAGCAGATGAATCAGCCGAATTTTTTGAGGAAAAGGTGCTTGAAGGTTTACTGGATAAAATTAGAGTAGGCATTGATGTTCCAAATTTTCCTCAGTTTCGAGATATGAACGAGATGTTTCTGTCTATGATGGATGGAGTGGAGCGGATTAAGGGTGGCTACTTAGAAACCGAGATTCCTTCTGTGAAGGCAGACAGAAGTGGCATACCAGAGGTTATGGTGATAAAAAAGCACTCTCAGATGATCCAAGAGAAGAAGGGTGCAGCTTTCGAAATTAGAATTTGTGTTACCGGACCCTACACGCTCGCTTCCTTTTTCCCTTACAAAAGGGAGGACACATTCATCAGGATAGGAAACGCCATTTCTCAAATCGTGGAAAACAGCATCTTCAACAATAAGCACGGCAGAGTCAGTTTGGTTTCGGTGGATGAGCCTCTCTTCGGGCTGCAAGACGATACGTTAATCGATTTCGGTTCCGAAGGGAGAAAAAACCTGCGAAGGGCATGGGAATCCATTTTCCACAAAATCAAGTCCAAGAACGCTCAAACCTTGATGCATCTTCACAGCACGGTAGATGAACTCTTCTGGGATATAGGCTCCCTGGAAATACTCGAGTCTCACGTTGACGACCCCATTCACCAAAGGAAAAACACCAAAGAAAAGCTGGAGTCAACAGACAAGTTTCTGAAGGCTAGCGTAGCAGTTAACGACTTTGATGCGTTGATTAAAAAAAGGGTTGTTGCAGATTCCCCAGAAAAGCTGGCTGAATCAGACCTAAACGAGAGGATTGCTGACGCTTGGACAGACATCAAACATGGACGAATTAACTCCGAAATCTTTCTTGAAAGTGTAGAACTAATGACGAATCGGCTGGTTAAGGTGGTTGAGCGGTTTGGTGCTGAAAGGGTTCTGTACGCGGGACCTGAATGTGGACTGAAGGGGTACCCAACATATGAGACTGCACTTGAGTGCTTGAGACGCGTCTCCAGTGCCGTAGAAAGTTTTGAAAAATAACCGTTGCTGTCCCTTAAACAAACAGGAATAAACGGTCAGAAAAAGAAAACATTTCAGTCTTCTTTTGGCTTTCCTTTCTCGATGGATGAGAATAACGAAAGAAGATTTTGCAAGATTTTGTAGGTTAATCCCCAGATGATGTGCTTTCCTATGGTGTAGGCTGGGTATTCTCCGAAACTGAATTTTGCGGTTCCCTTGTGTTTGGCAAGTTCTTCTAGTGGCGTCCAGAAGTATTCCGTTAACTCCTCATTCAATTCTATGGCTTGTTCCTTCTCTAGGAGAACAACAAAGGGAAGAATCTGCATTTCAGGTTTCTGTGTCGACCTCACAGGCTCCATTGCTCCAAGAAAGCGGCAGCCCTCAGCAAGGTTTATGTTGGTTTCCTCCAAGGTTTCCCTAACCACGGTCTCCTCCAGATTCCGGTCTTCAGGGTTACCTTTTCCACCGGGAAAAGCGGTCTGTCCTGACCAGGGGTCACCTGATTTTTCAGCTCTCTTCACAAGCAAGACCTGAAAGTCCTGATTTGCTTCTCTCAGCAGCACAACAACGGCGGCGTTCGCATCCAGTTTTTCGGATGTTGGCTTCAGCATCTCGGCTAGTCTTTCGATATTCCCAATATAACCCACTTCTGTCCTTCCTCCGTGGCTTTTTTAGAATCATCTACCTATTTCAAACAAGCTGTTTATGTTAATCATATATTCTCTCATTTCCTTAATCATCTTCACGTCAAGCTTTACGCTCAACTTTTCGATGTTGTCCTCCCAGAAAATCTTTTGATGTTTTACTTCCCCATAAAAAAGGGGGAAGGGAAAATTTTTGGTTTATTTCTGTTTTTTGAGTGCCATGTAGGCTATTAAGCCTATGACCAAGCCGACGGCTGCGACTATCAGTATGACCAAGTCTATTGTCAGGTATGCTGGTATTTCTGGAATTGATGGGTATGCTGGCATCTGGTTTACGGTTGTCTGAGCAATCTCTGCTGCGCTGGGAGCCTCTGCTGGCGCTTGGTCTACACCAAATGTGGTTGTTGCCTGTGAGGCGTAGTAAGATGTGGAGCCTTCGAACATCACAGTGACATGGTATTCGCCGGCAATTTCGGGAGCCCACATGTGGCTAAATACACCATTGCTATCGGTTGTAACAGTGGCTGAGTACCAGTCGCCATTAGGATCAAGGATCTTCAAGTATACTTCAACACCTTCAGCATCGGTTGGACGCTCAAACTGGTTATACACGTACAGCATCCAATCCTCCATGTCGTCTTCAGATATGGCGGCAACGCCATTCGGGAATCTAAGCGCTATTTTCTGGTCTGTTGTGCCCGGAGAAACATCCATCACCGTGCCTCGAATCATGACGCTTGTTCCCCGCGTTATAGCCGTCAACGGTGCTTCAACAGTGGTTTTGCTTGCTCCCCTGCCTATAACATAGAATTGCTGGTCGTATGTGTCTTGTGCCACTATTATGCTGTCTCCGATCATCATAGTAGAGCTCCATTCGCCTTGACGATAGGGCAGTCTCCAAATTTCTTCTCCGTCAGTTAAATTAATGCAGATGATTGGTGCACCACGTGGTTGAGGATCTCGGGGGTTGTGTTCAGTGTTCTCAATGTAGAGTTTTCCATCGGCAACGAATGAGGGCCTGAAGCGCCACCTGTTGTTGTGTAGAATCTCAGTGTAGGGATCCGGTAAATCAAGTGCCCACAGTACTGAGCCGTTCTGTGCATCGTAGCACCATACTGTCCCACCATAGTTTCCTGCGATTACTTTGCCGTAGCCGCTGGCGATGATGTCCCAACTGTTACCTGATGAGTGGCCCCAGCCATCTGTATAGTGTCTCTGTGGAGTTGGACCCCACAGTTCTTTTCCTGTGCTGAGGCGGAAGCCATAAGTTGTCCTAGCCTCTTTTGTAGACACGATGAAGAGATCTTCCTCTACACTCACATCTTCGACAGTAATTTGTGGACATGGCGGTGACCAAGTAATATGCCACGCTAGTTCTGCGGATCCTCCTAGGTTGTCAACAGATATAACCCACATATTGGCTGGGTTGGGTGCGACACGGCCGCGAGCAAAGTCTGATCCAAGTATTACTCCGTCACGAACTTTGTAGACACTTCCAGGCAAGTCGGGTAATTCAGGCACGGTCACAGTCCATTCAATTCCTCTTGAGGCGTCACGTACCACACCTTGCGGATTGAAACTTCCCTCGTCAGAGATTACTCTGCTTGAGTTCCACAGACTTACTGTACCTGCATTTTGATCTACACTGTAGATGAAGATTTCACCTTTTGGCCCCCATAAGCGGGTGCCGCTAGGAATGCCTTCATAGGTGCAGACCCATCGTCCAGTGAAGGGGTCAAAGGCGTGCCAGTTTGTGGCTCCTCCCCCCCATCCACCGCCTTCAGTTACCCATAGGAAATCGAAGACACCATGATAGTTATACGAGTCCCAATAGAATACCTGACCAAATGATAGCCTATGGACAGCTCCATCTGGGGTTGTGAGGGGTCTGCTCCACAGCGTTTCTCCAGTATGTAGATCTATAGCATTAACCCACTGCTCGACAGCGCTGCCTCCGTTTGATTCGAATTGGTTGTTGAAGAGTATTCCGCCGATGATTACTGGCCCTTGTGATCCGTACATTCCCTGACCGCCGAATTTGCCTACGTATGCATCTCCCTGTTCAAAGCCTTGTTCACCCATCGTTCCTCCAGCGAGGCCTCCCATCGTCATTGGTTCTCTAAACAGTATGTGTGCGCTTTCTGGTGCGTAGTCATTGTAAGGAGCATTCATTGAGGTGGGACCAGTAGCGGTTGGGGGAGAGCATTCTAGCCAGTTTGCTGCAATCGTGTACCATTCCCGAATCTGCCCATCTATGGGGCGCGTCCAGTATTCGTTTGGAAGTGAATGTCCTGGATAATATTCTAGCTGTTCTTCTATGGCAACAAGCTCGAGCCACTCGCTGTAGCTGTCTTCGATAATTGTGCCTGCCGGTCCAGTGTAGCTATCAGCTGCCGTTTTAACTTGTTCAGGGAAATGTGTCCTCGCCTTATATTTTCCCACCATTGGGGGTGTATATTTAACGCCTGTTCCACCTGTTTTGTCTGTGTCAACGGGACCCAGAATTTCGGTGTCTCCGTTGGGCAACGTGACCTCAACTGTTAAACCAGACCATCCGGTCATTGCCATGGGTGTCGGATACATGCTTCCCGTGTGGAACAGCGTTGGCGTGTTGACGGTTACTGGATTAGGTACAGCATTGATGTAAGGATAGGGATACACACTTTCCTGCGCGTTAGTAATTGGTAAAGCAACGAGTATAGCGGATATGGTTAATATTAGAATTAAAGCAATAGTTGATAGTTTAGATTTATCTCTTGATATGTTCATTTTGCTTTCTCCTTTTTTTACAATTTTAACAAATGAGTGCTTTGCTGCTCTGTGTATTTAACATTTACGACGAAACCGTTTATTTTAGAACAAAGTAACATGAATTTGCTAAAAAAATACGATATTGTCTGATAATTATGAAAAGACTGAAAACATATAAATGAGTTAGCGTAAGTGATTCTCACTTTGGAACTAGGAAGAAAAACAGTTGGGTTCAACGAAAAAAATCGATGAAATCGACGCTAAGATTCTGAAAGATTTGCTGAAAGATGGACGCAAAAATTTCACCAAAATTGCAAAAGAGGCTGGCACATCAAAAAACATTATTTGGCAGCACTACACGAAAATGAAGACTGAAGGGATAATTGTTGGATCCACTATTAAGCTAAAGTACGCAAATCTAGGCTACAATACGATGGTAAGTCTTTTTGTTAACGTGCAACCACAGAAACGGGATCAAATCTTAAGAAGCATACTCAAAATCCCTAACATTTATTCTGTCACACCTTTAAACACTGGTTCAGACCTTTGGGTGGTGGCAACATTGAAGAACAATGAGGAATTGGATCGTGTTAACCAATCAATAAAGAAACTGCCATCAGTCATAAGTGTAAGAACAGAAGTGTGGACAGGACTAAGAAACACTCTAGAACACTTGACTGTTTTGTGTACCAATAAACCACTAGGCAAAACCGACACAACAAAAATACAGGCAAGCAACAGCACTGGAAAAACCACGGACAAAATCGATGAAATAGACCTACAGATAATTGAAAAACTGGTCTCGAATGGTCGCCAATCTTTTAGAAAAATCGCCAAGGAATTAAAAATTTCAACCGACACAGTATCCAGAAGATTCAAAAACCTTAAACAAAATGGCACAATTAAAGCGACGATTCGAATTAATCCAGTAAAATTAGGGTACTACGCTCTGGCTTATTTCAGGTTAGAATTTGTCTCTCAACAAAGCATATCTGACATAGTAGAAACTCTCGCCAAACTTCCAGACCTTGAAAAAATTATTAAAACAAGTGGTTCTTTTGATGTGTGCTTATTTGCTCTGATAAGAAATATTGAACAGTTTATCGCTCTTCAAGATGAAATCGCCGCTATATCAGGCATCAGAAAAATAAACACAGTAGTTCAAAAAATAGCTTATCCACTGCCCGTTCCCGGAGGTAACATGTCAACCTTTTAGCCAGTTGGGTTAGGAGTTAAAGTTTAACTAAACCAACGGGACGACGGGATGGAACAGACGAAACAGCTAACTTCTAAACGGGAGGGAAGACCTGAACCGGAACAATAACTGACGGTTACCTGTATAGTTTGTTTAGGCGCTAACTATGTGCGTGTGCTGTCAAGTATACACTGAAGAATGTGTGATTGAAAGCGGGTATAGGCATTCGAAGCATAATGCAGGAAAGAATCTGGAAAACTTTGCGCTTTGGAATGAAGACGTGCCTAAACGGAAAATGAAACAATATTAGGGTTTGCTGAGGTTCCTACACGTTCAAATATGGGAATGAAAGACACTGGAACAAGGTTTTACTATTGCTTTGGTAGGCTTCATTTTTTCTGTGCTGGAACCTTCTCAGCTCTATCTAATCTTTTGATGTTTTACTTCCCCATAAAAAAGGGGGAAGGGAAAATTTTTGGTTTATTTCTGTTTTTTGAGTGTCATGTAGGCTATTAGGCCTATGACCACGCCGACG
>Ga0307419_10000940_pt1 | contig 15130 bp, 11 predicted proteins | sample SalMarWE160230MG_2_FD_202512 | JGI IMG/M metagenome (GOLD analysis project Ga0307419, IMG submission 202512) | Salt marsh sediment microbial communities from the Plum Island Ecosystem LTER, Massachusetts, United States - WE1602-30 | ecosystem: Environmental > Aquatic > Marine > Intertidal zone... | reverse complement strand
TGATTCTATATCTAACTCTCCTTTTTTTATCGCTGTTTTAAAAGCTATATCATATTCTCGTGCCATCATTTCAGCCGATTTAACCATTGCATCAATCTGCTGGCGAAATTCTAATACGTCCTCTTGCTTGATCCTATCTTCTTCAAGAGTTCTCATGTTTTGAATTTTGGTATCTGTTTTTGCATCCTTTACTTGAATCTTATGCATTGCTTCAAATTGTTTATCTTCTTCTAGCTTTTGAGCTTCAATCTCACGTATTTTTAGTTCCTTGTTGTATAAATCAGTATATTTTTTTATTTGGGTCGAATAAACGGCAGCTTCTTCATTCCATTCTTTTTGAGATACAAGAGTTCGTGCTTGAGTGTAAATTTCTAATACCTCGGGGTATTTTGATTCTATATCTAACTCTCCTTTTTTTATCGCTGTTTTAAAAGCTATATCATATTCTCGTGCCATCATTTCAGCCGATTTAACCATTGCATCAATCTGTTGGCGAAATTCTAATATACCCTCTTGCTTGATCCTATCTTCTTCAAGAGTTCTCATGTTTTGAATTTTGGTATCTGTCTTTGCATCCTTTACTTGAATCTTATGCATTGCTTCAAATTGTTTATCTTCTTCTAGCTTTTGAGCTTCAATCTCGCGTATTTTTAGTTCCTTGTTGTATAAATCAGTATATTTTTTTATTTGGGTCGAATAAATGGCAGCTTCTTCACTCCATCCTTTTTGAGATACAAGAGTTCGTGCTTGAGTGTAAATTTCTAATATCTCGGGGTATTTTGATTCTATATCTAACTCTCCTTTTTTTATTGCCGTTTTAAAAGCTATATCATATTCTCGTGCCATTTTTTCAGCTGAATTAGTTAAATTGTCGATAGTCACTTTAAATTCTTTTTCTTGTAATTCTACTGAACGCACATCATTTAAGGAGGGTAAAAGATTTTTTTCATCTTTTTTAGTTACTCTAAGTGAATCTTCATAGGTTTTTTGTTTTTCATCTTTTTTAGCTTCAATTTCCCTTAGTTTGAAATCTTGATGAAGCTTGTTTTTATATAATTCAATTTGTTTTTCATATATTTTGGCTTGGTCATTCCATCCCTTTTGAATCATCATTTCTTTAATTGATTCATAAATGGTAATAACTTCAGGATAAACTGATTGTTTTAAAATTGAACCTTTTTTTATTGCTTTTTTCATTCCTAGTTCATATTCTCTCACTATTTTCTCCGCATAGTCTATTTTATTGTTGATTTCCAATCGAAATTCATCTTCTTCCTGTTTTTTTTCGGAACGCTCTTTTAATCTCAGAGTTTTTGCTTGAACTTGCATCTCTTCGATTTCTTTGGAATGATCAATCATTTCTGCTTCTTTTCTTAAAGTATTTTGCTTTACTCTTTCTCGTTCTACTCTAGCTTTTTCTGCTTTCTCTTCAACGAGAGTTTGTTGTTCCTGGAGTTCATCTATTATTTTTTTTATTTTTTTAGCTTCATTTACCCAATTAATCTCTTCAAATAACTTAACGCTTTCTTGATATAGTTTTAATGCTTTATCAAACAAAAATCCTTTTGCAAGGTCAGAAGCTTTTCCTACTAATTCTAAAGCTTGGGAAGAAATTTGATCCTCTTTTAGTTTTGTCTCTTCAAATACTTGCAATTTATTGGCATTTGATTCCTTAGTTGAAATATCAGAAACATCTAATTGACGGAGATACTCAGCCTTTTTGTTATAACAGTCTTCAATGATTTTATTCAATTGTTCTTGACCTTGAGCATCATTCAGTTGTTGATATATAAAAGCCATTTCATCATAAATGTCAAGTGCTTTATCAAAATCATCATTCTGGATTGATTCATTTGCTTCACTGAGCAATATTTCGAGTTTTTTCTTTTTATCTTCAACAATTTCCTTTTCTTGGACGAGCTCTTCATCAGCTACTTCTACCTCGAATTCTTCCTCCCTAAAGCGTTTTTCTTTCATTATTTGAACTTCGGAGATTTTTGCATATAACGCATCCACCTCTTGTTTTCGATTAACTTGTTCATAAAGACCTATTGCTTGCCTCATTATTTCTATCGAGTCATCAAAATAATATGTTTCCAATAGTGTTAACGCGTGTTTAACTAATTCATATGCTTCAGCCATAATTTCTTCTTGCATATCATCCATATCTGAAAAAAAAGCTTCTTTAGTTGGATCAAAAACCTCTTCTCCATGAGATTCTTTTTCATTCCTATTTTCGTTCTGTTCGTCCATCTCTATCATCTGGTATAATGTTTAGTAATAGAATTTCTTAATTGAATAAATGACATAATACTTATTATTGTTCCATAAACTTTAATAATAAATTGTAATTGATAAACTGATTATCAACTCATGCAAAAATGAATATATCTTGTTAAGATTCAATTTATTTCATGTTTTTTGACTAAAAAATCATCGCAAACCTTTCCGCCTTGACTAGTTAAACTCCAACCGTTCATATCCTTTTTTACTAAGCCAATTTTTTCTACAGCGAACAAGATCTCTCTTACTTCTTCTTCGTTTTTTGTAACTCCAAAATCAACTTTCAAGCAAAAGGATATTTCATCAATTGGAACAGAATTTCCCAATTCATCTTCCATCACTCCCAAAGCAGCTACAATTTGCTCTTGAATGCCCATTGTTTCATCGAATTGAGAAGATACTTCGTCAAGCAACCAAGGATTCTTGTCTAACATCTTTTTTATTTCCCTTTCATTTCCACTTTTAAAAACGATTTCAAAATCTTCACGTATCTTCTTTTTTTTTGCCATGTAAGTCACTCCAGTAAAATTCTTATTTTAGGTAATAATTATCTTTTATATTAAAGCAATTTCTTTTAAAAACTAAAGGAAATTAATAAATTTAATTTTAAGCAAAAAAAATCATGTCAAGAATATCTAAAAATAATTATAATGATGAACCAGTAGGTTCAAAGCGTTATCACTATACAACATTAAAAGCTAAACCCCGAATTAGGAGATACTTATTATATGTTATTATCATAATTGTCGTGATAATAGCACTATCTATCTTTTGGCTATGGCCTTCTTGGTATGCTGATATCAACTTACAAACTCAATTATATTCAAATAAAGCAAATGCAGATTTTATTAATGTGTATTTTTTGAATTTTTGGGCAACTAACTTCTTTTTTAACAAGACTGCTTTAATTGGAGCGCTTATAGGATGTAGCGTCATGTCAATCCCTCCTGATAAAACATTCTTGACTACTATTGGAACTCGTTTAGGTTTTGGTAAACCATCTTATGTTAAAAGTTTACTCTTTTGGTGGACTGTTGGTTTTGTACTTTTCTACTTATTAGGTTTTCTATTAGATTTTAATAATTCCTCTTTTTCATGGGTTGCTTATTTAATCGAAAATGGAAACTTGAACTTTAACCCCACAATTATTTCTGATGCATTTAGCGTACTATTTACTCCTGCGAGTAATGATTATATCACGATATACATTTACAGTAATTTAATCCTGCCTATTATATATTTCACGCTTTCAGTGGTAATTTTCAGAGTTATACTCAACATTGTTAGAAATGTATATCTAAGGAGAAACGATTATTATGCACTTGCGAATATATTCATATTTATAGGTCTCGCATTTGGATTATGGTTTTTTACTACTCCAACACAATCATTAGATGGTATAAATTTAATCCAACTTTGGTCTGTAGTTTTTGGTTTTATTAGTTTTCCAATATTTGGAATTTTAATTTACTTATTTGGAAGATCTAACTATTCTCGTGACTCGAAAAATTATATTATCACATTTCCAAAAGTCAAAAAGTTGGGCTACGTAGGATTTCTTTTGATGATCCTTTTAGTTGTACCCTTATTCATAAGCATCGGTCCTTCAATAACTTTAAATGATAATAGTGTTTGGCTCCAACAACAATGGATTAAGAAATATCAAAGAGAAGTGGATTGGACTACAGATAGTGCCGGATTAGGAATGTTTGCGGAAAGAAATATGGAAAATTTCAGTCTTTCTACAACAACTTCTGATCAAAAAATGGTATCTCTAGTAAGACAATACGATCAAACATTTACGGTTCGTTATCTAGCGGCATCAATAGGATCCACGTATGAAGGATTAGCTGATGCTGATATCGTATTTATTAACGGCAAAGAATATTGGGTTGCTCCAAAAACAATTCGATTTAGTCAAATTACTGGAGATCCGGTTCAAAGAAGCACAGAACTTTTGGATCATGTAGAGGGATTTCTAGCCATGGATACATTTTCTGGTGAATTAATTAATACTACTCAAGAATTTAACATTACTCAAGATTATCCTATGTTTTTTGGAGAAAGTGAAAGTGCAATGTACTTACAAGAAACTATTGGAACTAGCTCTCAAGAAGGAATAATAGGAGCTTATGATTCGGATGTTTTATTGGGAACTCAATGGGCCGGAAATGAAACGAATTACGTTCACAAGTATTCATCAAAACCAGATGGAACGTTAACAGGATTAGAAGGTTTTTGGAAAAAGATTAATCTTGGGCTTATCGCATATTCAACTAGCCCAGAAAACAATTACTTAATCAATCGAAACGTGAAAACAAGAGTTAGCGATATCCTACTTCCACAATTATCCATTGATAAAGATACGTATTTAGTCTTTGATATCGCAAGGGGAAAGTTATATTATGCAGTTTCAATATATACCAGCATGAATGTTGGTTCCTATGCAATGACCCCAGTTTTAAGATTCCTTGGTATTTGTTTAGTTGATGTTGTTAATGGGGATATGACTTTCTATGAAAATCCTTCATTAGACAAAATTAATGATCCAACAGCACCATTATGGAGCATTTACGTGTCGAATTCAATATATGAATGGAAATCAATGCCTGATTGGTTAAGAAGTCAACTACGATATCCAGAGGCGCTATTCAGACAACAGCTTAACGCTGATTACATATATCATGTGAAAAACCCAACAATATGGAAAAGTCAGGTAGATTTTTATAAAAGTCCAGGTGCGGGAGATCTATACTACATTGAAACTGATCTTGGAGATAAAATAAAACCAATTGAATACGTTGGTTTAGACCTCGTTGAATATCAAGGAAATACAGCAAACATACTTGCGGGAATGTATGTGGTGAGGCATGGTGATCATTTTGGAGAAGCTATCTTTTATAATACGAGAAATTCTATTAATAGCTATTTAGGACCACAATCAGCAAATTCAACTTATACATCCGAAGCTACGCAACAGATCTCTTTAATAGCGGGAGCACGAAATGGAAATATCTTACTCTATCCTCTTGCAGGGTCAATATATTACTACATCCCAACTTACAGTACTTCTGGGGCTTTAACACAATTAAAACTGGCGGGATTTGTTGAAGCGCAGACTAGAAACGTTGGATACGGACACAACGCTCCAGAAGCATATTTGGACTTGAATATATCAGAAGTAATAGGCTCTTCCAATCTTACATTAACATACAATTTTGATATTGAAACTTCGATTAACTATCCCAACAATCCTGCTCAATTCACAATTTCACTGTACAACACGGATACTAATTATTCTGCTCCAGGTTTGGATGTCACGGTTAATCTATCGATTTATACTTCAACAACAAATGATGTTAACTATAGCTTATATGTTCCTCATGACTTATACCCTCTCGAAAATTCAACGTATACATTCTTTATTAATACCGATTCATTTACTGGAGTGAATTTTACAATATTGAATACAACTCTTTACTTTGGGGAAGGAATACAATTAACTGGTTACTTAGCTCCATCGATTGGGAATATCATCATATACGCAAAATGGACCTTAATTGTTGATGGGATGATTATATATCAATCTCCTGTAAACATAATATTGGTATTACAATAATTTTTTTTTTCTTAATTTGAAAAATAAGGGAGTTTTAAAGCGATTTTGTCATGATACTTTGTTAAAACTTGATTAATTATTCAAATGTTAAATCTTCTTTATGATGTATAGACTTGTGAAATTCTTAAAAGGGAAAACTATTTTTAAAAATGGAAATTAGTACCTTTTTTATGATTTTATCTTTTCTAATAATCAAGGATTTTTAGTGAAATTTCCAAGATCACCAATTTTTAGCTTATAAACAATAAATTAAAATTGTCTTGATAATATTATCATATAATTAAAAATATATACTAATAATAAAGGTGTGATTATAGAATGTTTGGAGGCGGAGGTCGAACTTACGATCGCGCGTTGACCGTGTTCTCACCTGAGGGGCGTTTGTTTCAAGTTGAATATGCTTTAGAGGCTGTAAGGCGTGGAACACTAGCCGTTGCCGTAAAAACAAAGGATTGTGTATGCTTGGCGGCTCAAATTAAGATTCCCTCGCCATTAATGAAAGCTGATTCGATTGATAAGATTTTTCAAGTTGATGAGCATATTGGTGTCGCAATTTCTGGCTTACATGCCGATTCACGTGCGCTAATTAATTATGCGAGAGTTCAAGCCCAATCCTTTCGCTTAACTTACGATGAACCTGTCCGATTGAACATGTTGGTGAAAACAATCGCAGATATCAACCAGCAGTATACCCAGTATGGTGGAAATTTCTGGAACAATTAGTTCCTAAACCAAAATCAGACCATTCGGGTGTGCTCTGTTTTTTATTGCGATAGATGGTGCGGGTACTCAAATTTACACGACATCTCCAAGTGGAATTTATCGGTCATATAAAGCGTATGCTTTGGGTAACGGTGAAGCGACGGCGAGAGAATATCTCACTGAAAATTATAAAGAAGAAATGCCTTTTGACGATGCGATTAAATTGACGCTAAATGCGCTTATAGAATCGATAGACGAAGAGCCAACGAGAGAAAATATAAGACTCTCATATATTAAAGCAGATGATAAGAGATTTCACGAAGCTTCGAAGGACGAAATAGAGAAATTCTTGAATTCAATAAAGAAAGAATTAAAAGCATAAATTTTTTTTACCCTCTTTTTTAATAAAATTTAACCATTTATAAGTTTTAAACTTCCATAAAACAGATAATAACCGATATTATTATTCTAACTCTATAGTTTATAGAATAAAATTTTAGCAATTCAGTATGCTAAAATATTCTATTAAAAATTAGATTTTACCCGCAGTTCTCAAAATTTCTAGGGTTAAATCTTTAAAGACTTCTTCCACTGAATCTCCTGCTTTTGCGCTGGTTTCATAGTATTTTAAAGCTTTAAATTCATTTCGAATAGCTTCTCCATCTTGAATTGAAACTTCGCGTTTTCCTTCCCTAGCAAGATCTAGTTTATTACCAACAATAAGACAGGGTTTTTGACCTATCACTTTTTCTACTTCTACTCTCCATTCCATTAGATCAACAAATGATGATCTTCGTGATAGATCAAAGACATAAATTATACCCGTAGATCCCCGGTAAAATGGTGGTCGTACAAAACTGAAATGTTTCTGACCTGCAAGATCCCACAACTGTAACTTAATTTGCAACTGTGGATATTCAGCTAATTCTACAGTCTTTGTATTGAAATTTGAGCCTATAGTCATTAGATAATTCTCTTTAAACGAATCTTCGCAGTACCTAAGAACCATCGACGTTTTTCCAACCCCGCCGTTCCCAACAACGCAAATTTTGTAAATATATGATTTTTTATGTTCTAACATTACCCAACACCTTTCTATTCAAAATGACTTAATGCATACGAATTTTTACTATGATTTTTGAAGTGAGAACTTAGTGCCTCATGTACTATACGATATAATATTGAAACATATTATAATATTATAATCAATAATAAAAATTACATATTATATATTTTTTCTATTTATTGATGTATTTTTATTAAAGATAGGAGATATTTGCATGGATGAGTTGGAAAATAAAATTCAACAGATTGCCCAATTGATAATTGATTCAGAGAATGTTATTGCATTAACGGGTGCTGGTATGAGTACTGAGAGCGGAATAGCTGATTTTAGAAGCCCGGGTACTGGATTATGGGAAAAAGTAAACCCTGATGAGTTTGCAAGCATTCATTCTTATGTATCGGATACGGGAAAAAATTTGAAGTTTATGCTAGAAATGGGCATGAGTATATTCAAATCAAAACCTAATAAAGGACACAAATCACTAACGAAACTCCAGAAATTAGGCAAACTTAGGGGAGTTCTCACTCAAAACATTGACGGATTACATAAACGTGCCAAAACTGAAAACGTTATCGAGTTACATGGAACCGCGCATGAAGCAATATGCATGCGATGCCACACCGTGTATCCTATCACAAAACTCATAGATCAAGTACTTAAAAGTGATAGAAGTCCTTCGTGTGAGGCGTGTCAAGGATTGTTAAAACCTAATGCAATATTTTTTGGGGAACCACTTCATTCTGATACATTAATTGAAGCAGAAAAAATGTTATCTTGTTGCGATTTATTGTTGGTTTTGGGATCTTCTCTCTTGGTATATCCTGTAGCATTTTATCCACGTGAAGCGTTGTCAAATGGCGCTAAATTGGTGATTATTAACATACAAGAAACTGACATGGATGATCATGCAGAAGTAGTGCTTCATGAGAGAATCGGCGATGTAATGCCTAAAATCGTGGATATTGTAATTGAAGAATTGCGTTAAATCTATAAAAATACATCTCGGTGCTCATTTTAAAATTAAATTACAATCAAGAAATCTTTATAAATTTTAAATAATTCTCCACTTTTGTAAATTTATTTGAAATCTGATATAAACTAATTAAGTTCAAAAAAAAAGGGATAAATTTATGACTGAAATTCAAAAACTTACCAAAATCACGCTTATTTTGGACGCGTTGGCTGGACTTATTTTTGCTTTTCTCTATTTGGTGATTCCTGATATTTACATTTACGGATTATCACAGTGGCCTTTTAACGATCCTATTTACTTTAGATTTTTTGGGGGAACTCTTCTACTTCTTGGCTTGCTTTCCCTGATAGCATATTTTAAAAAGGAATGGGAAGAAATTAAATTATTTTTCGAATTCGGTTTGCTATGGATATTGATGGTACTGATTATTAATTTCTTGGAATTAGCTCTATTAACTTTACCCGCAATGAGTTTTACGAATACACTATTGAATACAATTCTATTAGCAATCTATTTAGTCTTGAGCATTTATTGCTGGATGAAACAAAGAACTTAAATGTTGGTTTCTAAATCTTTTTTTTCCTTTATTTCTTTCAATTTGTACATAATTCATAATTAGAACTTTATGAAGAGAAGAAAAAAGAAAAAATTATAATAAAAATATTATTTTGAAGCTCTTAGAGCTTTCTTATCTACTTTTCCGACTGAAGTCAGTGGAAGCTCCTCCGTGAATTCTAATATTTTCGGGACTTCATAAGGTGCACAATTATCTTTCGCGTACTGGATAATATCTTCCTTTAATGCATCTTCATTTCCATCAAACGTAAAATTTGGATCGATTTGAATGTAAGCCTTTACGAGTTCCGAACCGGGACGATCAGGATTTGGAATTCCGATTGTAGCTATAGCTCCTATTGCAGGATGCTGGGTAAGAGTATCCTCAACTTTCACAGAAAATACTTTATAACCCCCAACGATTATCATATCTTTCGTTCTATCAACTATACGAACATATCCATCTTCATCCATTACACCCATATCTCCAGTGTGCATGTAACCATCAGAATCGATGGCTTTTTTAGTTTCATCTGGTTTATTGTAATAACCCGTGGTTACCATCGGACCTTTTACGCAGATTTCTCCTGGTTGACCTAAAGGTACTTCTTTGCCACTTTCTGGATCCGATAGTTTCAAGTTGACGTTAGGTAGGGGTAGTCCGACTGTTCCTAATTTTTTCTTACCTTTGGATGGATTTGCGCATGATAGTGGTGAAGTCTCCGTCATTCCATAAGCTTCTAGGAGTTTCCCTTCTCCTACAATACTTTCTAAAATTTCTTGTGATTCTTTAGGGAAAGGGGCAGCTGCAGAAACTATAAAATCAAGCATATCTTTGTCCACTTTTTCAAATTTAGGATCTTTTAATAGCATTTGATATAATGTAGGCACATTTGCTAAGATATTAGGTCGATATTTCAACATTTCTTTAATGATATGCCCTGTGTCACGCGGATTTGGTATTAGAACTTGCGTGTAACCAAGAGCGAGGACGTTGGCGCAGGTAAATAAACCAGCTATGTGAAAGAATGGAAATCCCGATAAACCAGTACCGCTTCCAAATTCCCAGCTTAGCCAATGTTGAAAGATTTTTACATCGCTGACAAAGTTTCTATGCGTTAAAATGGCACCCTTAGGCGGTCCAGTGGTTCCACCGGTATATTGAACAAAAGCAATATCATCAGCACTAACTTTAATATCTGGTAGGGTATCAGCAAATTTCCCTTTTACGTCCTTGTGATATTCTAAAACTGCCTTTCCTTCAATGGGTGTAACTTTTCCTTTTGGAACCTTTCCTAATAATTTCCCCATAATACCCAAGAATTTTGGCATGAATCCCGCTACACTTGTGGTTACTACAAGCTTTAGTGACGGTAGTTTTGAAGCTATCTTGGTAATGTGACCTGCGAACACGGCATCAAGTGTGAGTAACGCAACTTGTTTACCACCAGATCCAAGATCATTTAATTGATATTGGATTTGTACTGCAGACATGAGAGGAGAAACACCAGACACTATCATACCTATTTTTAAACCTCCAAGAGCCGCTATAACATATTCAGGAATGTTAGCTGTATTAAGACCGATAACATCTCCCTTTTTGAATCCATGGTCTATCAACATGTGTGCAAATTCATTTGAAAGTTTATCTAGATTGGCATAACTAATTTCAGTCCCATAAAAAGCCATTGCAATTTTATCTGGGACTTTTTCAAAAGTACTTCTTATCAATTCGGTATAAGATGTCTCAAATTCTTTAGGATCAAGATCATGAATCCCTTTATCATATGATTTTTCTTTCCAAAATCTACTATTATACGACATTTTTTTCACGTATTTCAAATAACTTTTGTGCGATTTAAAAATCGCGTTATGATATATTGTAATTCTTTCTAATAAAAAGTTTGATTTTGGTTGAAATTTGCTAAAAAAATTATAAAAATAGGAATCCATATTTCAAAAATTTAAAATTTAATATTTATAAATCTAAAAAAGATAATTATTAATTAACAATTTTGATGGTGGTTAAAATATTTGAAAAACACGAAAAATATCTAAACAACTATGTTGAGGTCATTGTCAAAAAAGCATTAAATTTACAACCAAATCAACGTTTGTTGATAATGTCACCTTTTGATCCCGGAGTTCCAATAGAACTTGCTTACTTCATAAGATTGATAGTGAAAAAGGCTTACGAGAGAGGAGCAAAATTAGTAGATGTGATGTGGAGAGACGATCAAGTTCAATTAACTCGTTATGAATATGCTCCTCGCGATTCCTTTGAAGAATATCCAATTTGGAGGAGTGAAACTGCGGTAAAATATCTTGAAAATGGAGATGCGATTTTATGCATATATGCTGAAGATCCAAACATTTTTAATAAAATTGATTCTAAACTACTTTCTATCACACAACAGGTAATGTTTAAAAACATCAAGTCACTATTGGATAAAATCGGTAAAAATTTCTCCAATTGGGTAATGATTTCAGCTCCAATAGATGGATGGGCAAATAAACTATTTTCCAAAATTCCTCAAGAAAAAAGAAAAGAATACTTCTGGGACTTGATCTTTGAAATTTGTCGCGTGAAAAATGATAATCCACTATTAAATTGGGATAACCATATTGACCAGTTAAACAAGAGAGGAGCCTTTTTAACAGAAAAGAAATATTCAGCTCTAAAATTACAAGGAATCGGGACAGATTTAACGATTGGATTACCAAATGGTCATGTCTGGTTGAGTGGTTCTGAAGTGAGTAAAAATGGCATTACTTTCATAGCAAACATCCCAACTGAAGAAATATTTACTGTTCCTGATAGAAATAAGGTAAATGGTTATGTATCTAGTTCAAAACCACTTTTTTTTGGAAGTCGTTTAGTCGAGGATTTCAAACTTACATTTTCTGAAGGAAAAGTAGTAGAAGTAATAGCAAAACAAGGAATTTCTTTATTGAACGATTTATTAAACACGGATGAAGGATCGAGTCGAATTGGAGAGATTGCATTGGTCCCCAATAGTTCACCTATATCTCAAAGTGGAAAGTTATTTTACAACATTTTGATCGATGAAAACGCCGCTAGTCATATTGCATTAGGTTATGCTTATAGAACAAGTATCAATGGTGGAGATACCATGACAGACGATCAATTTAAAGAAGCGGGAGGGAATTTGAGCGGGATTCATGTAGATTTTATGGTTGGTTCTGCTGACCTCAATGTTGATGGAGTACTAAAAAATGGAACTATTGAATCAATTATGAAAAAAGGAGAATGGACCTTTAAAGTATGATTTCTAAAATTAAAGAGAATAATAAGAATAAAAAAAAATTAATTGCGTAAAGCTTTTTTATCCACCTTACCAATTACTGTGAGTGGGATATCTTTCATCATTTGGATTTTCTTAGGGACTTCATAAGCTGCGCAATTTTCCTTTGCAAAATTAATGATATCTTCTTTCAATGCTTCTTCGTTACCATCATATTCGAATTCAGGATCTAATTGAATGTATGCATTAACGATTTCAGATCCGGGTCGATCTGGATTTGGTTCACCGACTAAAGCGATCATGCCAACTGCAGGATGCTTGGCTAAAGAATCCTCAACTTTCGCGCTGAAAACCTTGAATCCACCTACAATGATCATGTCTTTTGTTCGATCAACAATCTGAACATAACCTTCTTCATCCATTAATCCCACATCTCCGGTGTGCATGTATCCGTCTTTATCTACTGCTTTAGCTGTTTCTTCGGGCTTATTGTAATATCCTTGCATTACTAATGGACCTGCAACGCAAATTTCACCAGGTTCTCCTAATGGTACTTCTTCACCAGTATCGGCATCAATAATTTTCAATTTCACATTTTGAATTGGTAAACCTACTTTCCCTAGTATTTTCTTGCCAATAGAAGGGTTCATTGTGGCCACGGGGCTTAGTTCAGTCATTCCATATAATTCCAGCAATTTTCCCTTTCCAACTATCTCTTCCAGCTTTTCTTGTGATTCCTTTGGAAATGGAGAGGCTGCTGAAATACACATCCTTAATTTACCATGATCTAATCGCTTGAATTTTTTGAAATTAATCAAAATTTGATATAAAGATGGGACATTTACAAGAACGGTCGGATTGTAAGTTTTTATCTGATTGCATATATGGAGTGCATCTCTAGGATTGGCTATAAGGATTTGACCCCATCCTAAGGCAATGGCACTTTCGCTTACAGTTAAGCCCGCGATGTGAAACATTGGAAAACCTGAGAGAAGCATCCCTTCTCCTTCTTCCCATTGAAGCCATGCTCTGATACATTTTATGTTTGACATGCAATTTCGGTGGCTGAGCATGGCTCCCTTAGGGGGGCCAGTAGTCCCACCAGTATACTGGATCCAACCAATATCATCTGGATAAATATTTATTTTAGGTATTTCATCCGAAAATTTTGCCAAAACATCATCTTGAAAATTGTATACCATCTTCCCTTCAAGAGGTGTAACTTCTCCAGAAGGTATATCTTGAACGGCTTTAATTTTTTCTTGTTGTTCTTTTGGAAATGAACCTATCACGCTTGTTACTACAACCACTTTAAGCTGGGGTAATGTTGATGCGATCTTTTTCAAGCGATGCTCGAAAATAGCATCAAGAGTGACCAATGCTACTTGATTTCCACCTTTCCCAAGATCATCCAACTGATATTGCATTTGAATATCAGACATCAAAGGGCTTACTCCCGATACGATACAACCTGCTTTTAATGTACCAATCACTGAATAAATGTATTCAGGAATATTCGCAAGATTGATTCCTACAGCATCCCCCTTCTTAAACCCATGTTTGAGAAGCATGTTTGCAAATTGATTTGAACGCTTATCCACTTCTCTAAATGTTATTTCTAAGCCTTGATATGATAGAGCCATGTTATCTGGAAATTTATCAAACATTGCTCTTATATATTCAGGATATGTAGTTTCGAATTCTTTAGGATCGAGATCCTTCAAACCAGAATCCCAGTTTTTCATCCAGAAACGACTTTCATAAGGACTTGTCATTTTTTAATCATTTTTAATGTTTTTTTTTGGTTTAATTAAGTTGTTAAGTATTATTATTGATGGAATCGGTTATAAAGTTTTAATATGAAAATGCTTTGCGAACATTTTGATCTTTCTCTCTCTATTTTCCCTATATATAACTTAACTTCATTGAGAAAATTAATGAAAATCAACCAAAGAAAATCATGCTAAAAGTTTATTTTTGTCGAATTTTTAGCGATTGATTGACTGAATTTACTTTTACTTTCAATCTCCTCTCTCTGTCTCTATATAATGGTTATTCTTTTAAAAGAACAACGTACTAATTAAACGAAATGATCTGAGGATGTTTTTCATTTATAAACACAAAGTTCAGAAAATTGTCGGAGTAACGAACTTTTAGTTTGTATTATGGATGGATCATATGATGCCATTCGATTCAGGATTTAAAATGCACAAAAAAAATGGGGAGACTCCTTTGATTTCTAGTGGAGATTCAAAGCTAGATGAATTATTAGGAGGAAAAGGATTTCATAAAGATCTAGTATATCTGCTATATGGTGATAAAACTAAGACTACTAATATCTTGTTAACAACGGCAGTGATCTCGCAAAAATCTCGGGAACATGGGGGCTTAGGGGAGGGGATTAAGGTTGCATTTATTGATGCGAATAATCGCTTCAATCCATATAATGTTAGTAAGTTTGCGGTTTCCCAAAACTTATCACCCCGTATTGTATTAGAAAACATCTTGATCGCTCGAGCCTTTACTTGGGATCAAACTATTGAACTTTTAGAAAATAAGCTTTCAAAACTCGAGCACGTAAAGGTAGTTATCATATCCGGCATTACTACTCTCTTTCCTAGTTATGAAAAGAAAAATTTTGAGGAGTTATTAAGGGCAATAAATGG
>Ga0307419_10000938_pt1 | contig 15139 bp, 15 predicted proteins | sample SalMarWE160230MG_2_FD_202512 | JGI IMG/M metagenome (GOLD analysis project Ga0307419, IMG submission 202512) | Salt marsh sediment microbial communities from the Plum Island Ecosystem LTER, Massachusetts, United States - WE1602-30 | ecosystem: Environmental > Aquatic > Marine > Intertidal zone... | reverse complement strand
TAATATGCTCTTGTTTCTGCAGGAAGATCACCACGGAAAATTGCCATGTTCATAACCCTTACGAAATGAGTCAGATAGATCCTTGCCTTTTTTGCGACCTCATTATAATCCTTCGATTTTTTATTCTGGGAGGCAATAGCCTGCCGCTGAAGCTGAATGCTGTGTTCAAACAGGGGAAGGAATTTCTGTAATCTCACTAATAATTTTGCTGAATAGGCCATTTTGTTCGGAGGAAGTTCTTTCCCTCTGTCAAGAGCGGTATTCATAGCTCTGATCCTTGCAGCATCGGTGTTAGGCAATCTCCGGTATGGCATTGTGATAAAGTTGTTAATAAGTTGTTGGCAACTCCTGCGAATATAACATATTTTTGTTAATAACAATCAGTATTCGCATTTTAATCGCGTTGATTATTAAAAAGTTCAAAAATATCTAATTTGGACAGGCGTTGTTAATAACACTTCCACATATAATATTTTACGTAAAAACAGCTTTCAATGTTGCAGGAAATAAAACAAATCAACCTGTCATGTTGTTTATTGTATACTTTTAAATAATGATATTAATTTAGTTGTTCGAAAAAGTACAATGAAAAGATAGATATGGGTCGTCTCTTTGCAATAAGCGATATACATGGATGTTTCAAACCCTTCTATGAGCTGGTAGTAAAAGAAATTGACCTGAAAAAAGAAGACAGGCTGATTCTCCTTGGCGATTATATTGACCGTGGGGAGCAAAGCAAGGAGGTGATAGATTTCATAATCGATCTTAAAAACTCAGGATTCAATATAACAGTCCTTACCGGAAACCATGAGCAGATGCTTCTTGATGCCTATCATGACGAGATGAATGAATATCTATGGTTCATGAACAGCGGAATGGCTACTCTGATCAGCTTTGGGATAGAAGATTTACATGAACTAGAAAATAAATATTTAAGTTTTTTTTCGGAGCTGGATTATTTTCTGGAATCGGGGAACTACATATTTGTTCATGCCGGCTTCAATGATAATGAACCTGATCCATTTGTTGACAGGCATACCATGATTTGGGAATGCAGTACTGTTTATAAAAATCCACTTCTGAAGGGAAAGACAATAATACATGGCCATCGTCCGAAAAGAATTGAATTTGTAAAACAGGTGATCAGCGAAAAATCGAATGTCATCCCTATAGACACCGGTTGTGTTTACGAAAAAGAGATGGGATATGGAAACCTCTCTGCCCTGGAAATAAATACAATGAATCTTATCTCAGTCCCGTACATGAAAACCTGACTTTTATCAAACTGTTTCAATTTTTGTGTTATTGTATTTAATAGTACGGCATTTCCTGATTAAATGCTATTTTTGTTGTTCTAATTTTACATTCAGAAATATCTTATATTATGATTAAGATTATCTCTAAAGATCTGTAATTAACAATGAATAAGACTATTGAAGAACTTGAGAAAATTGCGCGAAACCTGAGACTTGATGTGATCAGAATGGTCGGTGTCGGTCAGAAAGGTCATCTGGGAGGATCATGTTCACTCAGCGAGATTGTTACGGTACTTTATTTCAGCAGGATGAAGCATGATCCGGGAAATCCTCATTGGGTGAATCGGGACAGATTCCTTCTCAGCAAGGGGCATGCGGCTCTTATTCAGTATGCTGCACTTGCAGAATCAGGTTATTTTTCCAAAGAAGAGTTCGACTCGGTAAAAAAGCTGGGTGCCATGCTCCAGGGACATCCGGATATGAAAACCACTCCCGGTATTGAAGGAAATACCGGTTCATTGGGGCAGGGATTGTCCATGGCTTGCGGAATGGCAGCAGGACTTAGGCTGGACGCCAGGAAAAACAAAGTTTACTGTATAATAGGTGACGGGGAGATTGCTGAAGGACAGATATGGGAGGCCGCATTGGCAGCATCTATTTATAAGCTTGATAACCTGATAGTATTCCTCGATAAAAACAGCCTGCAGGCAATGGGGCCTGTAGCTGCACGCTATAATACAAATCCGCTTGCTGATAAATTCAAGGCATTTGGATGGCATGTTGCTGAAACGGACGGACATAATGTAAAAGAGATAATCAATGTCCTTGACAAAGCTGATGTAATAAAAGGAAAGCCAAAGCTCATAATTGCACATACTATCAAAGGCAAAGGGATCTCTTTTGCAGAGAATGTCGTGGCATTTCATAATGGAGAGCTGACCAGGGAACAATTTGAAATTGCACAATCAGAACTGGGAAAATAAATAAGTTAAATATGAAACCTCCATGTCTAACAAACACAAACAAATATGAATATATTTTTCAAACATGGAGGTTCCATGTGACCATTAATAATAAAATTATATACACATGAAACAACATAATCAGAGACAGGTATATGGTGAAACGCTGCTTGAACTTGGCAGGGAGAATAAAAATATTGTTGTGCTGGAAGCTGACCTGGGAAAATCGACAATGACAACATTATTTGAGCAAGAATTCCCGGAAAGGTTTTTTGAAATGGGAATAGGTGAGGCGAATATGACCTCTTTTGCAGCCGGCCTTTCTTTGACAGGGAAAATAGCTTTTACTAATTCATTCGCAGTTTTTGCTGCAGGAAGATCATATGATCAGATCCGGCAGGGGATAAGCATACCGGGATTGAATGTAAAAATTGTAGGGTCAAGTGCCGGACTCTCTGATTTCGGTGACGGCGCCACCCACCAGTCAGTTGAAGATATCGCTATCATGAGGGCAATACCAAATATGACAGTCCTGGCGCCTTCTGACGGTATTGAAACGAGGAAAATGGTCAGGAAAATAGTTGAGTATAAAGGACCGGTTTATCTTCGCCTCAACAGGCACGACATGCCGGATGTGTTCCCTGAGGACCAGAAATTTGTTATTGGCAAACCTTACCTTGTTAAGGAAGGAAAAGAGATCGTTGTTTTTGCGAACGGGATCATGGTAGCAAAAGCTCTTGAAGCTGCAGAGAAGCTGGAAAATGAAGGCATATCTGTAAGAGTAGTGAATGTCAGTTCATTAAAGCCTGTTGATGAAAATGAAATAAAGAAATTTGCACATCAGATGAAAGGTGCGGTTACAGCTGAGGAACACTCTGTTATAGGAGGCCTGGCAAGTGTAATAACTTTTATTCTCAAAGGATATCCCCTGCCATTCGGGCATATAGCTATCGAAGATGAGTTCGGACAATCTGCACACAGCTATGATGAGCTTCTCAACGAGTATAACCTCAATACGGAGAACATCATAACCTCTGTAAAAAAGATACTCAAAAAATAAGATCAACAATAAATTCTTATGCTGTTAATTATTGTCCTTATTCTTTGCATCCTGTTTATTGTTTTTTCATCGACAAAGCTCAGACTGCATTCATTTCTGGCTTTATTGTTCGCCGCACTGGCCTTTGGCCTGTTAACGGGAATGCCCCTCCCTCTGATCGTACAATCGCTGAATACCGGATTTGGAAATACTCTGGGCTATATTGGGATAGTAATTGTGGCAGGTACAATAATAGGGGTTTTCCTTGAATACTCAGGGGGCGCCTACACTCTTGCTGACAGGATACTGAAAATTATCGGTGAAAAGCGTGTTCCCCTTGCAATGTCAATTATCGGCTGGTTTATATCGATCCCGGTATTTTCCGATTCAGGTTTTATAATTCTTTCACCTTTGAACAAAGCCCTGGCAAAAAGAGCTAAAATATCACTGGCTGGTCCAGCTATCGCTTTAAGCCTTGGACTGACATCAACTCATTGTCTCGTACCGCCAACCCCAGGGCCTATTGCCGCTGCGGGCATATTGCAGGCAAATCTTGGACTGGTGATTCTTATCGGAGTGCCTGTCAGCCTGATAGCTATGGTTACAGGATGGCTTTTTGCGGTAAAATATGCTGCAAAAACCAGGATAGACCCTAACCCGGATATTTGTGATGCGGAGATAATAGCCAAAATGAAAGAGTCTCCTTCAGCATTAAAAGCACTCAGTCCTGTATTTATTCCAATAATCCTTATTGTGTTGAAATCCATTTCCGATTTCCCTACAAATCCTCTGGGCGAAGGAACAATTAAGACCCTCTTCAGTTTTAGCGGCGAGCCGGTAATTGCACTGCTGATCGGCGTGCTCCTTGCTTTCATGCTGCCCAAAAAAAGGCAGGAAGGAATGTTTTCTGAAACTGGCTGGGTAGGCAAAGCACTTGTTTCATCTGCTACTATAATCTTGATGACAGGTGCAGGAGGAGCTTTTGGCAAGGTATTGCAGAATTCAGGTCTGGCAGATACGATAGGTAAATATTTCTCTGACATAAACATTGGAATATGGCTCCCGTTTATCATCGCAGCAACTATAAAAACTGCTCAGGGATCATCCACGGTATCACTCATCACAACATCATCAATTATTGCTCCGCTTCTGCCGGCCCTGGGTTATGATTCCGAAACTGGCAGAGCAATGATGGTTCTTGCAACAGGCGCCGGGGCAATGGTTATCTCTCATGCCAATGATAGTTTTTTCTGGGTGGTCACTCAGATGTCAGATATGAATGTCAGGACAGGTTATAAGATCCAGAGCCTTGGCACATTGGTAATTGGAACAACCGCAGGATTAATACTTTGGATAATGAGCTTATTTTTAATCAGAAACTAATGGAGGAAATATAAAATGGAAAAAATGAAAGCAGTAGTTAAATATTCTAATGCCCCCGGAGCCACGGAGATCCGTGAAGTGCCGATCCCTGAAATTGGTGAAACTGATGTGCTTGTTGAGGTGGCTTTTACCGGGATATGCGGGACCGATCCCCATTTGCATAAAGGTACTTCCGCATTCAAATTTGTACACCCGTTTATCCTGGGACATGAATTTACAGGCACAATCGTTAAAGCGGGATTAAAAGTTACAGGTTTTTCAAAAGGTGAGAGAGTCACATCTGAAACTCATGCAGAATATTGCGGAAAATGTGCAATGTGTAAACAGAATAATTATCCACTCTGCAGGGAAAGAAAAGGTTATGGATTCCATGTGGATGGTGCATTCACAAAATATGTTAAAGTCCCGGAAAGAATACTTCATCGTGTTCCTGATAATGTCTCATTAAAAGCCGCATCCATTACCGAACCTTTCTGCGTGGCGTATAAAGCTCTTGTCTCTAACAGTAAGGTTAGCCCTGGAGATACAGTGGTCATCATAGGTCCGGGTGCTATCGGCATAATGTGTGCCAGACTGGCCCAGCTTTCGGGAGCAGCTGAAATAGTTGTGATCGGAACTGCAGGAGACGACAAAAGACTTGAGCTTTCTAAAGAATTCGGAGCAACGATCACAATTAACTCATCACAGGAGGATCCGCTGAAAAGGATTATGTCGCTGGGTGACGGCTACGGGGCTCACCTTATACTTGATCTGGCCGGCGGATCGTCTACTTTAAAACTCTCTATGGATGCAGTAAGACCTGCCGGACAGATTACCAAAATAGGATGGGGAAGGGATCCTGTAGGATTCAGCATCGATCCTATAATAGCTAAATCGGTTACTCTGAGGGGTCACTTCAGCCATACATGGGATGTCTGGGAGAAATGCCTGACTCTTATGGGAAAAGGATTGATTGACCTTGAGAAACTGATAACCCATGAACTGGATATTGACCAGTGGGAAAGAGGATTTGAATTGAGCGAATCAAAAGAAGCAGTTAAAGTAGTACTTAAACCAATTTAAAAAATTATGTATAAGATAGGTTTTATAGGCTTAGGCATAATGGGTAAGCCCATGGCCAGGAACCTGCTGAAGGCAGGATACTCTCTCATTATATATGATATTAATGCAGAAGCAGTTAAAGAACTGGTTAAGGAGGGGGCAGCAGAAGGTAGATCATCATGTGATGTAGCCTCTCAGAGTGAAGCGATAATCACAATGCTTCCGAATTCACCGGAAGTTAAAGAAGTTATACTTGGTAAGGACGGTATTATTAATGGTGTAAAATCCGGCTCCGTGGTGATTGACATGAGCTCAATAGCACCTTTGGTTTCAAGGGAACTGGCAGAAGAGCTTCTCAAAAAAGGGGTTGCAATGCTCGATGCTCCGGTAAGCGGCGGGGAACCGAAAGCTATAGAAGGAACTCTCGCGATCATGGTAGGCGGACCTGAAGATGCTTTTAATAAAGTAAAGGATATTCTGGGTAAAATGGGTGCAACAGTTAACCTTGTGGGTGAAATAGGCAGCGGCAATATAACAAAACTTGCTAATCAGATAATTGTTGCACTTAACATTGCAGCAATTGGCGAAGCTATGGTACTTGCAACAAAGGCAGGCGTTAATCCTGAAAAAGTATACCAGGCAATAAGAGGAGGACTGGCCGGCAGTACGGCACTTGATGCAAAAATGCCTATGATCCTTAATGGCAATTTCAAACCCGGCTTCAGGATAGAACTTCATATCAAGGATCTGAAAAATGCCCTGGCAACTGCAAAGGAACTGGGTGTTCAGGATATTCTCACAAGCAAAGTGCTTGAAATAATGGAGGCTTTAAAAGAAGACGGTAAGGCTAAAGATGATCACGGAGGGATAATCCAGTTCTATGAGAAATTAGCAAAAGTAGAAGTCAGGAAACAATAATATTTTCAGAAGGCTTTGTAATACTCCCTGTTCATCCTGGCAATGTTGACAAGCTTGATCTGTTTCGGGCATTCTGCCTCGCAGGCTCCTGTATTTGAGCAGTTGCCAAATCCAAGTTCATCCATTTTATCAACCATGGCTCTCACTCTCTCCTTTGCCTCAACACGTCCCTGGGGAAGCAGTGCAAATTGAGAGATCTTTGCTGATACAAAGAGCATAGCTGAGGCATTTTTACAGGCAGCAACACATGCTCCGCAACCGATACAAATTCCAGAATCGAAGGCATCATCAGAGTCTTTTTTCTTAACCAGGATCGAATTAGCGTCAGGTGCTGCACCGGCATTAACAGAAATAAATCCGCCTGCAGTCTGTATCTTATCCAGGGCTGATCTGTCAACAATAAGGTCCTTTATCACAGGAAAAGGCTTTGCCCTCCAGGGCTCAATCCTTATTGTCTCGCCGTCTTTGAAATACCTCATTGAAAGATGACAGGTTGTAACCGCCGGAACAGGTCCGTGAGGATGGCCGTTAATATACATTCCACACGATCCGCAGATACCTTCACGGCAGTCATGATCAAATGCCACAGGATCCTTGTCTTCCTCAACCAGCTTCTTGTTCAGTGCATCCAGCATCTCAAGAAATGACATTTCGGGAGACACATTATCCATTTTATATGTTACAAAGGCGCCTTTAGCCTCTGCATTTTTTTGCCGCCATATCTTCAATGTAAGCTTCATATCAATTGCAAATTTGTTTTTAATTGTCTTACTGTCAATTCGTTGCGCTATCGTGCCGTTGCGCCGTTATGCCGTTATTTATAGCTCCTTACCTTCATTTCAACCTCTTCAAATTTCAGCTCTTCCTTGTGCAATATATGTGGTTTTCCCTTTCCGGTATATTCCCATGCTGCCACGAAGGCATAATCTGCATCGTTTCTTAAAGCTTCACCATCAGGAGTCTGGTACTCCTCCCTGAAATGGGCCCCGCACGATTCATTCCTGTTAAGAGCATCAGTGATCAGTAAAATGGCAAGATCAAAGAAATCATCAACCCTGCCGGCTTTTTCGAGTTCAGGGTTCAGCTCATAAATTGTACCTGGTACGTTCATATCTCTCCAGAATTCTTCCTTAAGTTCATTAACAAGAGTAATTGCCTTTTCAAGACCTTCCTTGTTTCTGATCATACCGCAATAGTCCCACATTATTTTTCCAAGCCGTTTATGAAAAGAGGCAGCAGTCTGTTTCCCTTTTATTGAAATCAGTTTATTAAGCTTTTCAACAACTGATTTTTCAGCTTCTTCGAATTCAGGTTTATCCGTAGATATTTTCGGTACATGTATCTCATCAGCAAGATAATTACTGATGGTATTTGGCAGAATAAAAAATCCGTCGGCGGCAATTTGCATGAGAGAACTCGCCCCCAGCCGGTTTGCTCCATGATCAGAAAAATTGGCTTCACCTATTGCATAAAGTCCCTGTATTGTGGTCATAAGTTCATAATCAACCCACAGGCCTCCCATGGTGTAATGACCCGCGGGATAGATTCGCATGGGTACCTCATAAGGATCCATCCCGGTGATGGTCTTATACATATCGAACAGATTCCCGTATTTGTTCTCTATGGCTTTTTCACCCTGTTTATTTATTGCATCCCTGAAATCGAGATTAACAGCAAGACCCGTTTCACCGACTCCATACCCCGCGTCGCATCGTTCCTTGGCTGCTCTGGAAGCAATATCCCGCGGGACCAGGTTTCCGAAAGCCGGATAACGACGTTCAAGGTAATAGTCTCTCTCTTCTTCAGGAATATCATTGGCCGGACGCTTATCTCCTTTTGTTTTAGACACCCATATTCTGCCATCATTTCTCAGGGATTCCGACATAAGGGTCAGTTTTGACTGGAATTCATTAAGCTGTGGAACACATGTCGGATGGATCTGAACAAAGCTCGGATTTGCAAATAACGCACCTTTCTTATGAGCTTTCCATGCAGCAGAACCATTGGAGTTTACTGCAAGAGTCGACAGATAATAGATAGTTCCGTAACCGCCTGTAGCGAGAACAACGGCATGAGCAGCATATCTTTCTATTTCGCCTGTAATAAGGTTACGAGCAATAATTCCCCGGGCTTTGCCGTCAATTAAAACCAGGTCAAGCATCTCCCTGCGGGGATACATTGTAACACTCCCTTTTTTTATCTGCCTGTTAAGTGATGCGTAGGTGCCAAGCAGACATTGCTGCCCGGTTTGCCCTTTGGCATAAAAAGTTCTTGAAACCTGTACCCCGCCAAATGAACGGGTATTAAGTGTCCCGCCATAATCACGTGCAAACGGAACCCCCAGAGCCGTAAAATGATCAATTACCTGATTACTTACTTCGGCAGCCCTGTGCACATTTCCTTCGCGTGACCTGAAATCGCCGCCTTTTATCATGTCAAGGAACAGACGATAAATACTATCTCCGTCATTCTGATAATTCTTGGCTGCATTTACTCCGCCCTGCGATGCAACCGAGTGAGCTCTCCGTGGTGAATCATTGTAACAGAAAATCTTCACATTATATCCCAGTTCTCCAAGTGCTGAGGCAGCTCCTGCTCCAGCCACACCTGAACCAACAACAATTATTTCCAGCTTCTTTTTATTTGCCGGGCTGACAAGCTTTACCGCAGCTTTATATTTTTCCCATTTCTGGGCGAGAGGACCATCTGGTATCTTTGAATCAAATTTTTTCATGATATATTTTTTACTATCTGAAAAGCCAAAGCGTGAGTGAAATAAAAGCAAAACCTGCAGGTATCAGGATGGCATATATTAATGCAACAATTTTAACGACCGGGGTCCATATCCTGTGATCCAAACCAAGCGTATGAAAAGCCGAACTGAAGGCATGAAAAAGATGAAGCCCGAGTAATACGAAACAAACAAGATAAATGTAATTGAATACCGGTATTTTGAATAGTCCATGAGCAACTGAATAAAAATCTTCCGGATCTCCTGGAACCCACCCAAGTCTCATGAAAAAGAAGTTAAAGAAATGAATTACAAGAAAGGTCAACACCGAAGCTCCGGTCCAGATCATGAACTTTGAAAAAAATGAGGTTTCGGTTTTGATACTGACAGCATAGCCTACAGGACGGGAAAGCCAGTTTTTAATTTGAACATATATGCCCCAGGAAAAATGTATTACCAGTACCGCAAAAAGGACAATCTCAATAATTTTTATTACGGGGAATGTTGCCATAAAATGCGCGGCTTTGTTAAAAGGATCAGGGTCACTCTTAAGAAGCATCAGGTTGATCACAAGGTGAACAGGCAGGAACATCAGAAGAAAAAGCCCGGCAAGAGCCATAATAAACTTTTTGGAAATTGATGAAAATAAGACCTTATTCATTGGTTATAAAACATTTACTAAATAATTTTTTATTCCGGGATAGTTGTTTATAAAAATAGACTTAATAAATCAGATTCACAATATGCAATTATCAGTTAATTAAAATAATTTTACCGGAAACAGATTATTATGACAGGTTATCTTCAATACAGGAATGGGAAAATACATTATACCGATCAGGGCAGGGGGCAGGTAATAGTACTTCTGCACGGTTACCTGGAAACATCAGAAGTATGGAATAGTTTTTCGCGGAAGCTTGCAGCAAAATACAGGGTTATCTCACCCGACCTTCCGGGACATGGGCAGTCTGACATTTTTGAGGAGACTCATACCATGGAGCACATGGCAGAGATGATAAAAGAGCTCCTTGAGAGTCTTGAAATTGGAAAAGCATTTCTTACCGGTCATTCTTTAGGAGGGTATATTGCCCTTGCCTTTGCGGAGCTCTTCCCGGATAAACTGTCGGGTTACTGCCTGTTCCATTCACATCCGCTTGCCGACTCTCCTGAGGCACTGGAAAAGAGAGAGAGAGAAATTAACCTTGTAATGGCAGGGAAAAAGGATTTGATGTACCCGGATAATGTTGCCAAAATGTTTGCTGCACAGAATCTTAAAAAATTCAACGCATCACTTGAAAGATCAAAACAGATAGCTTCTTCAATACAGGGTGAAGGAATAATTGCTGTCCTGAAGGGTATGATGGCAAGACCATCCAGGCTGTCAGTTATGGAAGAGGGTAACGTTCCGTGTCTCTGGATATTGGGAGCAATGGATAATTATATTGATTGTGAACAGGCACAGACAAAAGTAAAGCTGCCGCAAAATGCCGAATTGGTAATTTTGAAGAATTCAGGTCACCTGGGATTTATAGAGGAAGAGGAGAAGTCTATGGAAATATTGACAGAATTTGTTGGCAAATGTAAATGAGATTATTTCCCCAGGTATTCAATCGCATACTTCAGCGTAGTATCAATCTCCTCCCAGATAGGATAAAATCCTTTGTTATCCAGGATATTACGTGCGATATAAGCCTTGATTTGTGTATATATTATTTTTTCTGAGATCTTCAGTCCTTCGGGTTCAGGTTTAATTCCTTTTTTTGAAACAAAATCGGTGAACTGATCCAGCAGGTTCTGCATGTCGAGGTGCTTTTCAAGCTCTCCGGATTCAGTGAATTTCTTAAGGTTTTCACGATGGTTTTCGGTATATTTTAGTGAGAACTCATATATAAATGGTCTAACCTTAAGAAAATAGATTGATATGCCTGAAGTATCAACAGGGACAAACAAGTCGGGCATAATGCCTCCTCCCCCAAAAACAGTTTTGCCTCCGGGTGTTGTGTATTTTAGCGAGTCAGTAAATTGAATGCTGTCCGAAGCTTCAGACTCACCTCTTCCGTACCTTATATTCAGATCTGCAAAATATTCATCAAATCCGTTGTTATATGGTCTCTGTATCGATCTGCCGGTTGGAGTGTAATACCTTGCTATGGTGAGTCTCATCCCTGATCCGTCGGGGAAGACCACGGGTTCCTGTACCAGCCCCTTGCCGAAGGAACGCCTTCCTATAATTGTACCGCGATCATTATCCTGTATGGCTCCTGCAAGTATTTCACTGGCCGAAGCACTCCATTCATCGATGAGGATCACAAGGTCACCGGTGTCAAATTCTCCTTTTCCTGTTGCCCTTGCTTCATTACGCGGCTGTTTTCGGCCTTTTGTATAAACAATCAATTGGCCTTCACTCAGGAACTCGTTTGCAATCTGGATGGCAGCTTCCATGATACCCCCGGAGTTGTTTCGCAGATCGACAATGAGCTTTTCCATACCCTTTTGCTTGAGTTCATGCAAGCCTTTCATGAACTCGTCATAAGTTGTTAACGCAAAATTGTTTATCCGGATGTAACCTGTAATATCATTAACCATGTAGGCGACATCGACACTGTAAATCGGGATCTTGTCACGTGTAATGTTAAAGGTAAGTAAATCCTTGTGTCCTTTGCGAAGGATCTTTACAGTAACCTCTGTGCCTCTGGGGCCCTTAAGCATACCCATCACCTTTTCATCGCTTATTCCCAGCCCGGCTACTAATGAATCATTAACATACAGGATCTTATCTCCTGCCTGAAGTCCGATTTTTTCTGAAGGGCCTCCCGGGATGGTGCTGATAACAAGAATGGTATCAGTAAGCATATTGAATGAAATGCCTATTCCTTCAAAATTGCCCTGAAGCGGTTCATTGGCCCTTGTAAGATCTTTGGCGGGAATATAAACCGAATGAGGATCAAGTTTTTTCAGGATTGCCGGTATGGCTGCTTCTACCATTTCCTCACGGTTCACCGAATCGACATAACTGGATTCAATGATATCGATAATGCTTTGTATCTTATTGCTCCTGAGTCTTATATTTACATTAGGCGGGCCATCATTTTTATGGGGAAGATAAATGCCGATTAAGATACCAGCGATAAGAGTTAATGCCAGGATCAGAGGAAGAAAAATATTCCTTTTTGAATTACTGTTGCTCATAGATATCTTTTTCCAGATCGATATATACCAGGTCAATTTCTGCACGCCTGAGAAGATCTAATCCGTCAGCTAAGCGGTACTTATCACAGTACACAACTCTTTTTATTCCTGACTGGATAATAAGCTTTGCACACTCCATGCATGGTGAGGATGTAACATATAACGTGGCATCCTCACTTGAATTGTTTGATTTGGCAACTTTAGTAATTGCATTTGCCTCAGCATGAAGAACATATGGCTTCGTAACATCATTTTCATCTTCGCATACATTTTCGAAACCAGCCGGAGTCCCGTTATACCCGTCAGAGATTATCATTTTCCTTTTTACAATCAGGGCCCCGACCTGGCGTCTTTTACAGTATGAATTTTTTGCCCAGATAAGTGCCATTTCAAGGTATCTCTTATCAAAAGCCATCTGCTTTTCGCCATAAGGTTTTATTAAATCATTGCCCGGCATAGTGATGAATTCCTGTTTTTAAAGCGCCCAAAGTTAAACATTTATAATATGTATCCATGGAAAGACTTGTTAAAAATTAAAAAACAGGGTTAATAACATTTTTGTTTTTCAAACGTTATTATTATTAATATAGCTTAATATTGCTGATTGTTTTACGCGGTATATAATACTGGTGGAATAATATAATATTGTGGTATTTAAATAAAATGATGATGAAAAGAACGATATTGATCCTGATAATTGCAGTAACATATCTTAACCTGGCGGCACAGGATAAATTCACTGATCCGCGTGACGGTAATTCATACCGGACAATTACGATAAATGGCGTTACATGGATGGCTGAAAACCTGAAGTTCATCGTTCCGGGAGAAGATGCTTATTTCTTTGATAACAATCCTAATAATGTTCCTGCATGCGGGGTATTATATGATTGGAAGACCGCAATGGAAGCCTGTCCCAACGGATGGCGTCTGCCGTCAGGGGCGGAATTTCACGCTCTGGTTAATAGTTTTGAACCGGAAGAATTACGGGAAAATGCGGGATCGGGCCCGGTCTCCTTTGATATACATCTTGGCGGAATGCAGAATTATGAGGGTACATTCACGGAGATGGACGAAAGCGCATATTTCTGGACCTCAACTGAATATAATGAAAATGAGGCAGAATATTTCAGCTACCTTGTTTTAAATAACCAGGCTGTGACAGACATCTCAAGACAGGCAGACATACAGGATATTCATGGCTCTGAAAAGGTTAGTAAATATTCAGTGCGTTGCGTGAAAGAATAATCCTGAATTTCGGGAACTAATTGCTGCACATTGATAAATGAGTACTTTTGCGGAAAAGATAATTACCTTCTGCAGCGATCTTGATTTTACGGGAATTCTGCCTGAAGGGATCTTCGTAATGAATCCTTTCAAAGAAAATCCATCAATACTTCCGGTGGTCTCGCAATTTTACAGGAAGTTCTATAATGATAACAGGAGGAGGCACCTGATACTTGGTATCAATCCCGGCCGTTTTGGTGCAGGTGTCACCGGAATTCCCTTTACAGATACGGTTAGACTAAATGAAAAATGCGGGATATCAATACCCGGGCTGAAGACTTATGAGACATCCTCTGTCTTTATTTATGAGATGATTAATCAATACAGCGGGACTGAAAAATTCTATAGTGATTATTTTATAAGCTCTGTGAGCCCGCTTGGATTTACATCTAAAAGCAGAACAGGGAAACAAACGAATTATAATTACTACGACAGCAAAAAACTCACTGAAGCAGTTAAAGAATTTATTACAGAGTCAATAAAGAAGCAGCTTGAATTCGGTATTGAGCTTGATGTCTGTTTCTGTCTGGGGACCGGAAAAAATTTCACATTTCTTTCAAAGCTGAATAATGAATATCATTTTTTTAATAGGATAGAGCCCCTGGAACATCCAAGATTCATAATGCAGTACAGGTCAAAGCAGAAGCAGATTTTTATTGACCGTTATATCAGGAAACTGAATAATCCTTAGTTGAAAAATCATTGTATGGATGGTATATAAAGAAACAAAAATGGATAAATATTTTAAAAATAGATCGTATATTTACGAAATACGAGGTTAAGTTTAAAAATGGGCTTGACAAGCTTTAATTGAGTGATCATGGCTTCTCCGAAAAAAGAACAATTCGCAAAGGAAGACATAAGGCTCGCAAAATTTGCGAGGGCTCTTGCTCATCCGGCAAGAATAGCAATACTTCGTCACCTGGCATCACTGGATACATGCTGTTTTACTGATATCTCAAAAGAGATACCACTTGCAGATTCAACGGTTTCACAACACCTGAGTGAACTAAAAGAAGCAGGGCTGATACAGGGAAGCTTTGACCCGCCAAGAATAAAATATTGTATAAATTCTGAAAACTGGAAACTGGCTCGTAAATATTTCAAGGAATTTACAAAAATCAGATCAGTAAAAGACGAGAAAAACAAATAAACACTGCCGGGATGAAAACGGATTTTTCCAATAAGAGTTTCTTTTCTCACGGTGTAATGAATTTGACCCAAAAAGAAGGGGAGATGGGGAGAAACAGAATAGTTATTTGAGAATAATTAAAATATTGAACCATATATCAGACCTGTGATTGTAGCCATTATAACCACAAGACATACATAG
>Ga0307419_10000936_pt1 | contig 15155 bp, 17 predicted proteins | sample SalMarWE160230MG_2_FD_202512 | JGI IMG/M metagenome (GOLD analysis project Ga0307419, IMG submission 202512) | Salt marsh sediment microbial communities from the Plum Island Ecosystem LTER, Massachusetts, United States - WE1602-30 | ecosystem: Environmental > Aquatic > Marine > Intertidal zone... | reverse complement strand
GGTCGTGGTGCTCCAGACCTACGCCTACAGCGATACCAGCAAGATCCTCCGACTCATGACCCGCGAGCACGGACCCCGCTCCGCCATCGCCCGGGGGGCCCGCCGCCCGGGAAGCCGGTTCGGCGGACTCATCGAGCCCTTCGCGGAGGGAGCGGCGACACTCTACCTGAGGGAAGGACGCGAGCTCCATACCCTCTCCGATTTCGATCTCGTGCGCGAGCGGCAGGGCCTGGGACGCGACCTGCAGCGGTTCGCCGGGGCGTCGGTCCTCTCGGAGATGGTGATGCGCCTGGCTCCCGAGCACCGGGACGATCGGCTGTACGCCGCACTCGTACGCGGCCTGGACGAGCTCCTCGTGGCGCCGGCCGGCTCCGTCGAGGGGGCCGCCCTTCGCGCCATCTGGCGCTTGGTGGCAATTCTCGGCTTCGCGCCCGACCTGGGTCGCTGCGCCGCGTGCGGGCGACCCCTGGGAGTGGACGAGGCCGCCAGCTTCGACTTCGCCTCCGGAGGGCTCGTGTGTGGCTCGTGCGGGGGCGGGGCCCCGCGGCTGACGGGTGCCGAGATCGACGTCCTGCGCCGGCTCATGGAGCGAGGGGAACCTCCGGCGCGGCCCGGCCGGCGTCAGCGTCGACTCCTGGCGGACTTCGTTCGCTACCACCTGGCCGAGGGGACGCACCTCAGGTCCCTGGGCTTCCTGGAGCGGGGCGGGGAGGGCGCGTGACGGACGAGCGCGTACCGGTGACCGGCCAGGAGGAAGGGCGAGCGCTGATCGTCGGAACGGCGGGTCACGTCGACCACGGAAAGACCACGCTGGTCCGGGGACTCACGGGGATCGAGACCGATCGGTGGCGCGAGGAGCGGGAGCGGGGGCTGACGATCGACCTCGGCTTCGCGCCGCTCCCCCGAGAGGCGACGACCGGACTCGAGATCGGGGTGGTGGACGTCCCCGGGCACGAGGACTTCGTGAAGAACATGCTCGCCGGCGCGACCGGCGTGGACCTCCTCCTGCTCGTGGTCGCGGCGGACGAGGGACCGATGCCCCAGACCCGAGAACACCTCCTCATCGCCCACCTCCTGGGCGTCCGCGCCGGCGTCGTGGCGCTGACCAAGATCGACCGGGTGGACGAGGAGTGGCTCGAGCTCGCCCGAGAGACCGTGCTGGACGAGCTGCGTCTGGTGATCGGGCGCGACGACTGGCCCGTCGTCCCGGTGTCGGCCCCGGGCGGGATCGGGCTCGACGCACTGCGGCGGGTCCTTCTCGAGCGAGCCGGGACCCTCGGGACCCGGCCCGGCGAGGACCTGTTCCGGATGCCGGTCGACCGTAGCTTCTCCGTCGCCGGGGCCGGCACGGTCGTGACCGGGACCACCTGGAGCGGTCGGGTGCGGGTCGGGGACGAGATCCGCCTCTTGCCGTGCGACGTCTCGGCCCGCGTCCGGAGCCTGCAGGTCCACGGGCAGGACCGACCGCGGGTGGGGCCCGGCCGCCGATGCGCGCTGGCCCTCGTCGGCGTCGACGCCGACGACGTGACGCGTGGCGAGACCGCCGTGCGGGGCTCGGCCTGGAAGCTCGTGACCGGACTGGGGGCCCGGCTCGTCGTGCCCGGGTGCCTGGACCGGCCCCTGGAACGGGGTCAACGCGTCCGCGTCTATCTCGGCACGCGGGAAGTGATGGCCCGCCTGGAACTGGAGCGTGAGACCCTCGCTCCGGGGGAGGAGGGTTGGGCGCGGCTCCGCCTCGAGCGCCCGCTGGTGGCTCGCTCCCGCGACCGCTTCGTGCTGCGCTTCTACTCGCCGGTGACGACGGTGGGCGGGGGACGCGTCGCCGAGCTCGACCCCCCGGCTCCCTGGAGAGAGCGGAAGGGACTCTGGGCGATGATCCTGGACGGGTCGCCGGAGGACGCCATGACCGCCGCCTGCGAGCTCGCCGGAGGTCGGGGCCTCTCCGTGGGGAGCGCCCCGCTGGTCACCGGCCTTCCGTCCGCGGATACCGAGCGCGCGGCGGAGGTCGCCGCCTCGATCGTGCGGATCGGCGAGCGCTGGTACGCAGCCGGGACGGTGCGCGGGTGCCGGGAGGCGCTGCTGGAGGCGCTCGGCCGACTGCACAGGAGAGGTCGGCGGTCGAGCGCCGCGTCCCTGGCCGCCCTCCGCCGGGAAGTCGACGAGAGCCGCTCGCGTGAGCTCATCGACGGCTGTCTCGACGACCTGGTCCGGGCGGGCGGGATCGTCGTGGACGGACCCCGGGTCCGGCTGCCCGGGCATCGAGCGCAGCTCACCGATGCGGAGCAGAGCGCGCGGGAGGCGCTGCTAACGGCGGTCACCGAGGCCGGGCTGGAGCCGCCGATGGTGGCGGATCTCGTCGAGCGTGCCCACGGCGACGAGGCACTCCTGCACGATCTCCTCGAGCTCCTGGTCGAGGAGAGGAGCCTCGTGGCGGTGAGCCCGGACCTGTACGTGTCCGCCCCGGCCGAGAGCTCGCTGCGGGCTGCGGCGTTAGGGGTCCTGCAGCGGACGTCGCCGGCGCAGGCCTCCGATTTCAAGGAGGTGCTGGGCGTCAGCCGCCGCTATCTGATCCCCTATCTTCAGCACCTCGACGCGAACCACGTGACCCGGAGAACGGCCGACGGCCGCGTCCCCGGTCCGGAAGCTCAGTCCAGGTGATAGAGAAACCGGCCGCAGTTGTCGCACACGTCGATCGCCTCGTTGCGTTCGGCGTCGGAGGCCCAGGCGGTGGGCACGGCCATGAAGCACCCGTAGCAGATTCCGCCCATCACCGGCACGACCATCCGCTCTCCGGCGCCCTTGAGGCGCTCGTAGCGGCCCCGGACGCTCGCGTCGAGACGATCTTCGAGCTCGTCCAGCTTGTCGTCGATCCGCCGCACCGCGAGCTCGGGCTCGATCTCGAACAGCTCGGACTCGAGACCACCCAGGTCCTGCTCGGACAGGGCGCGACGCTGAGCTCGCAGGTCCTGCATCTCCAGGAGGAGCTCCAACTGGGCGTGCACCGGCCTACGCTCCCCGCTCCTCGAGGAGCTGCATGAACTGGTCGGGGGTCTCGAGCTCATCGAGGCGCTCGGCGATGTCGGGCTCCTTGCTGAACTGGGCGATCTTGCCGAGGACCGGCAGGTACTGGTTGGAGACTTCCAGCGGCGGTGCCACGATGAGGAAGATGTCGTGCACCGGCTTCCCGTCGATGGCCTTGAAGTCTACGCCCTCGCGTTTGCGTCCGAAGGCCACGCGCAGACGGTTGACGACCAGGGACCGGCAGTGGGGTATGGCGATCCCGCGACCGATTCCGGTGGAGCCGAGGTTCTCCCGGCGCTTGAGCATCTTGAACAGGATGCCCTCGGATTTCTCGTCCAGCGCCAGGAGCCCCACGAGCTCCTTGAGCACATCGTCCTTGGTCTCGCCCTCGAGGTCCAGTCGGATGGCCTCGGGGCTGAAGAAATCACGCAGCTGCATCTATCGACTCCTCCCCTCTGGGGCACGATACGCGTTCGCGGCTCTACCCCGAATCGGCGGCAGGCACCGTCCGGGGGCCGCGCCAGTATATTCGGGTGCCAGAAAGGGTGTCAAAGGCTTCGGGCGTCGCGGACCGGCCCGGCCGGCCGGATCCGTCGCCGGTCACCGACCCGTCGTCGGCGACTGGCGTGCGCTCGGCCGCTGCTCCAGCTTGGACGAGATGCAGGAACTACACCGGATTATGGGCGTTACGTCCGCATGACCGTTCGTCGCGAGCGTTTGCGCGAGCTCCTGGACCGGTTCGCCAGCGGCGGCCTCTCACGGGAGGAGGTGCTGCGCCACCTGGACCGCGATCCGGTGGAGCACCTCTCGTTCGCCGTCGTCGACCACCACCGGGCGCTGAGGCTGGGTCATCCCGAGGCCATCTTCTGTCCGGGGAAGTCGACGGCGCAGGTGGTGTCCATCGCCCGCAGCCTCGCCGACCGGGGCGAGGGTTTCCTGGCCACGCGGGCGGACGAGAGCACCCTGGACGAGCTCGAGCGCACCTTCGAGGGTCTCGAAGTGTCCCGAACGGGCCGCATCGCGCACCTGGCCGCCGCCGACCTGCCTCGGGCTCGCGTGCTGGGGCGGGTGATCGTGGTGTCGGCAGGGACGGCCGACATCCCGGTCGCCGAGGAGGCCGCCGTGACGGCCCGGGCCCACGGAAACCCGGTGGAGGTGCGCTACGACGTGGGAGTGGCCGGCCTGCACCGGATTCTCCAGGTTCGGGACGAGCTCCAGGAGGCCGCCGTGGTGGTCGTGGTGGCCGGGATGGACGGGGCCCTGCCGTCCGTGGTCGGGGGTCTCGTCGCCACGCCGGTGATCGCTGTGCCCACCAGCACGGGCTACGGGGCCGCGGCCGGAGGCTTTGCGGCCCTTCTCACCATGCTGGGCTCCTGCGCACCCGGCGTCACGGTGGTGAACATCGACAACGGCTTCGGGGCGGCCTGCGCGGCGACACGAATCAATCAGGCGTCGCTGGCGCGCGACGACGCGAGATCGTCCCTGGATACCGAGTCGTCCGGGAGAGCCGGAGGGTCCGGGGCCGACGGCGGCTCGACCCGTGGTGGCGGGGAGGGAGGCTAGCGTGCAGCGTCCGAGGTGGTGGCCGGCCGGGCTGTGGCCGTCAGAGAGGCGCCGGGCGGGGAGCGCGACGGCCGGGACACCGGCGCTCAGCCTGCCCGAGCGCGCGCCGGCACGTCCGGCCGGTGAGCCCGGTCGCGAGCCCCCCGCCCAGAGCTTCCTGTGCGCTCTCCTGGCCATGCTCTCGGCCGGCCGCGCCGCGGTATGGGTCTATCGGCGCGAGGAGGGCGCCTGGCAGGTGGAGCGAGAGGCCCGGTTCGACGACTGGGCGGCGCCCGAGGCCGGTCCCGTCGCCGCCGAGGGCCACCCGCTCACCTGGGCGCTCCGGGAGGGCCTGGTCCTGCAGCTCCCCTCCGAGCGCCTGGGCTGGAGCGCCTTCGAGGGAGGCTGGACTCTGCTCGGAGTGGTGCCCGGCAGCCGGCGCGCGCTGACGCTCGAGTTTCCGGGATCGCCCCCGGCCGCGGCACGACGCGGACTCCAGGCGGCTCTCGATCACCTGGCGGACCTGGAGCGGGCGGGCTATCTTCGGCCCACTTGAGCGTCCGCTCCCTCCGGCCTCTCGGCACGGAGTCCGCGCCATACTGGATCCTACGAGCGGGACGCGTGTATCCGTGATCACAGGCGGCGGCACGCCCGGCGGGCCGTGCGCTCGATGCTTGAAAACCAGGGGGCGACCAGGCTTCGACGTGAGCGTCGGAAGTCGTGGTAGCGTGCCGAGGTGCTCGGACCCTCGTAAAACACCGGGAAACGCGATACCTGCCAACGACAACTTGGCACTGGCTGCGTAATCTAACGTAGCCCGTCCGCCGATCGGCCGGGCCCGAGGCGGGCCGGCGGGCGACGATGAATCGGGCTGGTCCGGGACGCAGGCCTCGAGCGTCACGGGCGAGAGGGGCGAGAGCCCTTTCGAGGCTGGCCGGTGACGGGTCGCCTGCGGACCCCGATCTGGCGAGAACCCGAGCGCAGGCTATGCACGTAGAGACCACGATGGACGGGTTCGCGGACGCGGGTTCGATTCCCGCCGCCTCCATGGTTCCGTGATGTCGCCCTTCGGCGGCGTCACGGAATTTTTTTTCATCCGCGCCCGTGGCCACCACGGTCGCGCTCGCGACCCGGCCCCGTCCGCCTCCGGACCGAGGCGGCACGAGCCCGCGCATGGCAGGAGGGACCCGTGCTCGAAGATCTCAAGAGGATGCTGAACGACGAGGCGGAGCAGCTCCTCCACGAGCTGAACGTCACGCTGCCCGCGGAGATCGAGAAGGCGGTGGCGCAGGGAGATCTGCGGGAGAACTCCGAGTATTCGGCCGCGCTCGAGCGCCAGCAGTTCGTCCGCGCGCGCCTCGACTACCTCTCCCGACGGCTCTCGGAGCTGTCCGAGCTGGATCTGGAGACCATCCCGGACGATCGGGTGGGCTTCGGCTCGCGTGTGCGGGTGCGCGACCTCTCCGACGACGCCGAGGAGGTGTTCACCCTGGCCTTCGGAGATTTCATCGACTTCGAGAAGTCCGAGATCTCCATGGCCTCGCCCATCGGGAAGGCGCTCCTGGGGACCGTAGAGGGAGCGGAGGTGGTGGTCGCCACGCCGGGCGGGCAGCTGCACTACCAGGTCGTCGAGGTGACCACGATCCACCAGCTGGCGGACGGCCGGGAGGACGGGGCGAGCGGCTCCTGATCGGGGTCGGTCCACCGTCTCCTGGGGCTCCGCGAGCTCCGCCGTCCGCGGGCCCCGCCGATCCCGCCGGACCGTGTGGCTCGGGCTCGCGCTGGGACAGCCTCCTAGAAGACCTTGACCGGGGGGATGTACTTCTTGGGGTGCTCGCGCAGGTCGGCGAGGATCGCGTTCATGTCGACCAGCGACTTCAGCACCTCCTCGTACATCGAGTCCGATACCATGGCCCGCCCCAGGCTTCCCTCGCCGCGGTCGATCCTCCCCAGGAGGGCGTTGGCGCGGCTCGCGGCACCGTGCAGCTCCCGGTACAGGGAGTCGGAGGCCATCATCCGACCCAGCGTTCCATGTCCCGAGGCGGCCTGGCTCGTGAGCGTGTCGAGGCCCGCGGTGAGCCCGACCAGGTTTCCGTACAGCGTCGAATCCGTGAGGAGCCGGCCCAACGCCCCCTCGCCGGCGTTCACCCGCCGGAGGAAGCGGTCCAGGGAGAGACTCAGGCTGGATACATTCCGGTACAGCGAGTCGTCTACCAGCATGCGTCCCAGGCTGCCGCGTCCGGCCAGCATCTGGCGGGCCAGCGAATCGAGGCGCGCCGCCAGTCGGCTGAGGCCGTCGACGGCCTCGGACCCCTGGCGCAGGATCGCCTGGTAGTCCAGCGGCTCCTCGGCCGGGAGCGTGTCTCCCGGCCGCAGGACACGCGCCCCGGCCGAGCCGGGGGAGATGTCGATGACCCGGTCGCCGAGCAGCCCCTGGGTCCGGATGTGGGCCTTCGAGTCGGCCCGGATCTGGTCCTGCACCTCCCGGTTCACGGCCAGCTGCACGGCCACGGCCTCACCCGTGCGGGCTCGCTGCTCGGGCTCCAGCCAGTCCACGGTGGCGACCTGGCCGACGTTCTGACCGGCCAGCTGCACGGCGGCCCCCGGCACCAGTCCCTCGGCCGAGTTCATCAGGGTGACCAGGCGATACCGGCGCCCGAACACGTGTCCGACCTCCCCGATGAAGAACGTCCCGACGCCCAGGATCGCGAGGGACACGAGGAGGAGGATGCCCACCCGGACCTGGTCCCAGGTGATAGCTCGCGAGCGTCTCATGTGGGGCTCCCGCTGCACGGGACTCCCAAGGGCTCAGCTAAGGAATTCACGCACGTACTCGTCGTCCGAGGCACGCATGGCCTCCGGCGTTCCCATGAACACGATGCGCCCCTCGTGGAGCAGGGCGCTCCGATCCGAGATCGTGAACGCAGATCGAATGTCGTGGGTCACCACGACCGCGCTCACGTTCATCTCGCGCTTGAGCTTCAGGATCAGCTCGTTGATCGTCCGGGTGGTGATCGGGTCGAGACCCGTCGTGGGCTCATCGAACAGGAGCAGCTCGGGCTCGTGCGCGATGGCCCTGGCGATGCCCACCCGCTTCTTCATCCCACCGCTGAGCTGCGCGGGCAGGAGATCCTCCACCTCCGCCGGGTCCAGGTCCACGAAGGTCAGCACTTCGTGGACGCGTGCCTGGATGGCGTCCTCCTCGAGATCCGTGTGCTCCTCGAGCGGGAAGGCCACGTTGTCGTACACCGGCAGGGAGTCGAAGAGCGCCGAAGCCTGGAAGACCATGCCGAGCCGCCGGCGCAGGATCAGGACCTCGTCCAGCGGGGCTTCCGTAACGTCCACACCCTTGACCAGAACGCGGCCCGTGTCCGGGAGCGTGAGCCGCAGGATGAGGCGGAGGATCGTGCTCTTGCCCGCGCCGGAGCCACCCAGGATGCTGAACGTCTCGCCCGGCCGAAGAGCGAACCCGATCCGGTCGAGTACGACGCGTCCGTCATAGGTGAGCGAGACGTCGTCGAGCTCCACCTCCGGGGGGGCGTCTTCCACGGAAGGCGCGTCCCCCGTCGCTCGGCCGCCCGCGCCTCCAGCCGACACGACCCGATCCCTGGGCTCGTCCGGGCTCACGGGATCAGCGCCGCGATGATGAGCTGCGTGAGGATGTAGTCGGCCGCCAGGATGAGGACCGAGGCCGTCACCACCGTTCGGGTGGTCGCGCGTCCGACGCCTTCCGTGCCGCCCGAGGTGCGCAACCCGAAGTAGCAGCCCGTGAGAGCCATGATCCCGCCGAACACGATCGGCTTCACGATGCCGCCGAACAGATCCACCGGGATGAAGCGCAGGATGAAACCGTTTTCGGCCAGCGTGAGGTACACCGAGCGATAGTAGAGCTCGGCCGTCAGGTGGAGCTTGGCGATCGCGATGATCGAGCCGCCGAAGATGGCCACGAGATCGGTGACCACGGTCACGATCGGCATCATGACGAGGCCGGCCAGAAGGCGAGGCACCACGAGTCTGCGGACCGGGTCGACCCCCATGGTCGTGAGCGCGTCGATCTGTTCGGTGACCCGCATGGCTCCCAGCTCGGCGGCCATGCCCGAGCCGGCCCGGCCCGTGACCATGAGCGCCGTGAGGACCGGTCCCAGCTCCCGGATGGTGCTCGCCCCGACCAGACGCCCGATGTAGATCGTGGCGCCGAACTGGCGCATCTCGACCGCCGATTGCAGGGCGAGCACCATCCCGGTGAACAGCCCGGTGAGAACGACGATGCCGACCGAGGAGACCCCGATCGTGTCCATCTGCTGCAGGAGCTCCCGGGTGTAGAAGGGTCGACTGACCGATCCTCGCGCGGCATGCGCGAGGAGCATGAAGTACTCCTGCGTCCGCAGCGCCCAACCCTTCAGGACGCCATCGATCCAACGGCCCATCGTGCGCAGGCCGGAGCTGGACTGCATCGAGAGGTTCCTTTGACACTCCGGAGAGATCGCCTCTATGTTCGCCCGCGGTCGGGCCGCTGCCGGGAGGGATTCCGTGCTCTGGGGCGGCCGACACGGGCCGTACGGCGCCCGAACGACCACGGTGTCCCGAGAGGCCCGGACCGCGCCGGGAGGTTACCCCTCCCCACCGGGCCACGCAAGCCGAACGTCCGCAGGCCACGTGGAAAATCCCGCCTCCGCTCTCGATCCCTCCGCCGTCGCCGACCGGCTGGCGCGCGTCGCCCGGGTGCGCGTCCTGGTCGTGGGGGACGCGATGCTCGATCGGTACGTCACCGGTTCGGTGGATCGCATCTCGCCCGAGGCGCCCGTACCGGTGGTCCGCGTGGAGGGCGAGAGGGTGGCGCCGGGAGGTGCGGCCAATGTGGCCACCGGCGTCGCGGCCCTGGGGGCGAGCTGCGACCTGGTCTCGGTCGTGGGTGGAGACACGGACGCCGCGGTGCTGGGGGACCTGCTCGGGGGCTGGTCTTCGGTGCGGCGCGACCTCGTGGCGGACCCGGACCGGCCCACGACCGTCAAGACTCGGGTTCTGGCCCGCCACCAGCAGATGCTCCGCTTCGACCTCGAGTCCTCTGCTCCCCTCGCCGGCGGGGTGCGGGAGGCGGTGCGCGAGCGCGCGCTCGAGCGCCTGGCCGAGGCCGACGCGCTGGCGCTGGTCGACTACGACAAGGGCACCCTGGACCCCGACTGGGCGACCGACCTGCTGCGGGAGGCGGCGCGCAGGGGCGTTCCCGCCGTCGTGGACCCGAAGCTGCGCAACTTCTTCTCGTTCACCGGTGCGCACCTGTTCAAGCCGAACGCCACCGAGCTCGCGGCCGCCCTTGGACGGGAACGGCCCGTGCGCTCGGCCTCGGAGCTGGCCGAGGTCCGGCGGCGGATGGAGTGCCGGAACCTGCTCGTCACGCTTGGAGAGGAGGGCATGCTCCTCCTGGAGCAAGGGACGGAGGAGCCCCGGAGGATCCCGTCCCGGGCCCGGGAGGTGTACGATGTGTCGGGCGCCGGGGACACGGTGACGGCGGTGCTGGCCGGCTTGCTGGCGGCCGGGGCGGCGGTGAGCGAAGCCTGCGTCCTGGCCAACTTCGCGGCCGGCATCGAGGTCTCGCATCTGGGCGCCGTCCCCGTCGACGGCCGGGAGCTGCTGGCGGCGATCGAGGAACACTGCGGACACACCGAAGGGTGAGCGGCGCGGCGCAGGCCGCATCGCGACCCGTCCAACCAGGAGGGTACAGATGGCCCGAAATCGCGAGACGATTCATACCGATGGCGCCCCCGGCGCGATCGGCCCCTATTCGCAGGCCGTGCGGGTCGGACCGTGGCTGTTCAGCGCCGGACAGATCGGTCTCGATCCGTCGACCGGCGAGTTCGTGGGTCCCGACGTGGAGAGCCAGGCCCGACGCGCGATGGAGAACTTGCGCTCGGTGCTGGAGGAGGCCGGCGCGTCGATGGACGACGTCGTCAAGACGACGATTTTCCTGGCAGACATGGCGGACTTCGCCGCAGTGAACGAGATCTACGGCTCGTATTTCGAGCCGCCTTACCCTGCGCGGTCCACCGTCGCGGCCGCCCAGCTCCCCAAGGGAGCCCGGGTGGAGATCGAGGTCGTGGCCCGCCTGGGCGACTGAGGTCCCGGGCCCCCGATCCCGGACCGGGATGGGAGCGGATGGTGACTGGTGTCGCCTGCGGTCTTCAAAACCGTCAGGGGGCGTGAGAGCGTCCCCGGTGGGTTCGATTCCCACACGTTCCCGCCATCCCGGCCGCTTCGTGGCCTGCGGGCTCGCGTTCGCCGTGCTGCTACCCCCGTCCGGGGGCCCGGGCGCGGTCGGCGCTCGTACCCGATCGAGCCGCGCATCCGCCACGACCGGCTCGGTGGTCACGGACACGGTCCCGCCCACCGCCCCGGATACGGCGCGGCCGGCCGGGGTGGATACCACCGGCGCCCCCGGCGGGCCGGACACGACACGGCCGGACAGCGCGGCGGCGGGGGGACGCCCGGGTCCGGCGCCGCTCGCGGCGCTGGCGCGCTCCATCATCCTCCCTGGCTGGGGTCAGGCGGCGGTGGGACGGCCGGTGCGGGGGGCCTTCTACTTCGCGGCCGAGGCGGGCAGCCTGTTCATGGTGGTGAAGTCCCAGCAGAAGCTCGATGCGGCGCGCCGCGCGGTGGGCGCGGGCCAGGCCGACTCCTCCCTGGTCCGGAGCCGCGTCTCACAGCGTGAGGACTGGATCGTGCTGTCCGCGTTCTGGGCCCTGATGAGCGGCGTCGACGCCTGGGTGTCGGCCAACCTGTCGGACTTCCAGCAACCCCTCACTCCGCCGCCCGATGGGACGCCGGGAGCGGCGCTGCAGGTCCGGATTCCGCTGGGGGGGGGCCGGTGATCGGAGTGTTCGACTCGGGGATCGGCGGGCTCACCGTGCTCCGGGCCCTCCGCCGCCGCCTTCCCGGCGAGGAGACGGTCTACCTGGGCGACACCGCGCGGGTCCCGTACGGACCGAAGTCGCCGGAGACGGTCCGTCGATACGCGCGGGAAGCGGCGGACTTCCTTCTCGGCCTCGACATCGATCTCCTGGTCGTCGCCTGCAACACGGCCACGGCGCACGCGCTCCCGGCACTGGCCGCGTCCGTGCCCGTGCCGGTCATCGGTGTGGTCGAGCCAGGGGCCCGGGCGGCGGCCCGTGGGTCGCGCTCGGGGCGGATCGGGGTGATCGGAACCCGGGGGACCATCGACAGCGGAGCCTACGAGGAAGCCATCCTGGCCCTGCGGCCGGAGGCCACGGTGGAGAGCGCCGCCTGCCCACTGTTCGTGTCGCTCGTGGAGGAGGGCTGGACCGAGGGCCCGGTGGCGCGCCTCACCGCCGAGCGCTACCTGGGGCCGCTCCTCGAGCGGGAGATCGACACCCTGGTGCTCGGGTGCACCCACTACCCCCTGCTCGCGCCGCTCCTGGCGCAGGTGGCGGGCACGGAGGTCGCGCTCGTGGACTCGGCCGAGGCCACGGCCAGGGCGGTGGAGGCCGAGCTCGATCGACTCGGGCTCGCCGCTCCTCGGGGAGAAGGACCTTCCCGAGCGTGGTTCTTCGTCACCGATGACGCGCCGCGCTTCCGGCGTCTGGCGGCACGCTGGCTGGACGAGGAGCCGGAGTCCCTGGAGACCGTCGTCCTTCGGCCGGTCGGCCGGGGAGCCTAGCCGGCATCTTTCCAGCGATGCAGCGCGACGCCATCGGGACCCACCTCGCCGTACGTGAAGTGACGGATCCAGTCACCGGGATTCAGGTAGTGGCGTCCGGGAGCGAACTCGGTGAGCTCGGGCCGGTGGCTGTGGCCGAAGATCACGAGCGCCAGCCCGGGATCCGCCTTCAGGAGCTCGCACGCGTAGGCGGCCAACCGCTCGGCCCGTCGCTTCTCGCGGTCGCGCTCGGCCGCCGGCTCCGAGGGCGTGCGGCTCGCCGTTCCCGCCAGGAGGTGTCCGAGGTCGGGGTGGAGCCACCGGAAGGCCGTGCGCACCGGTCGGCTGCGAGTGAACGCCTTGAGCGCCCGGTACCCCCAGTCTCCGCCAGCGAGCCCGTCGCCGTGCGCGAGGAAGGTGCGGCGGCCCCCGACCTGGGTGACGAGCGGTGCGTCCAGGAGCTCGAGGCCCAGCTCCTCGCTCAGGAATCGGCCACCCCACGCGTCGTGGTTGCCTCCCAGCCACCGCACCCGCACGCCCGCCTCGGTGAGTTTCGCCAGGCGGCGGAGAGCCCCGAAGTTGCGGCTCGGAACGACGCTTTCGTACTCGAACCAGAAGTCGAACACGTCTCCCGCCAGGACGAGGTCCCGGGTGAGGTCGGGGACCGCGTCGAGGAAGGCGAGGAAGGTGGCTTCGGCCTCCGGTGAAGTCGCGCCCAGGTGGGCGTCGGAGGCGATGAGCGTGGGAGGCTCCGGCATGGGGCGAAGATAGGAGGACGTGACTCCGAGTCAACGCTGGATCGCGCTCAGGGGCCGGTTTGACAGCGTCCGGGACCGCCGGTAGTCTCGGCGCTTCGCGTCGCGGTGGGAGACTCGCGCGGACCGCGGTCGGGCTCGAGCCTCTCTCGAACCGGGAGATGCATGAATACGAGCGCCATTCGGCTGCGGGTCCGCTACGGCGAGACGGACCAGATGGGGCGGGCCCACCACAGCCACTTCCTGATGTGGTGCGAGGAGGGCCGGACGCACTGGCTCAGAGAGCGCGGAGCGTCCTACGCCGAGCTCGAGCGTGAGGGCGTGCTCCTGCCGGTCTCGCGCGTGAACGTGTCCTACCGTGAACCGGCGCGGTACGAGGAGGAGATCGAGGTGGTGACCTGGGTCGAGGAAGTGCGGAGCCGCTCGGTCACCTTCGCCTACCGGATCCTCCGGGCGGGCGACGGGCCCTTGCTGGCCGAGGCATGGACCGAGCTCGTGTGCATGGACGCGAGCGGCCGGGTCCGGCGCCTCCCGCAGGAGCTCCGCCAGCGACTCGAGGCGGCCTCCGGGGCGGCCGGGAACGCCGGTTGACGCGGCGCCTTCGGCTCCGGGCCCCCGGGGCGTTCCAGGGGCTGGCGGCTGGCGCGTCGGCGGCCCTGGTGGCCGCCGCGCTGGCGGCCTGCGCCGCCCGGGGGCCGGCGGGACCGCCCCTGGGGGATCCGGCCGCGGTGGCCGGCAGACTCGCCCGGGGCGCCGCTCCCGAACGTCCCGCACGGCTCCGGTTCGAGTGGGAGTACGCGGATCGCCGGGGACCCACCCGTGGCAAAGGGGTGGGCCGGTACAATCCCCCCGACAGTCTGCGGCTGGACCTGTTCGGGGCCGGAGAGGCCAGCATGGCCGTGGCCCTGACCGGTGACGGTCTCCGGACCCTGGGACGGTTGGAGAACGTACAGCTTCCACCGGCGCCCTTCCTGTACGCCACGGCCGGGCTGTTCGAGCCCCGGTCCGAGGCTCCCGCCCGAGGCTACCGGGGTGAGGACGGGGATGTCCTGGTATACGATGTTCCGGACGGCGTCGAGCGCCGATATGTTGTGCACGGCGATCGGCTGGTCCGCGTCGAGGACGTTCGGGGCGGTCGTACGCTGCGACGCCTGGAGATCACCTGGCCGGCCGATTCGTCCGCCTGGCCCGCCGGAGCCGAGTACCGGGACCTGGTGACGCCCAGTCGGGTCCGGTGGAGTCTGGACAGCGCTACGAGTGTCGATGAACGCTTTCCCGATGAGATCTTCGCGCTACCGGTCGGCGGCTAGCCTGGTGCTGGCGCTGCTGGCGTCCGGTTGCCTGTACGGCTTTTCGGGGGGCGGCGGTCTGCCGCCGGACATCAAGAGCATCTACGTGCCGCCGGTGGACAACGCGACGTCCCGGTTCGAGCTCACGCAGCAGCTCACACAGGGCTTGCTGGACGCGGTACGCGGACGGCTGGGAGCGCAGCTGGGGTCCCGCGATGATGCCGATGCCGTCATTCGGACCCGGATCACGTCCTATTCCGATGAGGCAGTGAGCCTCCAGGGTCAGCAGGGACAGGGAGCTCAGGTGTTCCAGAGGCGGATCACGATCGGAGCCACGGTGGAGATCGTCGATCTGCACCAGAACCGGACGATCTGGAGCTCGAGCGTGGCGGGCACCGGGGAGTACGCTCCGCCGCAGGAGACCGATCAACAGGCGATGAAGCAGGCGCTGGACAATCTCATCCAGAAGATCGTCGACGGGGCCCAGTCCCAGTGGTGACGTCGCCGGCCAGGTGGGCCGCGATGCGTGGGACCGGGTCGGTCGGTGGGGAGGGGAGCAGGGCATGAGCGTGTCGGACATCACGAACCGCGATCCCGTGACGCTGAGTCCGACCGACACGGTCGGGAAGGCGGCTGGGCTTCTGGTCGAGCATCACGTGCTGGCGCTGCCGGTGGTGGATGCCTCCGGCAAACTGCTGGGGACCTTCGGCATTGGGGATCTGGCCCGCGTGCTCCTGCCGCTCTCCGTGACGCGAGCCCAGTGGCTGGAGGGGCTCGGAGACCTGGATTTCATCGCCGACAGCCTCGAGCAGCTCAGGGAGCGCATGGAGCGGGTGCAGGACGACCCGGTCCGTAAGCACCTGGACCGCGACCGTCGGTATCCGCTCGACCCCGACT
>Ga0307419_10000935_pt1 | contig 15155 bp, 12 predicted proteins | sample SalMarWE160230MG_2_FD_202512 | JGI IMG/M metagenome (GOLD analysis project Ga0307419, IMG submission 202512) | Salt marsh sediment microbial communities from the Plum Island Ecosystem LTER, Massachusetts, United States - WE1602-30 | ecosystem: Environmental > Aquatic > Marine > Intertidal zone... | reverse complement strand
CTTGGCGGCATGCCTCGCTATCCGCGCCCGGTGGTTCCGGCGGGCTGAACCGACATAGTAATAGAGACCTTTCTCAAGATATAATCTTCCCAGTCTTCCGACGCGAACGGGGGTATCTCTGCGCGCCTTTACTTTGAGCACGTATGTCATCTCTTGCGGCCCCCCCTTGTCCGGACACCGTTTCGTCCCGGCCTATCCCTCTTTTTCGAATGGTGGAGCAATACGATATCGCCCAGCCGGCAGCGCGTCTCATGGGCCACGACCGGGCACTTGACCATGAACAAGAAGAAGAGGGGCCTCTCTTGTTGCGACAATGATTCAAAATTGCCCTGCCCCTTGCTGATGATCATGTCCGCCTGCCGGTAGACCCTCTTGAATTCTTTTGAACACGCGCACAGCAGGGTGCCCGGCGCATCCGAGCCGTTGGAGATGATCGTGGCGGACTTATCGATCCCGCAGGACCTGGCGTCTTCGAACAGCGCATCGTTGATGATGGGCCTGTCCTTGACCGCAAAATAGACGGTCTTTTCAGGGTCCCTGCGCTTTATCTCCTCTATCAGGACCCTGTCAAAGACGGTCTCGCCGGCGTTATCCGCCAGATACAGGACCCTCTTTGCGTTTTTTAGCGCCTCCTTGAACTCCGAATAGTGGAACAGGGTCTTTTTGCGGATGGAACTTTTCTCCGTGTCGAGTATTTTTTTCAGCTCTTCGGCGACATTCAGCGTGTTCTTGACCCCAAAATCTATGACGTTGCCGGCGATCGCCAATTCGAGCGCGCTCAAGAGCCTGTCCCTCGAACGGCCCACCCTGTTCTTTAACCTCGCATAAAGCGCAAGGGCGAGCCGGTTGCTTTCGTGCTTTATTTTTTGATAGGGATCGGGATGACGGCCTATCTTTTTCAGGAGGCGATAGCCAAGGCAGGCGATCTCCGGGGGCGTGGCGGAAAGCGGGATCTCGGGGATCATTCCGGCAAACTCATCCATGATGCGCTTTTGGACCCTCGGGGAAACGCCGACGGTCCGCGCGCCTTCAAGCGCCTGCCGGAAAAAACAAGGTATGCAATCCAAATAGGTCCTCATCCGGCGATGCCTCTCTCCTCAAAGGGACAACTTACCATCCCTGCCTCAAGACAAGGAGGGATCAGATCTTGCCCCGTCTTTTCAAAGTGTCTTCTCTGCTCACGGGCTCGACCTTTATTGTCTCGGCTTCATAAACAGACAGGACATTCAGGCCTTCGAAAGACCTCTTTATCCCGGCCATTTCTTGCCGGGACAAAGGCTTCACCCGGCACGGCCTTAATGGCGTGTTGATCTGGACTTCATCGGGGCCGATCTCCCTTGCGATCCGCGCCATCTCATCTGCGCATCCCCTGTTCTGCTCGATGAACATGATCTGTAACGCCAATCTGCCCGCATGGCGGTCCTTGAACTCTTTCAGGGACCCGACGATATCTTCTATCCTCTTGCCCTTGATCGGCTTGTTCACCCTTTCAAAGATCCCTTGAGAGGGGGCATCGAGTTTGGCAACGACAAGATCGGACAATAACAGGTCCTGACGGACGTCTTCTGCGTCCATCAGGGAAGAGTTCGTTAAAACCGCGATCTTTTCTTTTCTTATTTTCCTGACCGCCCTTATGATCTCTCCCAGGTTTTTGGCCAAGGTGGGCTCGCCGATGCCTGAAAAGGTCAGATAATCTATCTCCGAGGCGGGCAGGACCGCTATCTCGTCGATTATCGCCGCGGCCGGGACGAACGACTTCCTTTCATCAGACAAAAATTGCGTCTCGCCGAGCTGGCAGTAGACGCAGTCAAAGGAACAAACCTTCCCTTTTCCCGAGAGAGGGTCTATCCCCAGAGAGCGGCCCAGCCTCCAAGAAGCCACGGGCCCGTATATGTATTTAAAGTTCCTTTTTCCCATACAAGACCCATCCCCATGGACGGGGTCGGCGTCGAAAGATCACCCTGCATCTCTTCAGGCGCGCGCCATGCGGGTGCCGCACTTTGGACAATCTACCGAATAACAAGGGACCCCCGGTTGATGGGGTGCCTGGGCGCCGCAGTTCGGACACACGCAGGATCCCCCGGGACCTGACCCGGGCCGGCCGCCGCCCATCCTGCCGCGGCCGCCGCCTCTTCCCATGCCGCGTCCCCCTCTTCCTCCTTGACCATAACGTCCCGTTCCGTCTCCACCTGGCATCTTCCTCACCTCCTAGGCACTTGTCTCATGAAAACGACCCCGTCGCTTCTGCGAAAACATTCGACCCTCCTTGCCGGTCTTTTTACATCTCCTGCAGAGACCAAAAAAATCTATGAAATGTCCTTCTATCTTAAAACCGTACTTTTTTGAAAGATCCTTTTCTCGGCGCCTCAGGAATCCCTTCTCGTCGTCACCCGTCTCCGGGTAATCGATCGCCTTGTTGCATTCTTTGCATATCAGGTGATGGTGATGGGCCTCTTGCGGTCCGTGGGCCAGCTCATATCTGGCCTGACTCTCTCCGAAGTCGTGCTTTGACACCACCCCTATATCAAAAAATAGCTCCAGATTGCGGTAGATACTTGCCAGGCCCACGTCCGGATGGGCCTCTCGGACGGCACGATGTATGTTGCGCGCGGTAAGATGCCTTCTCTTCCTTTGGAATATATCCAAAATGGCCCTCCTGGGCCGGGTGGTCCTCAGGCCCCTCTCTTTCAGGCGATGATGGACCCAGTCTGGATTTGATCCCGTATGGGACGTCACGCGGGCGGCTTCTTTTTGAGAATGATTATCATTACGGAAGTCAGGATACCACCCCCCTGATCGTTTGTCAAGCAGGCAACGGTTGAAACGATGCAGCCCCGTCAGGGAGAGACAGGACCCGGCGAGGACCGCCGGGTCCGATGGGAAAGACCGTCATCCCGGTCCGGCCCCTATGTACGGCAGGACCTGCGAAAGGACCGTCGCTTACGCGATGACCTTAAAGACCTTGTCGTTGGGGTGCACCTTCTGCGCGACCTTCACGCCGACGATGGCACCGGGCTTGGCCTCCTGGACGCTTGCGTGTTCGACCTGCATCGAATCAATGGTCTGGCTGAAGTCGTCGCTGTGGCCTTTGATGTGGATGGTCTCGCCGACCTTAAGCTCACCCGTGAGCGCGATGATCCCGACGTTGAGGTTCCCGTAGTAGTGGGTGATCGCGCCTATCTCCTTCTCCTGCATGGCACCCTCCTTTTTGTGGAACATCCGCCCCAAGCCCGGAATACCTATTTTACCTCAAACTGACGAGGCTTGACGTTGAAAAGTTCGTGTCGCTCGTGAGGTTCACCCCGAGCTTGCGCAGCCCCGCTTCGTCGCCGGCCGTGGGCATGTGTGTCATGTGGGCGTCGCAGCCTTTGAGGTCTTTCAACTTCCCCATCGCCTCCTGCGCCGTGGGGTTCGTCGCGGCGCTGATGCTCAGGGCGATCAAGACCTCCTCCAAATCCAGGCTCACGGTCTTGGCGCCCAGGACATCCTGTTTCAACTTGCCGATCATGTCGATGACCTGGGGCGACAGCAGGTGGATCTTGTCCGGGATATCGGCCAGCTTCTTGATGGAATTGAGGACGAGGCTCGAGGCCGCGTGCATCAAAAGCGAGTTCTTCCCCGTGACGAGGGCCCCGTCCGCCAGCTCGATCGCCGCGCCGCACAGGATGAGGTCCATCTCTTTACCGCGCTTTTCCTGGGCCGCGCGCCGGGCCGGCTCCACCACCCGCCGGTCCTCCGGCTTGAGCGACAACCCCTCCAAGAGGCGCTCGACGCGCTCGGTCGTCTCCTTCTCGGTCAGGCCCATGGCATACTCGCAGGAATAACGGAAGTACCTAGCGATGATCTCCTGCCGGGCCGCCTCGCGCACCACCGCGTCGTCGACGATGCCGAAGCCCGCCTTGTTGACGCCCATATCGGTGGGTGACTGATAGACCGCGTCCTTGCCCATGATCTTCTCCAGGATCTTCTTGATGACGGCAAAGACCTCGACGTCCCGGTTGTAGTTCACCGCCGTCTTGCCATAGGCCTGCAGGTGGTGCGGATCCACGAGATTGAAGTCGCCCAAGTCCGCGGTCGCCGCCTCATAGGCCAGGTTCACCGGGTGGCTGACCGGCAGATTCCATATGGGGAAGGTCTCAAACTTGGCGTAGCCGCTGCGCACCCCCTTCTTGTGGTCGTGGTACAGCTGCGAGAGGGACGTCGCGAGCTTGCCGCTGCCCGGGCCGGGGCCGGTCACGACGACGAGCGGGTTCTGGGTCTCGATGCACGCGTTGGCGCCGTAGCCCTCGTCGCTGACGATGCGCTCGACGTCCGTCGGATACCCCTTCGTGGCCCGGTGCGTGTAGACCTTGATCTTGCGGCGCTCCAGCTTGTTCTTGAAAAGTCTCACGGCCGGCTGATCGTCGAACCGCGTTATCACGACCGCGCGGATGACGAGGTCCCAGCCCTTCAAGTCGTCGATGAGCTTCATCGCGTCCACGTCGTACGTGATCCCGAAGTCCGCGCGCATCTTGCGCCGCTCGATGTCCCCGGCGTAGATGCACAGGATGATATCGGCCTTGTCCTTGAGCTTCTGCAAAAGACGCATCTTCACGTTGGGGTCGAAACCGGGCAGGACGCGCGCGGCATGATAATCGAAGATGAGCTTGCCGCCGAACTCCAGATACAGCTTGTTGTGGAACCGCGCCACCCGCTCCAGGATGGCGGCCGACTGCTCGCACAGGTACCTTTCGTTGTCAAAACCCTTCTTCCTGAAAACCGACATAAAGCCTCCCGCTACGGACGTTGGCTGCGCACGATATCGCTGGCCGTTGTGTAAAAGACCTTGAAGATGTCCCGGCGGCCGATCACGCCGGCGAGCCGCGCGCCGTCGAAGACGGGCACGGTGTAGAGGTTCCGGTACTTGACGAGGGCAATGATCTCGTCGAGCGGCGTGTTCTTGTTGACCCTCTCCAAGAGCCGCGACATGGCGAACCGGACCGTGGGGTCAAAGAGCGCGGTCGCCGCGTCCTCGATCGCCTCCCCGGAGGCGACCATGTCCATGACGATAAAAAGGTCCTTGGTGGTGACGACGCCGACGACCCGGCCCTGCCTGTTCGTCACCGGCAGGCCGCTGATGCGCCGGCGGCTCAAGACCTTGGCCGCCTCGGCCAGCGTCGCGTCCTCGGGGATCGTCGCGACCTCCGGCGACATGATGTCCTTGGCCTTGATGGCCTTGAGCCGCGCCGAGAGCTCCTTTAAAAAGAATTGTTTACCTTTTTTCACGGCCTGTCTCTCCTTTATGACGGTTCTTCTCGAGGATCCTTTGGGTCTCCCGCAGGACATCCTGGACGGCGTAAGGTTTAACGAGAAACGCCTCAACGCCCAGCCGCTCGAACAACGGCTTCATGCCCGCCTTCTGGGTCTGCATGAGGACGGGGATCCGGCCGTAGGAACGGCTGGCCTTGAGCTCCTTGAGCAGACGGTAACCGCTCGTGGCCCCGCGCAGGACGACCGACATCACGATCAGGTCCACCCAGCCGGACTTCAGGACCGCCAGGGCCTCCGGGCCGCTGTGCACGCACTCGGTCAGATACCCCACGTCCTCGAGCCGCGTCTTGAGCATCGTCGCGCGCATGATGTCGCCGTCGACGATCAAGACCCTCTCCTGGACCGCCTGCGGCGCCGCGCCCGCCACCGCCCCCAGGCGGCCCCGGCGCAGGGAGATCTTGTGGATCCTTCCATGGACGACACGGTACGGCTTGCCGTATATCTCGAAGGTCAAGGGATACGGCTTCTCGCGCGGCCCCTGGATATAGATGAAGACCTGGCGCCGGCTCAAGAGGAACATGATCCAGCGGCCCTTGTAGAGGAGCCGGAAGCGGACCTCGCGCCAGCCGCGCGGCAGGCTTGGGGAAAGCACGATGCGCTCGTCAAAGAGCTCCAGGCCCGCGAAACACTTGAGCGCGATGAAAATGGACCCGCCCATCACGCCCGTGTGGACACCCTCCGGGGTCGTACCGCCCTGCGTGTCGTAGATATCGGACCTCAAGACCTCCAGGAACCACTGCCACGCCTCTCCCTCGCGGCCCAGGAGGTGCGCGACGTAGCAGTGAACGACCTTGCTCAGGGTCGAGCCGTGCGACGTGCGCCTGATGTAATAATCGTAGTTCTTCTTCAACGTCTCGTCGGTAAAACGCAGGCCCAGTCTTTGAAAGACCGAGGCGATGTGACGCAGCGAAAAGAGGTAAAAGATCATCAGGACGTCCGCCTGCTTGGCCACCTTGTAGGCGTTGGGCGACTTGCCCTCGGCCTTGAGGATGCGGTCGAGCCGCTGGATGTTGCCGTATTTCTTGCGGTAAGCACCCCAATCGAGCTCCTTCAAGCCGAAGTACCCCTCGAACTGGCTGATGATGCCGTCCCTGTTCATGGGGATGTGCATCTTGCGCGTGATATCGTCCCAGCTCCTCATCTGGTCCTCGTCGACCCCTGCCCTGTGCCGGGCCTGTTCCCTCTGCGGTCCGGTCAGGGCATCGAGCATCTCCGTAGCGTTGAGCAGTGTGGCCACGATCAGGAAGTTCGTGTAGGCGTTGTCCCGGAAGCCCGCCTGGGAAGCATCGGGCAGCCTCTCGTGGAACTCGTCAGGCCCCATCAGGCCTTCGGTGTGGTAACGGCCGTCGCTCTCATCGAAGATGGAAAGGCTGGCCCCGAACCGGGCCACGGAAAGCATCATCTCGGCGCCGTACCGGACCAAAAACTCGGTGTCGTGCGTGTCTTTCCAGTAGCGCCAGACGTTGTAGGCCACGGCAAAAGAGACGTGCCGCTGGAGGTGGCTGTGGTCCGGCCCCCACTTGTCCGACATCGGGTTCAGGTGCATGACCTGCGTCTGCTCGTCACCCGTCATGCTGCTCTGCCAGGGGAACATGGCGCCGGCGTAACCGGCCTCCCGGGCATTGCGCCGGGCCTGGTCCAGGCGCCGGTACCGGTACATCAACAGGGCCTTTGAGATCTGGGGCGCGTGCCAGTCATAAAAAGGCATGATAAAGAGATTGTCCCAAAAGATGTGGCCGCGGTACGCCTCGCCGTGCAGGCCCCGGGCCGGGACGCTCGCGTCGATGTGGGCGTTGTGCGGCGAGGCCGTCTGAAGCAGATGAAAGATATGCAGCCGCAGGATCCGGCGGTACGCCACGTCGCCTTCGATGCGGATATCGAAGCGCTTCCACAAACGGTGCCAGGACCGCTTGTGGCCGGCGTAAAGGGAAAAGAAGCGGTGGCCCTTCTTGACGGCGTCGACCGCGGCCATGCGGGGATCCGGGACGTACGTGTCGCGCGAGGTGTAGAGGGCCACGACCTTCTCGACGACGATCTCCTGGTCGCGCCGCGCCTCGACCTTGAAATCCTGATAGACCGCCTTGCCCCCCTTGTGCACGATGCGGCTTTCCGGCGCGAACTCCTCCTCGCCGCGGAAGAAGCGCGTGCGGCTGCTCAAGGCGATCTGGATCTGCGACGTCGTGGTCTTGACGAAGAGATACACGGTCCTCGGGTCGATCATGCCCTGGGCGTCCGCCTTCAGGTGCCTGCCGTTGAGCGGACGGTAGCGCGCCACGCCCGCGTTCTGGACGTTGCCGTCGAGGCCGGAGCGCACCGTGATCACCCCGTCAAAGTCCTCGGGCGTGATGACGTAGCGCATCGCCGCCAGGTGCCGGTGGTCCATGCTCACGATGCGGCGCATCTCGACGGTAAAGGTAAGGCCGTTTTCGTCCTGGAGGCGCAGGCGCCGGCTTAAGGCCGCGTTGCGCATGTTCAGCGCCTGATAATAGGAGAGGATCTTGCACGCGGAAGGGACGACCCAATCGCCGTCGCCGGCGCGGAAGGTCAAGGGCAGGGCGTTCGGGCAGTTGACAAAATCCTCGTTCGTGACGGTCCGGCCCGCGATATGCGTGGCGAGCTTGTTGTAGACGCCCGCGATGTACGTGCCCGGGTAATGGATCCGCGAGGCGCCGGACTCCGGGGCAGCGCCCCGCGTGCCGACGTACCCGTTGCCGAGCGTGCACAGGGCCTCGCGCAGCGCCTCCTTGGCCGGTTGAAAGGTCAAGTAGACGAGCTTCCACGAAGACGCGAAGTCGCGCCTCCTGGCCTGTTCCAGGTCAAGGGCGGGCAACCTTTTCAAAAAACCTCCTGACATCATCCGGCGACGCCACGCGGAAGTGCGCGCAGGAACTCAACGGTCTCTCCGAGACGACGACCCCGGTCCCGCGCGTGCGCAGCGTCCGGAAGGCGTCCTCGTCCGTCACGTCGTCGCCGATATAGACCACACAGGACGCCTCCCAGGAGACCTTCAGGGCGTCCATGATCCAGCGCACGGCCTGCCCCTTGTCCCACGGGATGTCGGGCAGGACCTCAAGGACCTTCTTGCCGTGCATCAGGCGCAGCGCCTTATGCTCGTCGACGATCTGCCGGACCCGCGCCTCGATCCCGGGCAGACGCCCCTCATCCTTCAGCAGGCGGTAGTGCACCGCAACGCTGATCTTCTTTCTTTCGACCAGGATGCCCTCTATGCCTTCCAGGTCTTTCGACAGGCGCGCGCTGACCTTGCTGATGAGCCCCGCCGCCTCCTTGACCCGGGGCTCAAGCAGGGAAAGACCCGGCCCCGCAATATCCATGCCGTGGCTGCCGGCGTAAAAGATGTCCTTGATGCCGGCCCTGTTCTCCACATCTTCCCTCATCCGGCCGCTGACGATGGCGACGGTATGGACCTTGGCCAGCCGGGCCACGGTCCGGCGCATCTCTTCGGAGATGACGGCCAGCTCCGGCTTGTCGACGATCGGCGTCAGCGTGCCGTCATAATCAAGGAAGAAGACGGTCTTCTTTCTTCCCGCGAACGTTTCCTGGGGCGACCGGCTGTAACAAGGGTTCATCAAGACATCGCTGCCGTGCGCCTTCGGACCAGGGACGAGGGCCGGCTTGATACCGGCCTCCCACGCCTCAAAAAACGCGGGCGGCTCTCTTCTAAACCACGCCTCGATCCACGCAGGCGTGATCTGGGCCAGGTCCCTGACGACGACGTCGGCGCCGTTCTTTAAAAGCTCTTCTTCGTTTTGGGCGCGGGCGACGCCCACCACCAGGCCAAAGCCGCCGTTACGGCCGGCCTGGACGCCGGAGACGGCGTCCTCCACCACGACCGACTGACCGGGCTGCGTGCCCAAATGGCCGGCTGCCGTCACAAAGATGTCGCCCTCGGGTTTTCCCTTGAGGCCCATCTGGACCGACACCACGCCGTCCACGCGCGACTCGAAAAGGTCCATCAGCCCCGCGGACTCGAGGATAGACTTGCAGTTCTTTGAGCTGGATGCCACGCCGATACGCACGCCGGCGGCCTTGAGGTCTTTGACCAGCTTCACGCTCGTCTCAAAGACATCGGCGCCGTCTTTCTGCAAATACTCCGTAAACAGGACGTTCTTCTTGTTGCCCAGGCCGCAGACCGTCTCCTTATCCGGGAGGTCTGAGGGGTCGCCGAAGTCGATATGGATAGCACGCGATTCCAAGAAGCTCTGCACCCCTTTGTAACGGGGTTTGCCGTCCACATAGGGAAGATAGTCCCCTTCGTGGGTGAACTCCCGGAAAGGCTCATTGTCCCGTTTCTCGCGCAGGCGCAGGTACGCGTCAAAGGTGGCCTTCCAGGCCTTGGCATGGACCTTGGCGGTGTCCGTGATGACGCCGTCCAGGTCGAAGATGACGGACTTAAAAAGGTGCGCGCTCATACCGGCTCACGTGTTGTACAATTTTAAGGTTTATCCCTTACCTAAGATAACAATAAACGCGGGTTCCTGCAAGCCCAAAGGCCGCTATTCCTTCTCTAGCGGGCAAAAGTGCTCAGCCTCACCCACCAGGCGTGCGTGTTCCCGCTCTTGGCCATGCGCCACAACCTCTTGGCGCTCTTCGTCTTTAAAAAAACAGGGGCCTTTTTCGTGAAGCGGCTCGCCTGAGGGAAGCCCTGTTCCTCATACTCCCTGGCCTGGATCAGGCACTCCAGGATGTCCGCGTCGCGGGCGACCAGGCCCTCCTTAGTCTTCTGGCGCCGGTACTCCCGGTGCATGCCGCTCAACTCCCTATGAAAGAGGGGCGGCAGGCCGCGGATCTGCTCGGCAAAAGCCCTGTCCTCGGCGCCCGCGCCGTCGATGTAACGCTGGGCCATCTTGTGCAGGTCCGTGATGCGCGCCTCCTGCAGGTCGCCGAAAAGGGTCATGAGAAAGACCCGGCTGATGTCCGCCTTCTCCAGCCGCGCCAGCACATAGCCGATGATGGCGCAGCGGAAGCTATGGTCTGCCACGGACTCAGCCGGGCTGATACCCAGGACAGACCAGCCGGAACGGCCCACCCGCTTCAACATGCCGGCTTCCAGGATCAACTCAAAAAGACTCTTCAAGGATGCACCCCTCTCTGTCTCGTGATCTCATAGCCGAAGACGACGCACGCCATGGCCACGTTAAAGGACAACGGCGCCCCGGCCATGGGGATGCGCGCCCTGATATCTAAATGCTTGTCCACCCCGTAACGCAGCCCTTCTCCTTCTGATCCTAATACCAGCCCCAGCGGAAACGGCAGCGAGAGAGCGGTCAAGTCCTGTGCCCCCTCGTCCACCACCGCGCCCACCAGCCAGGTACCGGCCTTCTTGGCGTTGAGCATCGCGTTCGTGAGATTGGCGACCTTGGCCACCGGCACGTAGTTCTCGGCGCCCGACGCGACGTGCAGCACGGTCTCATTCACCTCGCAGGACTTGAACTCCGGGATGACGACGGCAAAGCCCCCGAGACAGGCGAGGCCGCGCATGATCACGCCCAGGTTCTGCGGGTCGTTGATGCGGTCGAGGAAGACGAGGGTATCCTTCTCCTTCGCGCCGCGGGCCAAAACATCCGGGAACGCCGCGTACCGGTACTTCTCGACGTGCGCGAGGATCCCCTGGAGGTCCTTCTGCGGCCGCATGCGGCCAAGCTCCTTGGGCGTGTGGCGCTCCAGGGTGATGCCCTTCGCGCAGATCAGTCCCAGGATCTCCTCATGCGCGAATTCCTGCGTCACGCAGACCTTGCGCACGCTGGCCGGGTCGGCCTTCAGCCGCTCACGCACCGAGTTCTTGCCGTACAGCACCATCGTCTCCTTAGGCATACCCCTCCTGTCCTTAGGCCCGTCTTACTCTTTGATCTCTCCCGCGCGCCGCAACACGCGTTGCACGACGATGGGTCCGATCAGCTCATGCACCACCGTCGCTCCGATGATGACGTTGATGACGATGGGCGCGAGCTGCGCAAAGACCGCTTCCTGCTGCATGACCAACGCCAACCCTATGACGATACCCCCCTGCGGGATGAGGCCGCCGGCCGTGTACTTGCGCACGGCCTCCGGGGCCCGCGTCAAGCGGGCGGCGAACGCTGTTCCGGCAAACTTGCCCAGCGTCCTCAAAAAGACGAACAAGACCACGAACCCTGAATACCGCAACAGCACCTGGAAATCAAGATGCATGCCGCTCAGGGTGAAAAAAAGGACGAAGACCAATTCATCCGTGTAACGCTCCAGGATCTTGAAGAGCGCTTCCCGCCGGGGATTACTGTTCACGACGGTCGCCCCCATCGCCATCGTCGCCAGAAGTTCGTCCAGCCCGAAAAATCCCGCCGCGCCGAAACAGAGCCACAATACGGCCAAGAGCAACACGATCAACGCCCCTTCGGTCTCGCGCCGGACCAGGGGTGTCAAGAGGTTCAGCAAAAGGCCGGACAGGACACCCAAGGCGACCGAAGCAAAAACGATGCCCAGGGGAGACAAAATGGAAGTCGACCATGCAAAGGCGCCGTGCCCGATCATGGACCGGGCCAGGACGATCGCGAAACTGTAATTCATGATGCCCAGGGCGTCGTCAAGGGCCGCCACCCCCATGATGGTCGAGGTGACCCGGCCCCTGGCGCCGCTTTCGTGCACGACGGCCAGGGTCGCCGTCGGGTCTGTCGGCGACGCCAAACACCCCAACATCAGGCCCAGCGGCACGACCAGGGCGAGCGGACTCCCGGGAACGGCACGCCACCAAAAAGCCAAAAAGACCATGAAACCCAGCGTCACGGCCAAAAAGGCGCCCTCGGCCTCAAAAAAAGTGATACCAAGGATCTGCCGGCCCGATGCCCTGAGTTTCTTGAAGAGGAGCGTGCCGCCTACCGAAAAGGTGATGAGGCTCAACGAGATGTTCGTGATCGTATCGGTGTGAGCGATGAAGTCGCGGGGCATCCATCGGAAGATGCCCGGGTTCAAAAGGACCCCGGCGATGATGTATCCGGTCACCTTGGGAAGCCTCAGCCTCTTGAACCCCTCGCCAAAGGCCCAGCCGGTAAGAAGGATGATGCCTATCGTCAAAAGGGTCGTCATGACACGCTCCGTGCGCCGGTCCGGACGCGGCGCTTTTTTTCCATACCCGCCAACAAAAAAAGTGCTATAATCAGTCTAACCGTTTTCCCTTATGGCTTTCTTTTCCCGATCCACATCGACCTCGCCGACGCCTCCACAGGGCCCAGGTCCCTCTAACGCCCCGGCCCTCGTCTTCACCCTGCTGGCCGCGGCCTCCCTCTTGGTCCTGGTGCGCTTCGGGGACCTCACGCCCCAGGTGGGCGGGAACTTTTTCTTCTCAAGCAGCGATCCCCAGCTCCAGGAAGAGAAACAGATCACTCAGCGGTTCCAGCGCCGCGACGGCCAGCTCATCATCAGCGCCGAAGGACCGATCAAGTCAGCGCTCTATTCGATCCGCATCGACGAGCTGACCCGCGACATCGCCTCTCTGCCGGGCGTCACGAGCGTCCTCTCCGTGACCAACGGCCCGAAGAACGTTCTGGACGCCCTGAGGAGCCCCTTATGGAAACGCCTGCTGGTGGCCGACACCGAGGAGGCGACGAACCTCATCGTGCTCCTGGAAGAAGACGCCTCCAGCGGCCTCATCCCACGCATCGAAAAGATCCTTCGGGAGGCGCAGCGCAAAAACTTCGTCCTGCGGCTCTCCGGCGCCCCCTACATCGCCCAGGTCATCCAGCGCAACCTGCGCAAGGACTTTAAAACATTCAGTCTCTTCGCGTTCCTGCTCTTCGCGTTCGTCATCCTCGTGGTCTTCCGCTCGTGGAGGATCCTCGCCGGCACCCTCGTCAGCTGTTTGAGCGCCGGTGTCTGGACGCTCCTGGTCGCCAACCTCCTGAAGATCCAGATCGGACTGCTGACGGCCAACCTCATGACCATCACGTTCGTCCTGACCGTCTCTCACATCGTCTTCTTGACCTTCAACTGGAAACAGATCATCCGCACCCCTTCCGGCGCTGTGACCGCCCCGGTCGCCCAGGCGATACGCCAGACCTTGACCCCCTCCTTCTGGAGCATGCTGACGACGCTGGTGGGTTTCTTGAGCCTGCTGACCGTTGCGGCCAAGCCGCTGCGGGAGCTGGGCATCTCCGGCGCCTTCGGGTCTGTCATCTCCATGGCGGCCGCTTATGTGATCTACCCCGCCTTCCTGCTTTCTATCCGGCACAGCCTGCGGGACAACGCGGCCCTGGAGAAGGCCCAGGAAGCCGTCTATCAGATGATCCGGCGAAGACAGAAAGCGTTCATCATCGGACTCGCGGCCCTGACGCTCCTCACCCTGCCGGGCCTGCGGCGCATCCAGAGCGACCCGTCCATATTCTCCTATTTTAATCGAAAAGGCGCTATCGCGAAAGGACTTCGGTATATCGACCGCAACGGCGGCAGCAGCCCCCTCATCATCGTGGTGCGCACGAAGGCCGGGGAGGTCCTGCACTCGGCCCGCAACTACGCGCGGATGTGGGAACTCCAGGAGGCCCTGGAAAAACACGCTTCGGTCGGCACGGTCCTGTCGCTGCCCGTCCTCATGGCGCAGGCCAAGCGCGCGCCCTTCGCGTTCTTTCTGACATGGGGGTGGCTCCTGGAGATGCTCGAGAGCCCGCGGTACAACGAGATCGCCAGGGCCTTCGTGAGCGAAAACAGGCGCCAGGGGATCTTCTTTTTAAGGATGAAGGAGCTGGGGCGCGCGCGGCCCCGCCAGGAGATCGTCCGGGAGATCGAGGAGATCGTCTATGAGAACGATTTCGTTCCGGACTTTCTCGGCGGGGTCTACGTCCTGCAGGGCCATATGGCCCAGCTCGTCTCCTCGAGCCTCGTCAAGGGGCTCGGCCGCCTGCTCCTTCTCTTTTTCCTGATCGGCTGGCTCATCTCAAAATCCTGGAGCACGAGCCTGGCCATGACGATCTCCATCGGCATCGTCCCTTCTATCGTCCTGGGAGCGCTCGGGTGGGCGCGCGTGCCGCTCGACGTCATCGCCGCGCCCGCCATCAACGTCGCCATCGCCATGGGCATCGATGCCATGATCCACATGATCAAGCGCTGGCGCAGCCTGCGCGGCCCGGAATACACCGGAGTCTTTTTGTGGCTCGCGGTCCAGCGCGAAATGTGGCAGCCGGTCCTGACCTCCGTGCTCATCATGGCCCTGGGGTTCGGCATATTCCTCTTCTCCCAGTTCCCTCCCACCCAACGCTTCGGCCTCGTCATCATCGCCGGGACGCTCGTCTCCGGCGCCGCGGCGTTCTTCCTTATGCCCTTCCTCACCCTCCTCGCCCTCAGGGCGACAGAGGCGCTGCGCCGCCGCTTCCCGCGGCCGCCGCGGCAAAAACCCCGCCCATAAAAAACAAGACAGACGCCCTTGTTTAACGGGGCTCGTCCTGCGTGTTCAACGCGATCCCGGATGCAACGGCGGGAACGAATGCTGACTACGGCGTGCTCTCGTCCGGATCTTCGGCCTCCACCCCTTCAGCCTCGCCCTCCTTTGCTTCGTCCTTCTCGTTTTCTTCCCCGGCCTTCCTGCCCATCGAGCGGTGTTCCCTCATCTTCTTCCACTCGGACTTGTCGATCTTGATCTCGGCCTCGGCCTTAAGGTTCAGGTTCTTATCGTACTTCATCAGTTTGTGGCCGATGAGGACGACCACGCCGCCGTCCGAGGTCGCGACCATCTTCTTTTCCATCATCTTCTGCATCATCATGGCCTTCATGGGAGGACCCATTTTCTTATCGTGCATCTTGCCCTTACCCGCCCCTGCCTCGTCTGCCGCGGCCATCGACACGACCGCGAACAAAAAGACCACGGC
>Ga0307419_10000929_pt1 | contig 15200 bp, 11 predicted proteins | sample SalMarWE160230MG_2_FD_202512 | JGI IMG/M metagenome (GOLD analysis project Ga0307419, IMG submission 202512) | Salt marsh sediment microbial communities from the Plum Island Ecosystem LTER, Massachusetts, United States - WE1602-30 | ecosystem: Environmental > Aquatic > Marine > Intertidal zone... | reverse complement strand
GACTGACCAGGAAACCTACAGTGAAGTATTTTAAAGGTCAGATATTTACCCAGCCGGCCATCTGTGGAGATATCCGTATTGCAGTCACAGTGGGTCGGGACAGGATTGCCATCAGCACCCACTATAGCAATGCCCACCTGCGTTCTTTTCAGCTGCTGATCATAGCGAAGGTAGCTGCTAGCCTGGGGGAAGAACCAAAATTGACATTCAGCCAGGAATTTGCCCACATGGATCTCTCACGCTGGTTTCCAGAAGGGATACGAGAGAAAAATAAAATTTATCTTGAAGGAGCTTAGTTATGCCGAAAATACTACATTTTTCAGACTCTCATATCGATATGGCCAATTATGGCCGCCAAGATCCGGAAACCGGACTTCCTCTCAGGGTGATGGATTTTTTGAAATCACTCGATGAGATAGTGAACGCTGCTATATCCGAGAAGGTCGACTGCGTGATCTTTGCCGGCGATGCCTATAAAAACCGCGACCCGGCTCCCACCTTCCAGAGAGAGTGGGGGAAAAGGATCATGCGCCTGTCTGATGCACAGATCCCTACCATCCTGCTGGTAGGCAATCATGATGTATCCCCGTCAGTGGCCAGGGCTCATGCCATGGAGGAATTTTCTACCCTCCAGGTCCCCCACGTCCTGGTGGTGGACAAACCTGTGTTCTTAGGTCCGGATGAACTGAAGGATCTCTGTGCACCAGGCAAACAGCTTGATATGCAGCTTTTGGCGGTCCCCTGGGTGTCCCGCTCCGGCCTGATGGCGTACCTGGATCTGCAGACCCGGGATCTTGGCCAGCTCTATGAGGAAATGGAAAAACGTCTCTCAAACGTGCTCACCAAATGGCTCGATCAGGCTGATCCTAATCTTCCAACCATCCTGACTGCCCATGTTTCTGTGGAAGGTGCGGTTTATGGGGGAGAACGGACAGTATTACTGGGAAAAGACTTTGTGCTTCCCAAGTCCATGGTAGCTGACCCCCGTCTGGATTACGTGGCTATGGGGCACGTCCATAAAGCCCAAAATCTAAACGAGGGGAACCATCCTCCAGTCATCTATTCCGGATCGATCGAAAGAGTGGATTTCGGGGAAGCGGGGGACGATAAGTTCTTCGTGATTGCTGAGGTTAAAAAAGGGAGTACGCAGGTCAATTGGCGGAAACTCACCGGAGTGCGTCCCTTCTACGATCGCCACCTCCTGCTTGAAACTCAGGAAAACATAACCAAACAGATTTTTGATGCCTTACCCGATTGTGCGATCTTGGACGATGCCGTGGTCCGGTTAGTGCTGGAATATCCCCGGGCCTGGGCGCCGCTGATTGACGATCAAGCCGTACAGGGTTACGCGGCAGACGCATTTGAGTTTCACCTGGTCAAACGTCCCCAGATGGATGAGCGGGTACGCCTTCCTCAAGATCAAACCGTTGGCGATCTGACACCCTCAGCTTTGTTGGATCTATACTGGCAAGCGAGCCACATGCCTGAGGATGATGTGGAGAAGCTTCTTGTGATGGCTGCCGAGATCCTTAACGCGGAAGATGAGGAGGTAGAACAGGAAGAACCAGAAACAGAGGACGAAACAGCGGTTGAGGAGGTGGTGCCGATTCAGTAGAGAGGGAATAAGAGATAGTTTAAGAGCCCCTTCTGTGTAAGAAGGGGCTCTTTTGGGTGCAAATTCGGTGCAGTTAATTCAAAATTATAGAGAACTAGGCCAATATCACGGCTCTTTTTTGTTTTAAGGCCAGATCTCACCCCCTGAAATCGTAAATATGATCAGATAAACGAGGTCGCCACTGACAGCATGTCAGGTAAATTCTGATGCCGCCTGACATCCGATCAGGTGTTTTCTCAAAGCCACTGACAAAATGTCAGGTTCGAGTTCAATACCGTGGGCACGAATGGACTCGAACCATATTTAGTTTATCCATGGATCTATACAATTCTTAGACCATCCCCGGTAGCCTGGCCTCCCTACGGAATGAAAGTTTCATCCCAGCTGATGAGCTTCATCTTATCAGCTCAAATTTACGACCACAAAACTCTTCTTTTGAGTCTTCTCAGTTATCAAGTGCAGGGCTAGTTCTCATCAAATGGGGTGAGTATTTGATGCCAAATCGATAATCACGCTTGGATATCTACGGGAGGGAAGCTAAATGATCATCGGATATTAAATATTCGTGCTTGACAGATATGGCATAGTTGCCTATAATTCCGCCCAATATCTGAGAATACTCTCACAAGTACCAAATGCACGGAATTAACCCAATGAATATTTATTTATCCATTAGCCTTATTCTAATTACCCTGCTGGTTCTTATCCTTATTATCGGGATTAGGAACCCGGTACACGTTTGGGTATGTAGGAAGGTGAGTAAGTAAGAAGTAAAAAAAAACACATTCCGAAAGTTTTTTGAGAGGCTGCCCAAACAGGGCAGCCTCTTTTTATTTTGAGGACTTGCATATGAGATCGAACGTCATCAAGAAAGGTTATGAACGGGCACCCCACCGCTCTCTGTTGAGAGCAACCGGGATGGTCAGTGAAGAAGATTTCGAAAAACCTTTCATCGCTATTGTGAACTCCTATATTGACATCATTCCCGGTCATGTTCACCTGCAAAGTTTTGGCAAGCTGGTCAAGGATGCTGTCCGGGTTGCTGGTGGAGTTCCCTTTGAGTTCAACACTATTGGTGTGGATGACGGGATTGCTATGGGGCATGAGGGTATGAAGTTCAGCCTTCCCTCTCGAGAATTGATTGCTGACGGTGTAGAGACCATGATCCAGGCCCACCAGTTTGATGGCATGGTCTGCATCCCCAATTGTGACAAGATCGTGCCTGGGATGGCGATGGCTGCTTTGAGAGTGGATATCCCCGCTATTTTTATCTCTGGCGGACCGATGAAAGCTGGAAAAACACCAGAAGGGGATGTTATCGATCTGGTATCCGTCTTCGAGGGAGTTGGTGCCTATCAATCCGGGATTATCGATGAAGACCAATTAAATACGCTGGAAAGATATGCCTGTCCCGGTTGTGGATCCTGCTCCGGTTTGTTTACCGCAAATTCTATGAACTGTCTGCTTGAGGTGCTGGGATTGGCACTGCCTTTTAATGGATCAGCATTGGCAGGTTCTGATGAACGAGAGGCGCTTGCTTACCGGGCCGCGGAGCAAATTCTGAACCTTGTAGAAACGGATCTTACCCCCCGAAAAATTGTCACTATTGATGCTATCGATGATGCTTTTGCTTTAGATATGGCCTTTGGAGGAAGCACAAATACTGTGCTGCATACGCTGGCATTGGCCTTCGAGGCAGAAATTGAGTATGACCTGAAACGAATTAATCGGATTGCCAGGGATGTTCCCCATCTGTGCCAGATCAGCCCTTCTGGTCCCTGGCACATGGAAGACCTGCACAGAGCCGGAGGGGTCCCAGCCATCATAAATGAACTTGCCAAAGGAAGGATTTGTATCCATCTGGATCGCCCTACGGTGGCAGGGACGACTCTCGGCAGATCGATCTCGGGCAAAGAAATCCAGGATAAGGAGATAATTCGACCTCTTTCAGATCCGCACAATGAACAGGGCGGCCTGGCGATTCTGTTCGGAAATCTGGCTCCCAATGGCAGTGTGGTTAAGTCGGGGGGAGTCACTGCATCCATGCGGCATCATGTTGGCCCTGCCCGAATTTACGAAAGTCAGGAAGACGCCATGGCTGGAATATTAGCTAAACAGGTTCAGGAAGGAGATGTGGTGGTCATCCGCTACGAAGGTCCACAAGGCGGACCGGGGATGCAGGAAATGCTCTCACCGACTGCGGCCCTGGTTGGAATGGGGTTGGGAAAAAAGGTAGCTTTGATCACAGATGGCCGTTTTTCTGGAGGAACCCGGGGAGCCTGCATTGGTCATGTCAGCCCGGAAGCAGCTGCCAGGGGACCTATTGCAGCTCTCCAGGAAGGAGATCTGATTGAGATAGATCTGGAAAACCACTCGCTAAATGTACGCCTGACTGAAGAAGAGATCAAATATCGATTAGAAGAATTACCAATCTTCTTTTCGTCCACACCAAGTTCATGGCTGCGCCGGTACTCACGGTTAGTCTCCAGTGCAGATCGTGGTGCTGTGTTAACTTGATGAATGTATCCGCGGGTTTTTATTGGGCTCCTCAGGAGGCACGAATATGAAAATAACTGGTGCAGAAATACTATGGAAAAGTTTGATTCGTGAGGGAGTAGATGTAGTTTTTGGTTATCCGGGCGGAGCGATCATGCCTGTTTACGATGTGATGCTGGATTACCCGGTATATCACGTACTTGCCCGCCATGAACAGGGCGCGGCTCACATGGCCGATGGTTATGCCCGGGCTTCTAACAAAGTAGGTGTCGCTCTGGCAACTTCAGGTCCCGGGGCAACAAACCTGGTGACCGGTATTGCCACTGCCAAGATGGATAGCTCTCCGATAGTGTGTATCACGGGCCAGGTAGCGTCCCACTTATTGGGAAAAGACGCATTCCAAGAAGTAGATGTCACTGGAATTACTCTGCCGATCACGAAACATAATTTTTTAATAACCCGGGCAGATGAAGTCTCCCAGGTTGTTCAAAAAGCCTTTCACATTGCCCGCAGTGGTCGTCCCGGTCCGGTTGTGATTGATTTCTGTAAGAATGCCCAAATTGAAAAAATAGATTTTGAGATTGATCAAGCACCGGAAAAGCTTTCTCTGCCCGGGTACAGGACCCCCAAACATGCTCCTGAGCTGGATTTGAGAAAGGCAGCAGCCTTGATCGCGAAAGCCGAGCAGCCAGTGATCCTGGCCGGACAAGGTGCGCTGATGTCAAAAGCGACGGAAGTGCTGGACTTATTTGCTACCAAGACCCAAACTCCGGTGGCGATGACTTTGCTTGGTTTGGGTGGGCTTCCTAGCTCCCACCACCTCAGCCTGGGTATGATGGGCATGCATGGTGAGGCATATTGCAACCAGGCTATTCAACAAGCTGATCTATTGTTGGCTTTTGGTATGCGTTTTGACGACAGAGTCACTGGTAACCTGCGCACATATGCTCCCAGGGCCCGAAAGATTCATGTGGATATCGATCCCACTGAAATGGGAAAAAATGTAGACGTGGATCTGACCTTGATGGGAGATCTCAAGACTGTGCTTGAGGATTTATTGCCACTGATAGGGGGGAATGATCACGAACCGTGGTTATCAAAGATCGATGAGTGGAAAAAAGAGACCAGCGAACGCAACATTATCTCCTGGCAGGATGATGGAAAACTGCACGCTGCTCAGGTGATCCATGCTCTGTGGGAAATCACAGCTGGGGATGCCATCGTTGCTACCGGGGTAGGTCAGCACCAAATGTGGGCAGCGCAATACTATCCAGTTGAAAAGCCATATCGCCTGATAACTTCGGGAGGAGCAGGCACGATGGGGTTTGGTCTTCCGGCAGCAATTGGTGCCTGGTTCGCCTGCCGGAATCAAGAAGTCTGGCTGGTGGATGGGGACGGCAGCTTTCAAATGACCCAGGCTGAGCTAACAACAGCTTTTCAGGAAGGTGCCAATGTCAAAGTAGCGATTATAAATAATGGTTTCCTCGGGATGGTTCGGCAGTGGCAGGAATTCTTTTTTGATAAACGATATGCATCTACCCGTATCACGGGTCCGGATTTTGTTAAACTGGCGGATGCCCACGGAATTCCTGCTCAACGGATCACAGATCCGGGTAATGTATCTTCAGCCATTGAATTTGCACGGCAAACGCCAGGTCCGGTCGTGCTTGATTTTGTAGTGGAAATGGAAGAATCGGTTTTTCCCATGGTACCGACCGGAGCGTCTCTGGATGAGATGATCAGACGTCCTTTACGTACTCAACCGGAACAAGTTTAGCTCGATTAGAAAAAATCCTGGATTATTGCAAAAAAGAAAGGAGATTTCATGCAGCAGATATTATTTGCCCTTGTAGAGAACCAACCTGGTGTTCTTAATCGAGTAGCTTCTTTATTTAGTCGCCGAAAATTTAATATTGAATCGCTTAATGTAGGTCGCACAGAGCGATCCGATATTTCCCGGATGACCATTGTTTGTGATAATAAAACTGCCGATGCCAGTACAGTAGAAGCCAATCTCTATAAATTAGTAAACGTGATTGACGTTCAGGATCTTACTAATCAACCATCCGTAGTTCGGGATTTGGCTTTGATTAAAGTGAAAGCCTCACAAGAACAGAGAAGTGAAATTGCCAATTTAGCAGCTATCTTCCGGGCCAAAATTGTAGATGTTGCTCCCGAATCAGTAGTAGTCGAAATCACTGGCACTGAAGATAAAATCGAAAGCCTGATCGAATTACTTCGACCTATTGGTATCGAGGAGCTGGTTCGAACCGGTCAGGTAGCCATGATGCGGGGATCATCAGATGGGTTGAGACACATCCCTGGCGCCAATGGAAAACAATTGGATTTATCGGAGAAATAACAGCACATACCTTATTTACCGGGGATTTTCCCCCGTCTAGTGTGGAGATAAAAGGAATAATTATATGGCAACAATCTATTACAACAAAGACGCAAATTCTGACTTGATCAAGAAAAAGAAGGTTGCAGTTATCGGTTTCGGATCTCAGGGCCACGCTCACAGTTTGAATTTGCATGACAGTGGTGTTAACGTTCGCGTGGGACTTAGGGAAAACAGTCGTTCGAAATCAAAGGCAGAAGCGGAGGGATTAAAGGTGGTTTCAATTCCTGACGCTGCTGCCTGGGCAGATACGATCATGATCCTTCTCCCCGATACAGCCCAACCAAAGGTCTATCAAAATGAGATTAAACCCCATCTGAGTCCAGGGAAAACTCTCATGTTTGCTCATGGATTTAATATCCGTTTTGAGACTATCACCCCTCCTCCCGACGTTGATGTCAGTATGGTTGCTCCAAAAGCACCAGGCCATAGAGTTCGGGAGATCTTTCAGGAAGGGGGAGGCACACCATCCCTCCTGGCCGTTCACCAGGATACCAGTGGTCAAGCTGTTGAAGAGGCTCTTTCTTATGCCTGGGGTATAGGTGCCACCCGGGCGGGGGTATTAAAAACTACCTTTGCGGAAGAAACAGAAACCGACCTCTTTGGTGAGCAGGCTGTGCTCTGTGGAGGTGTATCTGCCTTGGTGAAAAGTGGATTTGAAACGCTCACTGAGGCTGGATACCAACCAGAGTTGGCTTACTTTGAATGTATGCATGAATTAAAGCTGATTGTGGATTTGATGTACCGCGGTGGGTTGAACTATATGCGCTACTCAGTCTCTGATACTGCAGAGCATGGTGATTATTATGCCGGTTCGAAAATAGTAACCGAAACCACCCGGGAGACAATGCGTCAGTTATTAAAGGAAATTCAGGATGGCACCTATGCCAAAGCCTGGATCGATGAGAATGAACAAGGCCGTCCCTGGTTTAACAAACAACGTAAAAAGGACCATGATCATCCCATTGAAGTTGTGGGGAGGAAGTTGCGTTCCATGATGCCTTTTATAGATCCAGTTTTGGTCAAACCAGGTGAGTAACAATTAGCAATTAGGCTCCCATCACAGGGGAAACAAAGTGGAGTTTGAATGAAAGACAGATATATAAAAATTTTTGATACAACATTAAGAGATGGGGAGCAGTCCCCGGGAGCGTCCTTGACTTCCAGTGAAAAATTGGAGATTGCCCGTGCTTTGGCTCGTTTGGGGGTTGACGTGATAGAGGCTGGTTTTCCGGCTGCGTCCCCGGATGATTTTCAGGGAGTTCAAAAAATTGCCAGGGAAGTGGGAGATTCAAGAGGAAGAGAAGGAAGAGTCCCCAGTATTTGTGGTCTAGCCCGGACAATAAAAGGGGATATTGATACTGCCTGGGAAGCTATAAAACCAGCGGCGTATCCCTGCCTGCACACATTTTTAGCTACTTCTCCTGTTCATATGAAGTACAAACTTAACATGGATCCGGAAGACGTGATTAAACGGGTCGGAGCAATGGTTTCCTATGCCCGCACACTCTGCGCAGATGTTGAGTTTTCTCCGGAAGACGCCACCCGATCTGAACCGGAATTCCTTTACCGAGTTCTAGAGGAGGCGATCAAGGCCGGGGCGACAACCCTCAATATTCCTGATACGGTTGGCTACGCTACACCGGAGGAATTCAGTAGCCTGATTTCCGGGATTATCGCCAATACTGCCGGTATTAACGACGTTGTTCTATCAGTTCATTGTCACGATGATCTTGGATTGGCATCAGCCAACACATTGGCGGGTATCCAGGCTGGCGCTCGGCAAGTTGAAGTGACCATGAATGGAATCGGTGAGCGGGCAGGTAATACCTCCCTGGAAGAGATTGCCATGACGTTATACACGCGAAAGTCCGTTTATAACTTTGAGACCGGGATCGATCCCTCCCAAATAACTCGCGTCAGCCGGATAGTCTCAAATTATACGGGTATACCTGTCCAACCCAATAAGGCCATTGTTGGTGAAAACGCTTTCGCTCATGAAGCTGGTATTCACCAGGATGGCATGCTTAAAAATAACAATACTTACGAAATTATGCGTCCGGAAACTGTGGGACTTCAGCGCTCACGATTGGTTTTAGGAAAACATTCGGGACGCCACGCACTGCAAGTGCGATTGGATGAGTTGGGGTTTGATCTTAAAGATGAGGAACTTTCTGGAATTTTTAAAAGCTTTAAGATACTGGCGGACAAGAAAAAAACAATTACTGATGCGGATTTGGAAGCCTTGGTAGAGGATCAGGTGTACCGGTCAGAAGAGATCTTCAGCCTGGATGGCTTGCAGGTATCTTGTGGAACAATGGGTATGCCGACTGCAACGGTTCGTTTACGTGATCTGGATGGCGGCCTTCATATCCAAGCCTCGGTTGGTACAGGTCCCGTTGACGCCGCTTTTAAAGCAGTCGATACCATCGTCCAGGTTCCAAATTCACTGTTGGAGTTCAGTATCAATGGTGTAACAGAAGGTATTGATGCGATCGGAGAAGTCACTGTCAGGCTGCAGCCAAAAAACAGTTCTCTTCCCCAGCGTACATCACCGCAAAGCGGTCTCGCCCATCCGCGCTCTTTTGGCGGTTATGGAGCGGATACCGATATCGTGGTTGCCAGTGTGAAAGCCTATCTTTCAGGATTGAACAAATACCTCAATGCCCGGGAATACACCCAGCGCGCCGAGCTGAGAACTGTCAGAACATGAAGGCTTTATCGAAAAATTCATCCAGTTGTTACTAAAGAGTTCCACCAATCATTTTTCCCTAAGGAGGAGAAATATGTCAAAACAAACTCCGAATCATTCTGCAAAACCAGAATCCTATCCTATGATCTCTCCTGGAAGTCGAGAAGGTTCTAACCAAAAATCAGATCAGGAAAGACAGGAAACAGAAAAATATCGAACTCAAGAACGCATGGAAACATTTCCCAAGACTAATACCTTTCCAGAGAATTGGGATCTCTCCAGCATTTTTAAACCATAATTATGACATCACAAAACACGCTCTTTGAAAAAATTTGGCAATCTCACCTGGTTGTCCAGGAGCTGGATTCACCGGCGGTCCTCTATATTGATATGCACCTTATCCACGAGGTAACCTCACCCCAAGCCTTCAATGGGCTGCGGGAGAAAGGTTTAAAAGTTCGACGGCCTGACCTCACTCTTGCCACAATGGACCATTCCACACCCACAAAAGATCTTTTACTGACATCCATTGATGAGTCTGGCTTGAAACAGCTGCAGCAAATGGAAACCAATTGCCAGGAGTTTGATATTCCGCTCTATGACCTTGATCATCCCCAGCGAGGCATTGTCCATGTCATAGGACCAGAATTAGGCCGGACCCAGCCAGGTATGACCATTGTTTGTGGAGACAGCCACACTTCCACCCACGGGGCATTTGGCGCTCTGGCATTTGGTATTGGTACCAGTGAAGTAGAACATGTCTTGGCCACTCAGAGTTTGCTGCAATATCGTCCTAAAACCATGTGTGTGGAATTTTCTGGCCATCTGCCGAAAGGTGTGACGGCGAAAGATCTAATCCTGGCCTTGATAAAGGAAATAGGGGTAGGAGGGGGAGCCGGTTATGTACTTGAATACACCGGTGAAGTGATCCGCGCCCTAGATATGGAAGCCCGGATGACTCTCTGCAACATGACAATTGAAGCAGGAGCCCGAGCCGGACTAGTTGCTCCCGATAACACCACCTTCGAATATCTTAAAAATAGGCCTTTTGCCCCCCACGGATCTGCCTGGGACCAAGCCTTGGCTCAATGGCGAACACTCCAAACTGATCCATCCGCAACGTATGATAAAAAAGTTTCTCTGGATACTTCAGCAATCACTCCAATGATTACTTATGGTACAAGTCCAGATATGGGAGTCTTGATCAATTCACCCGTCCCGGATCCGGAAGCAGAGCCTGATCCAACTCGCCGAGCAGCATTAAGGAAAGCCTTGAACTACATGGGTCTTACCCCGGGCCAAGCCCTGATCGGACAAAAAGTTGATGTCGTTTTTTTAGGCAGCTGCACCAATGGCCGCATTACCGATCTTCGCGCAGCAGCCTCCTTATTGCGGGACCGAAAGATTGCTCCTGGTTTGCGAATGCTGGTTGTGCCAGGGTCAGCAAGTGTGCGCCGGCAAGCTGAGGAAGAGGGCCTAGATAACATTTTCCTTGCATCAGGGGCTGAATGGCGATATCCAGGCTGCAGTATGTGCCTGGCAATGAACGGAGATCAATTGTCTCCAGGACAGTATGCTATCAGTACCAGCAACCGAAATTTTGAAGGACGGCAGGGAAGTGGAGGACGGACCTTCTTAGCCAGTCCCCTCACCGCTGCTGCCTCTGCAATTTCTGGCAAGATTACCGACCCCAGAACACTAATGGTTTAACTGATCTTTTTTACAGCACCATAAAGACATTATGCAAATATTTCATACTCTCCAATCAATTGTAATTTCACTCCCTCATGATGATGTTGACACAGATCAAATCATTCCTGCTCAATATCTAAAAGTGACTGACAAAAAAGGCTTGGCAAATGGATTGTTTGCCGGCTGGCGATATCTCTCATCCGGTAAGATTGACCCTGACTTTCCACTCAACAATCCCCACTACCGGGATGCTCAAATTCTCCTGGCTGGAGGTAATTTTGGTTGCGGTTCTTCCCGCGAGCACGCCCCCTGGGCTCTGGTGCAATGGGGAATCCGCGCTGTCATCAGCACCTCTTTTGCAGATATATTCCGCATTAATGCCCTCAAAAATGGTCTGCTCCCAATTGAAGTAGAAACTCGCGTGCATAAACTGTTAATTGAGACCATTAAAGATAACCCCAGCTTGGAGGTGACTGTTGATCTCCCTGCTCAACTTTTGAGCATGCCGGACGGTATTCAAACTAAATTCCCGATTGATCCCTTTAGTAAAAAATGTCTTGTAGAGGGCATAGACCCGATGGCTTATCTGCTCAACCACCTAGACCAGATCGCTGCCTTTGAAAACAAGCAGGTACCGGCAGATTTGTAGACCAGGCATTTGTTAATGGATAATAAGTCCATTTTATGAAAGACCAGCTAGTTCCACAGCACATATAAATAAGATTCGCCGGGATAACTCTGGGGAATATCCTGGATTCAAGGAAATCAGTAATGACTAATGGGGACTTTATGCCAGATGTGTTTATTTACGATACAACGCTGAGAGATGGTACCCAGAGTGAAGGGATCTCCCTTTCTGTCATTGATAAATTGAAGATCGCCCAGCGGCTGGATGATTTTGGTGTTCATTACATTGAAGGGGGATGGCCTGGATCAAATCCCAAGGATGTTGAATTCTTTGATCAGGCCCGGTCCATAAAGTTTAAACAGGCCAAAATAACAGCATTTGGATCCACTCGCCGGAAGAATACACGTCCAGAGCAAGATAGAAATTTACAAGCCTTACTCGAGGCAGAGACCTCAGTGGTCACGCTGGTTGGCAAGAGTTGGGATTTGCATGTATTTGATGTCTTAGAAACCGATCGAGAAGAAAACCTGGCGATGATTGAAGACAGCGTGGCGTATATGAAGATTCGGGGCAAGGAAGTAATTTATGACGCCGAACATTTTTTTGATGGCTATAAAGCTCACTCTGACTATGCTTTGGCGACCCTGAATGCCGCAGTTAAGGGTGGTGCGGACGTTCTGGTTCTATGCGATACCAATGGGGGATGTTTACCCTGGGAGATCGAAGAAATCACCGCTGCCGTTGGGGATTTATACGATACAAACCTGGGCATCCATGCCCACGATGATGGAGGAAACGGGGTAGCGAATACCCTGGCAGCAGTCCGGAGTGGAGCTGTTCATGTTCAGGGGACCATCAATGGTTATGGTGAGCGTGTCGGGAATGCTAATCTATGTTCAATCATTCCCAATCTTCAAATCAAGATGGGTCTTACCTGTATGAGCGAAGAGTCTCTGACCATGTTGACTGACCTCTCCCATTTTGTGGATGAAGTTGCCAACCAGCCTCACAATTCACAGCTCCCGTTTGTTGGGAAAAAGGCTTTCAGCCATAAAGGTGGCATCCATGTCTCGGCAATCCTAAAAAATGAGGTCTCCTACCAGCATATTGATCCCACCCGTGTTGGTAATCACCGCCAGACATTAGTATCTGAACTTTCGGGAAGAGGAAATGTTATTGATAAGGCTCACCAGTTCGGTTTAGATGTAGACTGGGATCAAGCTACAGAAATTGTCACTGAAATCAAAGATCTGGAGGCACAAGGATTTACGTTCGAGAGCGCAGAAGCATCCGTCAATCTGATGGTGCGCCGATTACAACCCGATTATCAGGCGCCGTTTGAGTTGATCGATTTTATGACGGTGGTGGAATATCGTCAAGGACGGGGCGTTGTATCTGAAGCGACTGTAAAAGTCCGGGTTGGCGATCAGGTTTTCCATACCGCGGCCGAGGGCAATGGTCCGGTAAATGCCCTGGATGCCGCATTAAGGAAAGCACTGCTGGATGTTTATCCCTGTTTGGTCGACATACGCCTGGATGACTACAAAGTGCGAATCCTGGACAGCGAAAGTGGCACAGCCGCGAACGTCCGGGTGTTAATCGATACCCAGAATGGTAAATCCCGGTGGAGCACGGTTGGTGCCAGTTCCAACATCATTGAGGCCAGTTGGCGTGCCTTAGCCGACAGCATGGAATATGCTCTGCTTGATGAACACCACGAGCAGGCAGACAAAGATCTGGCATTAAAAGAGGAAGTCCTATGAAAGTGAATATCGTTTTTCTTCCCGGAGATGGAATCGGCCCAGAAGTTACTGCTGCTGCCCGAAGAATCCTAGAGATAGTGGGAGAAAAATTTGATCATGCGTTTCAACTGCAGGAGCATCTTGTGGGTGGGGCGGCAATTGATGCCACGGGGGTCGCTTTACCCGAGACAACCCTGGAAGCTTGTTTGGAAGCGGATGCAGTTTTATTAGGTGCGGTGGGTGGACCTAAGTGGGACGATCCCCTGGCGAATGTCCGTCCGGAACAAGGCCTGCTCGGCCTGCGGAAAGGATTGGGCTTGTTCGCAAATCTGCGCCCTATTCAACCCCATCCTGCTCTGTTGAATGCCTCTCCGTTGAAAATATCCTTTCTGCAAGATGTGGATTTGCTGGTAGTGCGTGAGCTGACAGGAGGAATTTATTTTGGACAACCCCAGGGTCGAAGTTCAAACGATGGGAATGAAAAAGCAATCGATACAATGAGTTACACCTACTCTGAGGTCGAGCGGATCGCTGATATGGCGTTTCAAATGGCCAGCGGCCGGAAGAGGAAAGTCACCTCAGTTGACAAGGCTAATGTTCTGGAATCCTCCCGCTTGTGGAGGCAGGTGGTTAATCAAGTGGCTCAATCCTACCCGGGCGTAGAGTTGGAAAACATGTTGGTAGACTCAGCTGCCATGCACCTACTGCTCCGACCATCATCATTTGATGTTCTGGTGACCACGAATATGTTCGGCGACATTCTCACCGACGAGGCCTCGGTGCTGGTTGGTTCGATGGGCAATCTACCCTCCGCTTCTCTGGGAGAGGGTTTAAACCAATTTGGAAAACCACGCGGGGTGTATGAACCCATCCATGGCTCCGCACCTGATATCGCCGGAAAGGGAATTGCCAATCCAATTGGAACCATCCTCTCAGTGGCTTTGTTGCTCAGACATTCATTGGGCCTGGAAGAAGCTGCCCGAGCTGTGGAGAAAGCGGTAGATTCATCCATTAAAGCGGGAAACCGCACTGTGGATCTGGCAGTCTCAGGTGAAAAATCCCTGAATACAGCTGACATGCTTAAGACCATTATCGATTTCTTATAGATACCGGGCAATCAGGCATAGGAAATATTTACTAATACAAATTAGTAATCAGGAGATTTACAAAATGAGCTACATATCAGATTATATTTGGCAAGATGGAAAAATTATCCCTTACGATGACGCTAAGATTCACATCCTGACAAGTTCTCTCCATTATGGGTACGGAGCTTTTGAAGGTATCAGGGCCTACGCGACAGAAAGCGGACCTGCTGTTTTTCGATTACGGGACCATTATGAACGGTTTTTGAACTCATCCAGAGTTCTTGGTGTTCAGCAGTTTCCGTTTACGGTTGATGAGTTGATGCAAGCGACCTATGAGACCATCAAAGCGAATGGATTTCAGTCCTGTTATATTCGCCCGCTGCTATATTTTGTCGGTTCCTTTTCATTAAATCTTGATCTGACCAGCCCCCATGTTAGTATCTCAACCTGGGAATGGGGAACATACCTTGGGGAAGGCACCCTGGAAAAAGGTGTCCATATGGGCGTATCATCCTTTACAAGACACCACATGAACGTCAGCATGACCAAGGCGAAAATCACCGGGAATTATGCTAATTCCGTGTTAGCCAAGACAGAAGCTGTCCGCAATGGTTTTGATGAAGCAATCATGCTTGATCCCGAAGGACATGTAGCCGAATGCACCGGAGAGAATATATTTCTGGTTCAGAAGGGAATTATTTACACTCCTCCCAGGGCAGCAATCCTGGAAGGAATAACCAGGGATACAGTGATGATCCTGGCTAATGATTTGGGGTATCGAGTTGTCGAGGAGACAATATCCCGGGATCAATTATATATCGCGGATGAAGTGTTTGCCACCGGTAC
>Ga0307419_10000927_pt1 | contig 15205 bp, 16 predicted proteins | sample SalMarWE160230MG_2_FD_202512 | JGI IMG/M metagenome (GOLD analysis project Ga0307419, IMG submission 202512) | Salt marsh sediment microbial communities from the Plum Island Ecosystem LTER, Massachusetts, United States - WE1602-30 | ecosystem: Environmental > Aquatic > Marine > Intertidal zone... | reverse complement strand
CGGACAAGTCATGGGGCAGCCAATCCTCAAATCCGGTCAGACCAACCAGCTCAATCAACTCAGCAGCCCTTTGATCCGCTTCAGTCTGTGGGATATGATTAATTTCCAGGGGAAGAGTGATATTTCGTAAAACCGACCGCCAGGGCATCAGATTGGCCTTTTGGAAAACGATGCCAACACCCTGCCGGGGTTCAATTATCGGCACCCCATCCAGAATGACGTTACCCGCAGTGGGAGGTAATAAACCTGCCAACACCCGGATCAATGTGCTTTTCCCACTGCCGGAAGGACCAACCACACAAATAAATTGCTCCCTATCAACAGAAAAATTGATCTGGCTCAAGGCCTGGAGCGATCCTTTATCATCGGTAAAGGTGACCCCCAGGTTTTTTACTTCAAGAAGGGGGGTATTATTGGCTGAATTCATTTGTATATGCTTCTTCCAGATCTATTTCCTTTTTCATTAATCCCATCTGCAGCAGTACTTTCTGCATATTCTCCCAAGCCTCTGGCTGGCTGTATCCATATGGATCGGTTTGGTAAAGATCCAGCGAGGCTTTCAGCACATCAAATTGGATTCCCTGATCAGCATCTTCTAAACCCTCAATATATTTAAAACAGATCTGGAAGGCTTCTTCAGGGTTTTCAACGGCAAATTGAATACCTTTCAGGGTTGCTGATACCATTCTTTCCACAAGCTCCGGATCTTCCGCCAGAGTAGTCTCATTGGTGATCAAACCATTGGATACCAGATCAAGGTAATCCGATACCAGGATCACATCCAGATCGTATCCCTGGGCTTTTAATTGGATTGGTTCATTTGCTGAATAACCAACAATCACCTCGCTGGTATCAGCAGCCAGGACTTCCACCTGGTTAAAACCAACCGATTCCAGGATGATGTCACTTTCCTGCAAACCAACCTCACCCAGCAAAGCCCGCAGACCGACATAATTCGCGCCAAATAGTCCCGGGAGCGCGACCCGCTTGCCTGCCAGGTCCTGGGGTGTTTTAACATTTTGTTCGGTTTTAGCAATCACTGCTACAGGATATTTCTCATACCAGGCCATCACGTAGATAATGGGCAGTCCCTCTGCCCGGGCGATGGGAACCTGCTCTCCGGATACCACAGAAAAATGAAGTTCATTGGCTCCCACAAGGGCAACGCCATCTGTCTCGTAGGAATAATCAAATTCAAGTTCTATACCAGCTTCTTCAAAGAATCCTTTTTCAACAGCGGCGTAAAATGGAGCATACTGCACATTGGGCACATATCCCATTGGCAGGCGAATATGGGTTAATTCCTCGGGAGGCAGATCTTCACCTCCTGATCCACTGCATGCTCCTGTCAATAAAATAACCAGCAACGCCCAAAATACCATTTTCTTATTCATTTAATTTCCTCCTCCCTGTCTCATTTAATCACCATTTCTCTTCTGCCAGGATAATAAACGGTTCTCCAAAAACACCACCGAACCGTAAAGACCCAGAGCCAATAATATCAAGGTAAATACTGCCACAAATACAAGGGCAGTATCATATAAACCCCGGCCAACATTCACCAGAAAACCCAGGCCTTGATCAGCCCCAACAAACTCCCCCACAACTGCGCCTATGACCGCGAGGGTAGCACCAATCCTCAGACCGCCTAGAAAAACCGGCATCGCAGCAGGGATCTCCAGTTTAAAAATGCGCTGGAGAGGATTGGCCTGCAGGATTCTCATCAAGTCATATAGTTCGAGGGGAACTGACCTCAAACCGACAATCGTATTAACAAGGACTGGAAAAAAGACGATCAAGGCACTGGTAAGGACCTTGGAAAAAATACCCGGGCCAAGCCAGATCACCAATAGAGGAGCTATGGCTACAATAGGAATGGATTGACTGGCTACGATATAGGGCGCCAGCACCTGTTCTACAGCCCGCGATTTGGCCAAGAAATAACCTGTAATAATTGCGGCGCTTAAACCCAGAGCCAGGCCAAAAATTACCTCCTGCAGTGTGACCAAGGTGTGGTGTAACAGGGATCCGTTTTGCAGCACTGTGATCAATCTCTTCCACACTTCAGTCGGGGTGGGGAAAATAAAAGAAGGAATTTGGCTGAAGGTTGTAAACGTCTGCCACAGGATCAATCCAATTAACAACGAAAGAACCAGAAAACCACTTTTCCTGACCCAAACTCCAAAATCCTTCATAAACCGAACTCCAAAATAAAAAAACCGCCTTACAGGGCGGGGCTGATTACAAGGATCTGGGCTCTGAAAATAAAATCCCGAAAGCAAGTCAGCTTTCGGGGTTATCAGAACGGCAGACAGGTTCAAAAGAACCTGGATCACCTTCTCCTATCCGGACTATACCGTCGGCCCCGGAGTTTCACCGGATCCTGCACCATTTCAGGCGCTCGCGGGCTGTACCGCCGATTGGGAATTGCTTTCGCTCACCCTACCCCGAAGGTTAATATTAGATTGTCAACCCAGAGTATACTACCCTCTAGATAGGGCGTCAACTTGGTTCTTTTTAGTACAAAATCCATAAGAAGGGCTAGAACTGCTTTCTCACTCCGCAACCTCCACCACGATTGTGGCTTTACTGACCAGGACTGCGATAGCTCCAATTGCAGCCAGTTGGGGAACCACCAGCGCTCCCAGCACGCCTACGGTTAAAGGGATATCTACCAGTGTTCGTCCCTCTTCATTCTTGATGATCACCCGGCGAATATTTCCCTCATGAACCAACTCCTTGATCTTCTCAACAAGGGTTTCACCTTCCACAACAAACTCTTCTCTACGGACATTTTCTTTGCTCATAATCTCTCCAACATCAAATGTTTTCCTGTTCATAGCATAACATATTCACCAGTCAACCGCTAAAATATTTCTTTCTCTGAGGAGTTCATAATCTAGACTAAATTTACCCCACATGATATACTGCTCTCGGTCCCGCAATCGTGCGGGGCAAATTTTGTATCTCACACGTTTCTCGACCCGACGGAGCGTGCCAGAGAACCCTCTCTGGTCCCGGAAGGAAAGACAGAAACGGAGGCTAAACGCAAGGAGTGTAATATGCCTATTGTATCGATGAAAGAACTTTTAGAAAGCGGTGTCCATTTCGGTCATCGAACCCAGAAATGGAATCCGTACATGGAACCTTATATCTTTGCCGCCAGGAATGATATTCATATCATTGATCTGCAGCAAACTGTATTGGCTCTGGAAGAAGCCTACCAGGTTATCCGAGATAACGTCGCAGGCGGCGGCTCAGTCCTGTTTGTAGGCACCAAACGACAGGCCCAGGATATCATCAAAACCAACGCTGAAAAAGTAGGCATGCCCTACGTGATCGGCCGCTGGCTGGGCGGCACCCTGACCAACTGGAAGACCATCCGGGAACGCATCACCGAGCTGGAGCGCCTGGAAGGCATGCGCGATCGGGGCGAATTTGAAATCTTCACAAAAAAAGAAGCTCTCGGCATGACCAGGGAAATTGAACGCTTGGAAAGCCGGCTGGGCGGTATCCGTGAAATGAACGGCATCCCCAGCCTTTTATTCGCAGTGGATGTATCGCGGGAAGATATTCCAGTTCATGAAGCCAATCTGTTGAATATCCCGGTTATAGCTATGGTAGATACTAACTGCAACCCCAAAAATGTCGACTACGTAATTCCCTCCAACGATGACGCCATCCGGGGCATTCAGCTGATCGTTTCGATCATCACCCAGGCTATCAGCGAAGGCATCAACATGCGTAAAGATCACGAAGCTGATCTCGAAGCTGCTGAAGCAGAAGCCCAATTGCCTCGAGAAATGCGAGAAGAGATGAGCGATGAGGATTTGTTGGGCGCCTCTACTCTGGCCAAGATGAAACAGGATGAAGAGGAAATTGCTCAGGAAACTGAAGCAGAAGTTGATGTTGAAGTTGAAGAAGAAGCAGAAGAAGAAACCGAGAAGGACGAGTAATAATGGAAATCTCTGTTGACTTAATCAAAAAACTACGCGAGGCAACTGGATCCGGTATTCTGGATGTCAAGGAAGCTCTCCAAAATTCTGATGGTGACTTTGAAAAAGCAGTCGATTATCTGCGCCAGAAAGGTCTGGCCAAAGCAGCCAAACGCTCTGACCGGGATGCCTCCGAGGGTGTTATCGAACTTTACTCCCACGGCGATGGACGGGTTGGTGTGATGGTGGAAATCAACTGCGAGTCCGACTTTGTTGCCAGATCAGAGGCATTCACAGAATTTGCCCATGAAGTCGCCTTGCAAATTGCAGCCGCAGCTCCTAAATGGGTCAAGGAAGACCATGTACCCGATGAAGTAATCGAGCGTGAGAAGGAAATTGCCCGGACCCGCTACAAAGAAGAAGGTAAACCTGATAATATCATCGACAAGATCCTGGAAGGTATGGTTGAAAAATTCAAAGCGGAGAACTGTTTGCTCTCACAAGCCTATATCCGCAATGAAGACCTCACTATTCAGGAGCTCTTGCATGAGAAGATCGCCTCGATCGGCGAAAATATCGTTGTCCGCCGCTTTGAGCGGTGGGAACGAGGAGAGAGCATCGACTAATTCAAGAAGCCAACCTGCGGGTTGGCTTTTTTCTTATATAATATGTAACAGTGCAGATGAAACCTGAGGATAATATATGACTAAAAAATCGGTTTATAACCGTATCCTTCTAAAAATCGGCGGTGAAGCCTTGGCTGGACCGGACGGATTTGGAATCGACCCGGACCGGGCGGAAAAACTGGCGGAACACCTCGAAGCCGTCAGCGAACTGGATGTTGAGATTGCCATTGTGATCGGGGCGGGGAACCTTTGGCGCGGCAGACAGGGCATCCAGCGTGGTATGGATCGCGCTACCGCGGATTATATGGGCATGCTGGGTACGGTGATGAATGCCATGGCTTTGATGGACGCCTGTGAGCGCAGGGGCTTAATCACCCGGGTCCAGTCCGCAATCGAAATGCGGGCAGTTGCAGAACCCTATATCCGCAGGCGGGCAATCCGCCACCTCGAGAAAAAACGCCTGGTGATATTTGGTGCCGGTACTGGCAACCCATACTTCTCCACGGATACCGCAGCTGCTCTGCGGGCCATGGAAATTGACGCCGATGTGCTTATCAAAGCCACAAAAGTAGATGGTGTCTACGATAAGGACCCTCAGAAGAATCCCGACGCTAAGTTATTCGACACTCTACCGTATATCGATGCCATCAAATTACGTCTGGAAGTGATGGATTCAACAGCTTTATCGCTCTGTATGGATAATAAGTTGCCCATCCTGGTCCTCAACATGTGGGATCATGACGCACTTGAACGGGGTTTACTGGGAAAGAAAGTCGGCACCCTGGTTACTGACGATTCCCACTGAACATATCAGATAAATATTGCAGGAAGAGGGGCGGCCAGGCTGGTCGCCCATTTCTTTTTTTTCGCTCTGAGCTTCTTCAAGTTATATCTTTATCAAGTCAGATTAATCGAGTATAGTATAAAGGTAAATAATTAGCACAGTCCAGACTTGAGGGGCTGAAAAACTGAGATCGATTCTGGGAGGTTCTATATGCTAGATGATGTCTATCAAGAAACTGAAGAGCGGATGGGAAAGGCTATGAGCGTCTTGATCCAGGAGTTAAATACTATCCGAACGGGACGCGCCAATCCCTCCCTGGTTGAACTGCTGCCCATTGAATATTATGGTACGCAAACCCCACTGCAGGAATTGGCGGGGATCAGTGTGCCGGAATCTCGTTCACTTTTAATCCGTCCTTACGATCCTTCTTCTCTCAAAAATATCGAAAAAGCAATTCTTAAATCTGACCTGGGGCTGACCCCTAACAGCGATGGTGAAAATATCCGTCTGGTTCTGCCAACGCCAACGGAAGACCGCAGGAGAGAACTGGTTAAGGTGGTTGGCCTAAAAGCTGAAGAAGCCCGGATCGCCATTCGCAATATTCGCCGGGACAGCATCCGCAACCTGCGAGATTTTGAAGATGAAAAAATGATCACAGAAGATGACCTGCACCGCGGCGAGGATAAGGTTCAGGAAATCACGGATAATTACACCAAAAAGATCGATGAGGTCTGTGAGAGAAAAGAAAGCGAGATCATGGAAGTCTGATCCAGTTTTTTTTACTTCCAATAAACCCTACATGGCCAAAAAGACCCTAGAAAAACTTGAAAAGATTCCCAGGCACGTAGCCATCATCATGGATGGGAATGGACGCTGGGCCCAGCAGAAAGGTCTACCGCGTGTCTCTGGACACCGTGCTGGTACCGAGAACCTGCGTGAAGTGATAGAAGCTGCTGTTGAGTTTGGCATCCAGTATCTCACTATATTCGCATTTTCGACTGAAAATTGGACCCGCCCCTCTGAAGAGGTTCAGGGTTTGATGAAAATATTTCGAACGATGCTGGACAGGGAATTAAAGAACCTTCATGAAAATGGAGTTCAGCTCCGCCATCTGGGTTGTCTGGAACGGATCGACGCCATCCTGAAGAAAAAAGTTCAGGAAGCCATCGAAATGACCAAGGAAAACAATACATTGATCCTGAACATTGCCTTCAATTATGGAGGAAGGGATGATATCCTGCGAGCAGTGAAGGGGCTTATAAAGGATGGAGTCGATGTTGAAAAACTAGATGATGACCTTTTCGGGAAATACCTCTACACAGCAGACAGTCCGGATCCAGATCTGATTATCAGAACATCAGGGGAATACCGGTTGAGCAACTTCCTGATCTGGCAAGGGGCCTATTCGGAATGGTATTTCACACCGACATACTGGCCTGATTTTGGCAAGGAAGACCTGTATCAGGCATTAATTGCCTATAATGAACGCGAGCGCCGCTTTGGTGGTCTAAAAAACACAAAACATGAATAAAATGCCTGATCTGCTTCGGAGAACAATTGTCACATTAATCATTGTGCCTCTGGCACTGCTATTAATCTATTATGGGGGATATCTCTACCAAGCAGTCATTATCCTGCTGTTATGCCTCTCTGCCTGGGAATATGATAGTCTGTTGAGGAAAGTTAACCTCAAACCAGCTTTGTATCTGGCAATAATTGGTGTGTTAATGCTGGGTTTGGGGCGTTCTTTATATCAATTTGCCAATTCTTCAGCTCTTCTGGTTCTGCTGTTATTCCTGATTTCTGCCTGGCATATCCTGCAGCACGAAAAAGGTGCCTCCAGTCCGGGAGCCGATTTCGGGGGATCGGTCAGCATCCTGATCTATATCGGGTTTCTGGGAAGCTATCTGATCTCTTTAAGGACCCTGCCAAACGGAATGTGGTGGACTTTTCTGGTCCTGCCAACGGTCTGGATCGCGGATTCCGGAGCCTATTTTCTAGGTAAGATGATTGGAAAAAATAAACTTGCCCCAAGGACCAGTCCCCATAAAACCTGGGAAGGGTATTTCGGGGGGCTGATCTTTGGAACTCTGGGCAGCTTGGGCCTGATGTTATTATTTGAACGTGTATTTAATGCCGGATTGTCCATATCTCCATTGCAAGGAGCCCTGCTGGGATTGGTTATTTCTGCCTTTATCCCCCTGGGAGATCTGACCGAGAGTATGATCAAACGGCAGGCCGGTGAAAAAGACTCGGGGAATATATTTCCCGGCCACGGCGGATTTTTTGACAGGCTCGATTCCTTATTCTGGGCTGCACCCATCGGTTACTACCTAATTCTTCACTTATTCATCTAAAGAGGTGTCCATGAATGCACAGAAACCTTCTCGAAACCTGGCGCTGGAACTAGTACGGGTTACGGAGGCTGCTGCCTTATCTGCCGGTCGTTTCATGGGACGGGGAGCAAAAGAATTAGCAGACAAAGCTGCCGTGGATGCTATGCGTCTGGTCTTGAATTCAATCGATATGGAAGCCCTGGTGGTGATCGGTGAGGGTGAAAAAGATGAAGCGCCCATGCTGTTCAACGGAGAAATCGTTGGAACCGGAAAACCACCTCTGGTTGATCTGGCCGTTGATCCGATCGACGGTACTCGCCCCCTGGCAAATGGATTCCTTAACTCGATCGCTACTGTATCCATTGCTCCCCGGAATACGATGTTCGATCCCGGCCCATTTGTTTACATGGATAAAATTGCAGTTGGTCCCCTTGCCAAAGGTATGATCGATATTGAAGCTCCTCTAAAAGATAACCTGGAAAAGATCGCCAAATCAGAGGGAAAATCGCTCAAAGATGTGACTGTGATCATCCTCCAACGGCCCAGGCATGATGAACTGATCAAAGAGGTCAGACAGATCGGAGCCAGGATCCGGTTAATCCCCGACGGTGATGTGGCTGCTGCGCTGATGACCTGCCTGCCAGAAACAGGGATCGATGCCTTATTGGGTATCGGCGGCACACCGGAAGGTGTGCTGGCCGCCTGCGCCCTGCGGGCCATGGGTGGCGAACTGCAGGGAAAACTGCACATTCGCAATGAGGAAGAGAAAAAGCTCGGGTTGGAGATGGGATACGATCTGGATAAAGTCATCACCCTGGATGACCTGGTTTCCTCAAATGATGTCTTTTTTGCAGCCACCGGCATAACAGACGGGGAATTACTTTCTGGCGTTCGCTACACCGGGCATGCTGCTGAAACCCACAGCCTGGTGATCCGCGGCCAGACTGGCACTGTGCGCTGGATTAAAGCCAAACATAATTTTAATAAGTTGAACCCGATCAGCGAGATCGAATACTGAGATAAAATACCCGTTATAAAAGAAATCTTACAAAAGGAGATCTTTGATCAGATAAAGGTCTCCTTGTTGATAGCCGCGATCCATGTAATACCCCATGGTTCCAACAGCCGAGATCACAGCCAGTTTTGGGTAACCGTGTTCTTTAGCTATCAGTTCTGCCTCAGCCAGCAATGCTGTGCCGAGCCCGGCATGCTGGGCTGCTCCAGTCTTTTCCAGACCAACTGGAAGTGATTCCCCGTAAATATGGACCTCCCTGATCATAGCCGCACCCTCAAGTTCATCAATACCGGGATCCAGGGCCTCGGGCCCCGGCAGGCTGAGCCTTAAAAATCCTGCCAGACTGTCATCTGGTGTGTTATATGAGATAAAGTGTTCCTCGCAGCCATTGCTTGAATAAACCAGATCATCCATAATCAATGATTTGACATCAATTTTCTGACCCTTAACTTCTCGACAGCGAATACAGGAGCAGAATTCACCCCTGAGGGCTAATTCCTCCTGAATATCCTGCCTCAAGCTGGTTCTCTTATTGCCGGCCACTACATTACCAGAAGGAATATCCCTGATCACTCTGTTCACCCTGCAGTAGCGGGGTATTGTTGTTTTAATATCCGCTATCAGCTGGATCAATTCCTCTGTTGAATATGGGATATACTCCCCCTTTTTCCAGACCTCATGTAATCCGGTGTTCTCCAATAATTGTGTGGGGTAGATCTTGATCTCATCCGGAGAAAAATCCTCCCAGAGCCGTTTAAAATCTTCCCGATCCGAGTCCAGGGTGGAACCCAGCAAATTGGGCATCCAATGCAAAACAATCTTGAACCCGGCCGCCCGCAGCAGAGCTACACCTTTTCGGGCCTGGGTTACTGTATGTCCCCTCCTGTTCAATTTCAGGATCTCGTCGTCCAGGCTTTGAATTCCCAGCTGGACCTTGGTCACGCCGAATTTCCTCATCCGGGCAAGTTCCGCCGGGGTGATCAGATCCGGCCTGGTCTCCAAAACAAGCCCGACATTTTTATGCTTGGTTTCCTGATTGATCTTCTGGGCTTCTTCCAACGAATCCGCTTCCATACCATTCATGGCATCAAAACAACGTTTGATAAACCAGGTCTGGTAATCATGATCGTAAGCAGTCCAGGACCCGCCCAGGATCAACAACTCGATCTTGTCAGTAGGATGGCCGATCTCGTGCAGGGCTTCGATGCGCGATTCCACCTGGGTAAATGGATCATAGGCATGAAACAGGGCCCGCATTGCACCGGGTTCATCCGGCAGGTAGCTGACTGGCATTTCTTCATAATCCGGGCAAAAGATGCAATTTCCGGGGCATGGGAAAGGTTTAGTGAGCACGGTGACTGTGGTCACACCCGACAGTGTCCGCATTGGTTTCAAACGAATGATTTTAAATAGCCGGGGGTCTTCCTGGCGGATCCCTTCCCTGACCTGATTGCGGTAAGCAGTTATCAGGGTATGTTTGCTCAAAAATCCGGCCCCATCCGGAAGAGGATGATGGCGGATCGCCTTAAAGACATTCACACCAGCCTCAATTTCATCCAGGGTTAATGCTGCCAGATGCAGTTCTTGGTCAGTATAGACCCGGGGTTCGTTATTCTTCCCTTCGTGATTTTTTTTTGTCATATCTTTTACCAATAATACCCGGAATATACTGAAACTGCCTTGTGCCAGAAGCATCGCTTATAATATGGGCATGAAGCCTGATACTGCCCGAAAGATCGTCTCCCTCAATCACCAATTTTACCAAAGCTTCGCGGATGACTTTTCTGAAACCCGCGGGCGCCTGCAGATGGGTGTCCTTAAAATCCTGGATAGGATACCAGAAAAAGCCTCGGTTCTGGATCTGGGATGCGGCAACGGTAAAGTTGTGACGCAATTGGACAAAGGTGATTTCAAAGGAACTTACCTGGGTGCTGATTTCAGCGCAGGACTATTAAACCGGGCTGCGGCTGACATTCCTACCACTTTCAAGGTAAATTTCCTCGAACTCGATCTGACCACCCCCAGCTGGGAAAATGTGCTGCCTCCCACCAAATTTGAGGTCATTTTGTGCTTTGCCACCTTCCACCATATTCCCAGCCATCACTTGCGAGTCTCACTGTGCCATAATATCCGGCAGTTCCTTGCTGAAGAGGGTATTTTATACATTTCTGCCTGGCAGTTCGTCAGAAGTGAACGCCTAAGAAAGAAAATTTTGCCCTGGGACACTGTCAATATTTCTGCTGGTGAGGTTGATGAAGGCGATTATCTGCTCGATTGGCAGCGGGGAGGGTCTGGAACTCGCTACGTCCACCTTTTCAGCCCTGAAGAACTCAGCCTGCTGGCAGAATCGAGCGGATTTAAAATCATTGAATCTTTTAACTCAGACGGCGAAGGGGGAAACCTGGGTCTATATCAAGTCTGGAAAGCAGTCTGATCCTCAATACCCACAAAAAAACCTAGTTCAACCAGTGCTTGAGCGATCTTTTCCTCACTGCCCTCTTTGATAATTACAATCGTGGGTCCCAGCTGCTCCAGGATATACCTTTCAGCCGGGGATTTTTTCAGTGCTTTTAAGACAGCTGGTGATCCCAGGCGCATAACCGTTTTTTGAGAGATTGAGGCCTGAATACCCTGTTTTCGCCAGCGCTCGAGGGCTGCTATGATGTTAGGTGGGATCGCCTCGGTATGGTTTTTTAGGAGCGAGAGCAGATGAGCTACCTTTAAACCCTGTTTTTCTGCCCGGGTCAAGGACGCCGGGGTGATGAAATAGTAATATGCCTCGGCCTTGTATAGACCCCACTCACAAAATCTAGCGATCTGATACCGGATCTTGTGCGCCACATCCACGGTGACCCTGATCTCACCCTTTGATCTGATTTGGATTGGGTCCGGTTTCGGGGGTGGGAAAGAAGGGATATTGCCGCGAATAAAATCCTGGAATAGTTTGCCAACCCGGAATGCCAGACGAGGAGCATCTGCTGCTGGACCAGCCAGATCTATCAGGCCCAGCCAGTGAAGCGGCCCTGTCAGAATGTAGCGGATCAATTCCCCCTCTATTGTTTCCCAGCTCGAATATCCAGACAGGAATTCACCGCTCTTTGTGTCCTTGATGAACATAGCCTGGTACTCTCCAGCGCTTCGCAGGAAATCCGGATCCCTTTCTTTGATCTGGGAAACAAAGGATTCCATGCTCCACCATACCTGAGGATCCAGGTCCTGCAGGGGAGAGATCAGCCTTTGGCGGATGGGAATCGGGTCCAATTCTGGCTCACCTTCGATCTGGATCCCTTCAACCAGATTCAGATCATGATGGGTTTCACTGACCAGCCAGGAGTCCCATAATTTCAGGAGCTCTTCAGGTTCAGTCAATTCATAATATCGGCGTAAATTCTCCGGCAGCGTGGAGAGTTTATCATCCAGCAGATCAGCCAGAACCAATACCTTCAGGTAAAATGATCTTTCCGGATCCGTGACCCCGGGCAGATGATCTGCCGGATCCTGGTCCATCCGCAATCCAGCTAAGATAGTACAGACATGGTCCAAAATTGCCGTTGAGGCCAGCTGGCGCTCTGTGGTTTCCTTTGGCACAGCTTTGCGGCACAGGAAGGTTCCGGATGCTGTTTTTGTTCGGTTCGGATTCAAGATAGGCAAGGCCAATTCACGAATATCCTCAGGGATATAGGCATATTCCAGCAGTCCTGATTCTGATTCGAAAAATCCTCTGGCTATCAGGGCCCGATACCAGAGCCCTTCAACGGCAGAGATCGGAGCCAGATCCGGGCGTTCCCGGTCCAGCCGGCCCGCTCCCACTTCCCGGATCTCCCCAAACTGGCGGGTAAAATGATCCCAGGTTTCTCTACCGTTCCGATCATCGAGCCAGACCAAAGCTTCTATCTCTTCCTGGGAGAGAATATTTTCCAAATCAGCCAACTTGTTGGAAGCAAAAAGGGTTTCCGCCAGCAGATCCAACCCCTGGCGGGCATCTGGAGCATCAAAGGGAAACTCCCATTTTTCAGCTACAGCTTTTAAGTAGCTGAATTCAGATTTGAGGAGGCTTTGGCGCAGATTGGTCATACTGATTAATCAGGATATCACCCTGATGGCTTTATGTTCCATAGTGACCTGGATCTTTCGCAAGTTAGAGGTGAAACCCGAAAAGACCTCACCGTCAATATGGATGAACATGGCTGAATCAGATTCCACAACCAAATCTTTAAAATCCCCAAATTTGACCTTGGGATGATTTAGATGGGAGCCGCTCATGAACATCGGGATAAAACGCAGCATCATCATCCGGCTGACGTTTGGAACGGTGATGTAATTGAAGATCCCATCGCCAATTTTTGCTTCCGGGTAAAGGTGAAAACCGCCGCCTTCCCGACCTCCATTGCAAAGAGTAAACATAATCAATCTTTCCTGGAATTTTTTATCCCCATCCATAGTTATATCCACGCCAAGGGGATTGTGATTCAGGAATATGGTTTTCAGGACAGCCAGGACATACATAGTTAATCCCCTCACCCAGGGCATCTTGTGAGAATGGATGGTAACAATGGCGTCAAAACCGATTCCAACCGTGTTATCAAAATATTCAGTACGGCCGCGGTCATCTTCGACTTTCCCAATATCTACCCAGGATTCCGTGCCGGTGAAAATCTGGCGCAGGGCTTTAGCAGGATCGGGGTCCATGCCCGCCGAATAGGAAAAGTCATTCCCGGATCCGAGGGGCAGAACACCCAGGGCGGGCCTTTTTTCCTTGGGGAATTCCATGATGGCGTTGACCACTTCATGGACAGTGCCATCCCCACCCCCAGCGATAACCAGCTCATAACCATCCTCGACAGCTTTTTGGGCCAGTTCGATGGCATGGGTCGGATAAACCGATCCGGCCCAGTCAGCACCGCCATATTCCTCCATGATCGGACGCAGATCAGCTGCCTGCCTCCAGGCCTGGCCCATATTGGCATTGGGGTTGATGATAAAAAGGGTTTTCTTGTTATTCATAAAAATATCCTCTCAATTGTCTATTCTCGGCAAATTGATATTACACTCAGACCTGCCTGTACTTAATAATGTTGATTTAGTAGTATTTCGGCTTCATTTCCTTAACAGGTATAACAATCTGACCCTCTTTTCGTTCCCCCACCAGGGTGATCTCGTCCGGTTCAGAAATTGCCTTCCAGGCTACGTAGGCAGCAATTAATGCTTCCAGCTCTTCCACAGAGTAAAGGCCATCCAGCGGTAATTGACCCTGAATGATCTTATAACGGGTGATCTCCTCAAAGATACGCATGGGGTCTGGCACGTCTACTGAGAGGGAGTGTAATAGCAGCTGGCGCTGCAGCCGTCCTTCGAGTGTTTTCTTGAGGAAAGGGATCTTTTTTAATAATGCTGAAAAAGCCCCATGGGGGTAGACCTCCAGCATTTGCTGTTTATAATCTTCGGCAGGGTAATCCTTAAAGCCGCTCTTTTCCAGGAGGCGGTAAAGGGAAAATCCATTGACCATCCAGCCGGGACAATCACTCTTTTTTTCCGGTGTTTTGGGAATACGAATATTCTTTTGAAAGAGTAAATACTCGGCTACCCGGAAGGCGGTATAACGCCCCGGGTTGGGGCGGGGAGTTAACGTATCCCTCACAGAATCCGCCTTCATCAAACCCTGATTCAGCCGCCTGGGGGCGTTGATTCCCACATAGGCCGATCTCTGTCCACCTGCAAAAGCAGCCACACCATTTAGGTCATCTTTGGCCAGGGCGATCAGATTCAGATCTTTATCCAGGGCTGCATAGGTAAGGGATTTTTCACCTGAGGGAGGGTCTATGCCAATAAAGACCGATTCTTTGAATAACATAGGTTTTCCTGTTCTAGTGGGACGGACCAGGTTCTATAATGAGTGTAGCGTAAAATAACCAGAATGACAACGTAGCCCTTCCCCGAGCGGGGGCGCAGGGGGCTGCCCGTGGGTTTTCTGTTTGGAATTTGGTTATATTCAATAAATAATCAGTGATCAATATTCAGTAAACAGAGCAGGATTCCCTCTAAAAAGCCAGCACCCAAATAATGTTAGGATCACAGGTGATCGCAGTTTTCTTTCAGAAAATTAATGGGGAAAATTATTTAGCGATTAAACTGGCAAATTGCCCACTTAAAGGATCGAACATTATCCCGCATTTGAAAGATAATTAACGTTAGTTTTCGATATATGCAATTGACAAACATGGCAGGGGTATGATATTATGTCATACCGGAGGTTACCAGTATGCCTAAGCAAAAAGTGGCAGTAACGATTGAAAGGGAGCTGATCATAAAATTGGATCGCCTTGTCTCTGAAGGCAAATACCCTAGCAGAAGCAGCGCTGTTGAAGACGCTGTGATTGAGCGTATGGTCAAAGTTGAAAAAACAAGATTAGCTGAGGAATCAGCAAAACTTGATCCTGCCTATGAACAAGCTCTAGCAGATGAGGGTCTATTAGGAGATTTATCTGAATGGCCAGAATATTAAGGGGGGA
>Ga0307419_10000926_pt1 | contig 15206 bp, 18 predicted proteins | sample SalMarWE160230MG_2_FD_202512 | JGI IMG/M metagenome (GOLD analysis project Ga0307419, IMG submission 202512) | Salt marsh sediment microbial communities from the Plum Island Ecosystem LTER, Massachusetts, United States - WE1602-30 | ecosystem: Environmental > Aquatic > Marine > Intertidal zone... | reverse complement strand
AATGGGTGAGATTTTTTTGATAGATGTTGGTATTGAACAGAATCACTCTGTTATAGATTTTGGTTGTGGGGCTGGTAATTATACCATTCCAGCAGCAAAGGTGGTTGGAGAAAGTGGAAGGGTTTATGCTGTTGATAAAAACAAGGAATCCTTGGATGAATTGATGCATAGATCTGAAAAGATAGGATTGAAGAATATTGAGAGAATAGATGTATCAGAAAGGATAAAAGTGCCTTTGCAAGAGGAATCCGTTGATGTAGTTTTGCTTTATGACGTTATACATTTGGTAGACAACAGAAGGAAGTTGCTAACTGAAATGCATCAAGTTTTGAAAACAAATGCTCTTATTTCAATTTACCCAAAACATCATCAAGAGTGTATGAATATGGAACTTGATGATGTTAAGGAAGAGATAAAATCTGCAGGTTTTGGTTTTGAAAGGATGATCTATAAAACATTGATGCATAACAATTATCTTGAACAAGGCTATGTTTTAAATTTTAGAAAACATTGATGTGGGATAAAGAGAGATCAACAGAATCATTGCGGGGAGCTTAAAAGGGAGACAAAACAGATGAGGTAGGATGTAGATCTATGAATGAGATAGATGAAACAAAAAGGGAAATTACAAGTTTGAATGATGAAGGGTATATCCCAAATTTTAGAAAGAATATTTGAGAAACAAGGCTAATGTTTGAATATATGGTATATGATACATAAAGGGGTAAAAGAAAATGGATGTTTCTGAATGGAAAAATAAAATATTATCTGAACGTGAACAAAAAGATATTTTCTTTAAAAAACATATGCAGTCACCAATACCAATTGAATACCGGCAACAGTTTGAAATGCTACAGTATTATCCTCCCGATTCAAATTTTAGATTTGAGTTGAAACTTCATGAGCATGGTGATAAAAAACCAATGCAAATTGAAGATACTAAGGGAAATATAAGGGAGTTTCTGCGGTGGGGTGAATTTCAATTCAAAGTTGGAAATGAGATGAGTACTATTCAGGCGTATAAGAGTAATTCTGAAGAAGAACGTTTGTTTATTCCTTTTCGAGATGTAACAAGCGGAAAGGAAACATATGGAGCAGGTCGGTATCTTGATCTTGAGTTAAAAAACTTCACTAAAAATGATGAATGGATTCTTGACTTTAACAAGGCATATAATCCCTGGTGTGCATACAGCAAAGATTATGCATGCCCTTTTGTGCCGCCAGAGAATTGGCTTAAAACACCAATATATGCTGGAGAGAAAAATATAGATTTGAAAATAAGGGAGAATGAATAAATGGTAAAAGATATTTCAGAAGAAAGCATTAGAGATTTGTTAAAGGAAGTTAACCACCCAGCAATTGATTGCAGTTTATTGGACCTTGGGATAATTAAAGAAATTACTGTTAGAGATAGTAAAGTAGTGATCACAATGGCTTTACCTTTTCCAAATATTCCAATCGTAGATCAACTGATAAGCAGTATAAAAGAGCCTCTTGAACCATTGGGCGTAGAAGTTGAGATAACACAAAAGATAATGAGCCCAGATGAAGTGCAAAAATTTTTGACAATGGAACAAGAAGGATGGAAAGGCGGCATCTAACTCAATTCCAGATTTGAGAGGATTTTTGATGTGTGTATATTATCCAACGTCAAAGGTTGAACTTAGCGGTTTTACGGCAAAACATTATGGCAGCTTAATGGATATTGCAACATTGGGAAGATATTCCTCGCTAATGAAAAAAGCTGTCCGATTGATGGAGATCAAATCTGACAAAGGAATTTCAGTTTCTGGAAATAAATATGCCTAATAATAAAAAATGTCAATTCTCTTACGGTTACTAAAAGAGCCCCGCTGTGTTGACTCGTAACAGGATAATCCTTGCATTTGCGATTAATTTACATCAAACTATCTAACCATATTATAACAAGATAAAAAAGTGTGAATATAACAAAAAAGAGATAGATTTTACAGTTAAAGACTGTCTTGAAAAAATTATTCCATTGATACGAGAGGATTTTAATGAATGATAAAAAAAGGGTTTACATAATCTTTATTTGGCATGCTTTTTTCTTGGCTATTACAATGTCAATGATTGATTTTAATACGGTTTTCCCGTCTTTAATTATTTCATTAACAAGTTCTAAGATAATTTTTGGCGCAATTTATTCAGTAATTTTTGGTGTTCCCCTTGCTTTTAATATAATTTTCGGTCATTATCTTTCTTCAAAAGAATATAAGAAAAAGTATCTCCTCCTTGGTATAAATCTTAGAGCGTTTTCTTTTCTTGGAATGGCTTTTTTTACTTATAAATATGCAAATCAAAATCCTACGATAGTAGTTTTAAGTTTATTTTTCTGGGTGTTTTTATTTTCGTTTAGCGGTGGGTTTGCAGGAATTGTTTATACTGATTTGATTGGCAAGTTTTTGAAGAAAGGAGAAAGAGGAAGCTTGTATGCATTTAAACAGTTTTTTAGTAGTATAGGTTTCTTAATTGGTGGGCTGATTATTGCTTTTGCTTTCAATGTTTCAAATATTTCCTATCCAAATAATTATGCTCTAATTTTGTTTATGGGTTTTATTGGGCTTCTTATTGCGTCTGGTGCTTTTTGGCATATAAAGGAGTCTCCTTCTAAAATAGAGAAGCAAGAATCTTTTTTTGTTTTTGTTAAAAAAATTCCAACTGTATTGAAATCAGATAAAAGTTTTTCAAGATTTATTCTTGTTGAAAATCTTACGAGTTTTAGTTTGATGATTTTGCCTTTTTATATAGTTTATGCTCAGGAAGTCTTTGATACAACACTTCTTAGTTTCTATCTTTTTGCAATTATTGGGGGTTCCATTCCTTCAAATATTTTTTGGGGTGTTATTTCAAAGAAATTTAGTTCAAAAAAGGTTGTAGGAGTATGTATTTTTTTGGGAGCTTTAATACCTCTTCTTTCTTTATTAATGGGATCTTTAGGTCCATATTATTTTTCTATAATATTTATTTTAGTAGGTTTTATTAGAAGTGGCAGAGTCGTTGGATTTGATCCTTATCTTCTTGATATTGCTCCTGAAAAACAAAGAACCCGTTACCTGGGGATACGTGGGACCTTAAGCCTGTTAACTATGGTTCTTCCATTGCTTGGTGGCTTGTTTATAGAGTTAATAGGATATTCTTTTACTTTTGGTATTGTTAGTCTGGCGATGTTTATTTCATTGTTTTTATTGAAAGGTAAAAATGTTAAAAAATCTGATATGATATCGAATAAATTATAAGAAAAGCAACTGTAGGTAATTAAAAATAAAAAAATGCAAAGTATCCAAAGAATGATGCTAGACTTAGACGACCGAATATAACACAGTATATAAGGTTCGTGCCTTGCACTACTCACCTAAATTTTCTCATCGTAAAAACTTCTTTTAAGCTGGAAGTGTTATCCCACCTAGTGAGGGCTTAATCCTGAACGTGAAAAAGCCCGCATCTATGTCTGCAACTATCTAAAATAATGAGGGTTCAACAATGAAAAATAAAACAAAGATTGGAATAATAATATGTGATCGTTATCACACTTGTGCTGGAGGCAAATGCCTTAGATCCCTCAAGGGACGGGAGGGTGCTTTCAGCATCTACGGCAGTGATGAGGAAGTGGAATTGGTTGGATACACCACATGCGGCGGCTGTCCTGGTGGGAACATCGAATATGCACCTGAAGAAATGATAAAGAACGGTGTGCAAGTAATTCACCTGGCCACCGGCCTCGTCGTTGGATATCCCCCATGCCCCCATATATCATATTTTAAGAATTTTATTGAGGAAAAATATGGATTAAAAGTAATCATTGGTACACATCCAATTCCCCAGAGATATTATACTATGCACACTAAATTGGGAACTTGGAGCTCTCCAGAATGGAATGAATTTATTCAGCCTACGCTGGCAGACGAGAAAACTCGTTTGGCCTATGATTGAATCTCACCTGTTATCTTTTTTTTACTACCAGAAATGTTTCGATAGAAGAGACATTTGATGTTCGCCCATCTTCTACAAATGTTGATGCCGTAATCCAGTCTGCAACACCGGCGGCATATCCTGTTATTATGCCTCTGCTTCAATCAGAAAAAATCAGGAAAAACATTAACATTAAAGAGCTTGAAGTCTTAGTTACGAGAAAAATAGCCATGAACTTTATTGATTGATTTAATAATTCATCGACGATTGTGCAAAAAATATGCACAACCATTAATTAGTAGAAAAAACTTACATAATATAGAAAAAAAACTATTTGGGGAAAAAAGAAAATTGATTAAAAACATGGATGAGTTAATAAAAACTCTGGAATGTGATGAACTAAAATTCTTAGAAGTTATCGAGCCCAAATATGAAAAAGAAATAGAAATCAATATGTCAAAAAAACAATGTATGTTATAAAATCTAAAAAATTCTAATGGTAATCCAAAACAGATTGAATTAATGATACTCTATAACTCAATTTATAAATGTTAATTGAAAAAATTAATGAGGTATAAGATATGAAAGAATCTAGAAAAAATTCTAACAAACAAAAAAACTCACGTGATAGATTTACTGACGATGAAGTTGAATACGTATCAAGTGAGATCCAAAAAATGTTCGAAAGTTTCCATTTTATAGAAATGCTTGAAAAAATACGTCGAGATACCTTTAGAGTAAATAATTGGTTTGAATACAATTTTATCATCAATACTCCAACCCTCGAAGAATTTGAAAATCAAAAATCTGATTTATATTCATCAAAAATAACGCAACAAACCAATGAGGGTATTAAAGAAGATACTCCGGCATTTGATATTATTAAGAGTAAAGACGAAGTAACAATAACAATCGAGATGCCAGATGTAAAAGAGGAGGATATAGACATTAGGGTAACAAAAGATACCATAGAAATAATACCTGATCATCCTGCAGAAAAATATCATAAAATTATTAACTTACCATGTGACGTTAAACCAAGAACGTTAACATTCACTTATAGAAATGGAATTTTAGATATAATTCTTAAGAGGGGAGAAAAAGAGGAGTGATCAAGATTGAAAAAGAATAAATTTGAACAAAAAATCAAAGAATGCATTGAAGGTTCAAAGAGAAAAAAAGTATCCTTTTCTAAACTCGATGAAAAAGAAATACAAACTCTTTGTGATGAATATTGATTGGTTGGATAGGATATGAAGATAAAATTAAGTAAGAAGGAAATTGAACTAATAATATGCGTTCTGGAAGCTTCGTTGGATAGTGCAATGCCATGTCGCTATGCAGAATCTTCCGATGGAGAACTCTTTGCAATGGAAACACAGAGGAAAAAAGCAGAATTAATTGAGAGAATGAAAAAGATAAAAAACAAAATTTGAAGGTAGTAAAAAAAGCAGAAGAATTGTGTTTAGATGGGGGATTGTGTTATGCCATAGGTTGATCAAGAGAGATGGTTTCAGCACAACTGTAGATAACATCAATAATGAGTTTTGTCCATACTGTGGAAAACACATAGTCGGCAGAGATATGAAAAAATAAAGAGTAATTATGGCAAAAATTGAATCGTTTGAGAAATACAGCAAAGAATATGATGAATGGTTTATCAGAAATCAGGATATTTATCAAGCTGAACTTAATGCAATAAAAAGTTTTATTCCTAAAAATAAGGAGGGAATTGAAATTGGCGTTGGCTCGGGTAGATTTGCTTTACCTTTGGGAATAAAAATTGGTGTAGAACCTTCTAAGAAAATGGCGGGAATATCAAGAAAAAAAGGGATACAAGTTTACGAAGCGGTTGCAGAACAACTGCCTTTTAATGATAAAAAGTTTGATTTTGTTCTTATGGTCACAACGATTTGCTTTGTAGATGATCTGGCGAAATCGCTTCAGGAGACATACAGAATTCTAAAAAATGATGGATTTATCATTATTGGATTTATTGATAAAAATAGTGCGCTAGGTAAACAATATCAGTTAAAGAGAAAGAAAAGCAAGTTCTACAGATATGCTACTTTTTATTCATCTGAAGATATCATAGCTTTACTAAAAAAAGCAAATTTTACAATTCCAGATATTAAACAAACGGTCTATTCAAACAAAAAAGTAAATGAAATGTCCCTTATTGAAAGGGGGTATGGTCAAGGAAGTTTTGTTGTTATAAAGGCAATAAAAAATTGATTAATAAAACAATTTTTAATTTATAAATATACTAAATAAGATGGATATTTGGGAGGAGAGTTAGAAAAAAATCATGGATATAAAAAGATCATGATGCCATTACGAATAACTGATAAAGTTCGTCCAAAAATTTTTTGTAATGCTCTAAGGATAAATCTCTGCTATCGCAAAAATCTTTTTGTTTTGTTATATCTTCGATCATTTTCCTTTGCTCCTCAAGGTGAGCACGATGGCTATCCTGCACTTTTTTAATTTGATCAACAAGCTTTTCACATGATTCCATAAAATCACCTATTCTTATAATAACCATCTACTATTTAATGGTTGTGTATAAAATTTACACAACCGTTATATATAATGTACATAATAACCAAAGTTTGTGTCACGTTTAAATTTATAAAGGTAGAAAAGGTATAAATAAAAAAACCATAATATTGGGTGAAAGAGTGAGAAATAAAAGAAAAATGATTGCTTTTGGTCCTGTTCCATCAAGACGTTTAGGGCAAAGTTTAGGAATAAATAATATTCCACCAAAAATCTGTACATATTCTTGTATTTACTGTCAACTCGGAAGAACAAATAACATGCAAGTAGAACGAAAAGAGTTCTATAAACCACAAGAAATACTAAATTCAGTAAAAGATAAAGTCAAAGAAACAAGAGAAGAATCTATTGACTATCTTACTTTTGTGCCTGATGGGGAGCCTACATTAGATATTAATCTTGGTGAAGAAATAGATCTGCTCAAACCTCTTGGGATAAAAATCGGTGTAATTACAAACGCCTCTTTGATATGGAGAAAAGATGTTAAAAATGAATTATGCAAAGCTAACTGGGTTTCTGTAAAAATTGATGCTACGAGTCAAGATATCTGGCGTAGAATCGACAGGCCACGCGGCTCTTTAAATCTAAATAAAATATTAGATGGAATATTAGATTTTTCTTATTCTTTTAATGGCGATCTGGTTACAGAAACAATGCTTGTTCATGGTGTTAACAGCGGCACTAAAGAATTAGAAAAAGTAGCTAATTCTATTTCAAAATTAAATTCAAAGAAAAGCTATATCTCTATTCCAATAAGACCTCCTGCAGAAAAATGGGTAAAACCTGCGAATGAATATGAGGTCAATATAGCCTATCAAATTTTCAAAGAAAGAGGAATTGATGTAGAATATCTTGTTGGTTACGAAGGAAATGCTTTTTCTTCAACAGGAGACCTCAGAGAAGATATACTAAGCATTACAGCAGTTCATCCTTTAAGAGAAGAAGGTATGAATGAGCTACTTAAAAAGACAGGGGAAAGTTGGGATTTAGTTGAAGAACTGTTAGGCGAAAACAATATTATAGAAATAGAATATAAAAATAAAAAATTCTATTTACGCAACTTCCTTAAAAACAAAATAAAGAGAAAGTAAGGGTCTATGCAAGTTAAAATAAAACAAGTTGAAGGGTTAACATTCGTTGGAAAGGCGGATAGCAACCACTGGGTTACAATCGATGGGCCTGAATCATTTTTTGGTTCAAAGGCTGCATCTCGCCCCATGGAACTTTTATTGATCTCTCTTGGAAGTTGTACAGCAAGTGATGTTGCGTCAATTCTAAAGAAAAAACGTGTGGATCTACACAAATTTGAAGTAAATCTTAGCGGAGAAAGATCGGAAACGCATCCAAAAATTTTTACAAAGATACATATTGAATACGTTTTCACAGGCCAGGACATTAAAGACGAAGATATTAAAAGAGCAATAGAACTTTCACAGAACAAATATTGCCCCATCTCATCTATGCTTATGAATACTGTAGACCTAACACATTCATATCAAATCAAAAATATAAAATGAGAAAGAACTTATGAAGACTGCAAATAAAAAAATAGAAAACAAAAGAAAACAAATCATTCTTTCATTTTATAAAGCACTAAAAAGTTTTGGAGCAACCTTACCCATTTTAATCGGTGTCATTTTACTTATAGGCTTATTTAAAGTCAATATCCCGTCTAAATTAATTTCATCAATATTTACAGGAGAAATATTCAGAGATACGTTTTTTGGTTCGATGATAGGAAGTATTTCGGCAGGTAATCCTATCACTAGTTATATCATCGGTGGAGAACTTTTAAAAGAAGGTGTGGGTCTTTTTGCTGTAACGGCATTTATCACAGCATGGGTTACTGTTGGCCTAATCCAACTACCTGCAGAAGCATCTATTTTAGGTAAACGATTTGCTCTAATGAGGAATGTTTTGAGTTTCCTATTTTCCATCTTGGTAGCAATAGCAACTGTGTTAACATTAAAGGTTATAATATGAGATTAAAAAAAGAAAAAAACACGAAAAAAAGCAGTAAAAATCTTTACTATAGCTTTTCTTTTCTAATCGTAGTTATAGTCCTATATGTTGTTTTATTTTTTCTTAAACCAGAGAAGTTAGTAAATTCTCTTTATGCTAGTTGGAATATTTTTATAAGTATTATTCCTGTGCTTATTTTAGTTATTTTTCTTATGGGTGTCTCTAATTATTTATTAAAACCAAAAAAAGTGTCAAAATATCTTGGGAAAAAATCAGGGTTAAAAGGATGGTTTCTATCGACTTTGTTTGGTATTCTAAGCCATGGATCTATTTATGTATGGTATCCGTTGTTAAAAGATTTAAAAGAGCGGGGTATGAGAACAGGGCTGATAGCTGTTTTCTTGTATAATAGGGCCATTAAAATTCCATTACTACCAATTATGATTTATTACTTTGGCATATTTTTTGTCATTATTCTTTGTATCTATATGATAGTTGCTTCTGTACTTCAAGGAAAAATTATAGAAATAATAGAAGACAAATATATTGTACAGAGGGGAGAAAATGTTTGAGATAATAAACTGCTTTCTTACCGTCAATCTGAGATATCTTTATGACTCTGAAATGTTTTTGAAAGGTTCGGAGATTACTCCCTATTTTTCTATTTTTAGGGTAAATTCACGTGATAGAAATCCATAAATAATGTAATTTCCTGCCGATCTTACAAATTTGTAAAGTATTTTCGGAGCTACTGATATGTCACATAATTTTAAGTATATAGAGCGTATTACCGAAAAAATCATTATAATATATTTATAAAAGATAATAGAGTGATGTCTATGGCAAAAGCACGATCAAGAACAGCAGTACGGAAAAAGAAAGATAAGTGGAAGGCAAAGACTTGGTACAATATTCTAGCACCGCTATCATTTGATAATGTTACTATAGCTGACACTTTGGCAGATAAACCTGCTAATTTGATAAATAGGGTGACAGAAGTTTCTCTCCAAGATTTGACGAATGATTTCAGGAAATCTCATATAAAACTTTACTTCAAGATATATAATGTAGAAGAGACAAATGCACATACACAGTTTGTTGGTCATACGCTCACATCAGATTATCTTAGAAGAATGATTAGGAGAAAAAGATCAAAAATTGATGGAGTATATGATGCTACTACGCGAGATGGTGCGACTATTAGGGTAAAACCCTTTGCTACAACGGATAAACGTATACAAAATTCTCAGAGAAAAATAGTCCGTGAAACCATGAAAAAGACTATTCTAGATCGGGCAAAGGTTAGTACACTGTCTGAATTTGTGAAATGCATCATAGATGGAAAAATAGGTAGTGACATCTACAAAAATTGTAAGAAATTATATCCTGTAAAGAGGGTTGAGGTATACAAGACGCAGGTTCTTTCACCTCCAACGATCGAAATAGAAGAAGAAAAACCTGCGATAGTGGAACAGCCTGAGGTTAAAGGAACAGAGGAAAAAGGAAAGGAAGCTCCTAAGAAGGAAGATAAAAAATCAGAGGAGAAAACTGAACCCGTGGAAGAACTACTTAAGGAAGAGGAGAAATCACCGGAGGAACTTCCACAAAAAGAAGAACAGTCAGTTGAACCCAAAGAAGAAAAACCAGAAGAACTAGAAAGCCCAGTTGAACCAGAAGAAGAGATTAAAGAAACGGAGCCAGAAGAACCAGTTGAACCTAAAGAAGAACCCAAAGAAGAAAAACCAGAAGAACTAGAAAGCCCAGTTGAACCAGAAGAAGAGATTAAAGAAACGGAGCCAGAAGAACCAGTTGAACCTAAAGAAGAACCCAAAGAAGAAAAACCAGAAGAACTAGAAAGCCCAGTTGAACCAGAAGAAGAGATTAAAGAAACGGAGCCAGAAGAACCAGTTGAACCTAAAGAAGAACCCAAAGAAGAAAAACCCGAGAAGAAACTTGAGGACGAAGATAAAGTAAAAAAACAGAATAAAAAAACTACAAAAAAGACAACTGCAAAGAAGGCCAAAAAAGCAACAGAATAGATCAACTGCTAAAACCGCTCATTTTTCAAACAATCTTTTTATATTTTTAAATTCATACTATAATGTAATTATATGAATAAATTCAAGATTATTGCTGCCATATTTGCTGCAATTCTTTTCTTTAATGTCGTGTTCTCTTGTACGATTAAAGGATGTAAGGATATAGTTGCCTGTGGCGATTCGACTGCAGGGGATTACAATCTTCTTTTGAAAGTCAGGGATCCAAGTAGGCCAGGTCTTCAGGTGTTATGTATTGTTCCAGAAGGCTATGAATATACATATCATCATCCGTGGACTGGAAAACACATGGTTTTTGAAACAAAGCATAAATTCATTGGAGTGGCTACTAAAAATGATACAATTCCAAATATGGTTAAAGCGGGAATGACTCTTAGCGATTCCGGTATAGCATTTGGCGATGCCGATACAAATTCAAATTGGAAAAACCCGACGAGATATGCTTGGGATGATTTTGACTGGATAAGATATGCTTGCGAAATAGCTGATAACGAAGATGATGCTGTCTCGTTAATGACCATAGATCTCGTAGATAAAATGCATGCCACAGGAGTATCCGAAAATCTTTTTGTTGTGGGCCCCAACAGTGGTTATGTAGTTGAAGCAGATGCGTTTCATTATGATGTAAAAGAGGTAAATGATGGCGTTGTAGTGATGTCAAATTATCCCAAGGAACTATGGAGAACTCAAATTCACAAAAAACTTCTGATTGCGTCATCCTTTGACATCGAAAAAGAAGAGTATGTCAGAAAAGGTGAGGTAATCTCGTTAAATTCTTTATACTGTGTAAGAATTGTTGATGTTGGGGAAAACTCGATTGTTGCACGACAAATTCCATTTTTTAAAATTATCGATGGGAAAATTCTAAAAAGAGGGACCAGGGTCAAGATAGACCTAGGTAATAGAAAAACGGTTGGGGATTTTAGTGTAGAGTTACTAGATATTGATGACAACAAAGCGAGGATTAAGTTATGTTATAAGTTTAAAGCATGGGAAGATGAAGTGATGAAACATATTCAGCCCAGATACGGTTCTATTTCTGTTAGTGACATGATAAATTGGTCACGTCTTCACAGAGAGGATCTCAATGGGCTTAGGCCGATGTGTGAAGATATTTTTAGTTATGAGGCTGTGGCAATATATAAGATCCCAAAACAAAACTATGAAAAATTAAGTAGTGGCTGGTTTGCGGCAAATCATGCCTGTTCCTCCATATATGTTCCATTTCATATATGTGATGATGCTATCTTTGATCCATATGAAACCAGTGAGGCCGCAGAGTTATCTTTTGAACTGCTGGGAAAGTATGGACATAGTATATTGACAGACAATTTCAGCAAGGTTGAGGAAGTATTTCTCTATGAAACAGAAGTTGCAGAGAATAAGGCAAAGGATATGATAGCAAATAATCTGAGTGTATCTGAGTTTCTGACGGTTATTGATACTGGTATGCAGGAACAAGCATGGCTTACACAGCAAATGTGGATGGAAGCAAGTAATATATGTGATCAAAAAAACAAACAGGAGATTATGGACATAATTAGTGACATATGGGTAAAGAACTATACGTCTTCTTTGGAATATATGGAAACTGCCATACATGATCTTACGAATGTATCAGAATCAGAATATTTTATAGATAAAATAGAGGGCGTTGTGCTCAGTATTTGCGAATTGAGAAATGAAACATTGGAAATGATTGAACCACAAGGTCATTTGGTAGGGATAGAGCACGAGGCAGATAGTATGTTTGTTAAGCAAGGGGCATATAGCTGTGGCGATGTTCTTACGGGTGGACAATTATTAACAGATTTGAGTGTTATGGGGGCTGAAAGGAATGAAATGACTGATCCATTTCCAGATGCCATGTCAGTATTTTTAACCATGTTTTTTATGATTATTGTGTTTGAGTATAGGCCATAATAATTTTTTTAAAAGTTCAATCAAAAACATTAAAAAAACAATGCTATTAGACCAAGTTGGGGATTTATTTGAATCAAGATAAAAACATAGTGGTGATTGGTTGCGGGGCAGGAGGAGGTACCGCTGCACAATTTGCACGTAAAACAGATAGAAAAGCTAAGATTACTGTTTTTGAAAAAGGCAGGTATCCACAATATTCAAAATGTGGTCTCCCCTATGCCATCTCTGGCAGAATTCCAGAATTTAAAGATCTCATAGAGTTCTCAGAAGAATGGTTTAAGAAAGCAAATATTGATCTTTTAATGGAAACAACTGTGGAGCAAATAGATGTGAAAAAACAGGTTGTTATAGCAAAAAAAGGAAAAGAAATAATTGAAAAACCATACAGTTCTTTAATAATAGCTACAGGGGCAAAACCATCAATTCCTCTGATAAAAAATATCTATGAAAATGATACCTTAGTTGATGGTGTTAATGTCATTCGAACTATTGAAGATGGAAAAAAGATTCATTCTTTTGTAAAAAAAGGCAAAAATGCAGCGATAATTGGGGCAGGACTCATTGGGCTTGAAATGGCTTGTAACATTCATAAAAAAGGTATGGATGTCACAGTCATAGAGGCGTTACCAAACATACTTGCCAATACTCTCGATGAAGACATGTCTAATCTAGTGCATGAAAAGATTTCAAAGAATATTTCAATTTTTACTAATCATCTTGTTACGAAAATTGAAAACAAAAATGGAAAAATACGTTCTGTTTCCAAAAAAAATAATGAAACCGGTGAAGAAGAAGATATTGAAACCGATCTTTTGGTTATTTCTACAGGGTGTAAACCCAAGATATCCTTAGCCGAAAGCGCTGGATGCGAGATAGGCAAAACCGGTTATATCACAGTGAATGAAAGATCTGAGACCTCTGTTGAAAATGTTTATGCTGTTGGTGATTGCACGGAATACAAGGATTTCATCACAAAAAAGTCCTTGCCTATTGGCTTAGGTAGCGTTGCTGTAAGGCAAGCTATTGCAGCTGGTGTAAATTCAGCTGGTGGAAATTACAAATTACCGGATGGTATTTTGCAAACACGTACAACAACTTTATTTGACCTTGAGATAGCTGCAGTTGGACCAACTGTAAGTCGTTTGGATAACACGTCTGTTGTTTCAGGTAAATTTAAAGGTTCTTCGCTTCCTGAATATTTCCCGGGAGGCAAACCTATCACCGTAAAAGTTTTTGTAGATGAGGGGACCGGACGCATACTAGCAGCTCAGGCTGTTGGAGATAATGCAGCACAAAGAATAAACACGTTTGCTTGTGCGATCCTAGGTGGAATGAATATTGAAACGTTAAGAAAACTAGAGACTGCATATGCTCCACCTGTGGCCCCGACCTTGGATGCTGTTACACTTGTATGCGATATTGTTTCTATGAAGATGAAACGAAGACGATGATAATATGAAGATTCTACATGTTGCTGATACACATTTGGGTTATTCCGCTTATCGTAAAGTAACAGAGGATGGAATAAATCAACGTGAAGTGGATGTTTACGATGCCTTTAAACAATTTGTTGATTATGCTGTTAAATCAAAACCTGATTTAATCATTCATGCTGGTGATTTATTTGACTCAGTAAGGCCAAACAACAGGGCAATAACTTTTGCCATCAAACAAATATTACGCCTCTCAAAACAGGGCATACCTTTTGTGCTAATCGCTGGAAATCATGAGCATCCAAAACTCAAAGAGACAGGCCATATCTTCAGTATATTTGATCACATAGAACACATCTATCCAGTATACAATGCTAAATATGAGGTTGTGTCTTTTATCATAAATAACGAAAAAATAACTATTCATGCAGTTCCCCAATCTTCCTCAAAAGACGAATTTGACAATAATCTCGACAAACTCAAAAGTGATTCTTCCTCGGATTACAATATTTTGATTACTCACGGATGTGTTAAAGGCATAAAAGAATTTAGCATGAATGAATTCAACGAACTTTTCATACCCGTATCTTATTTAAAAACAGATTTTGACTACATTGCACTTGGTCATTATCATAAATACACTGAAGTTTCCAAAAATACTTTTTATGCAGGTTCTACCGAATGTTTGACATTTACAGATTCTGGGGATAAGAAGGGATTCATAGAACTTGAACTAACAGATAAAAAACTAAATCATAGTTTTATCACATTGAAAAACAGACCAATGATTGATACGAAACCCATTCGATGTTTCAATCTCAGTTTAGATGAAGTAATGAAAAAAATAAAAGATACAGTTAAGGTAGTGGAACCAGCGGGCAAAATATTCAGAATAATACTTGAAGATATACCATCACATATCTACAGAGGAATTGATTTTAGTGAGATACGGGCTCAGAGCAATAAAGCGGCTCACTATGAAATCAAGGCGGTTATATCAAGAGATGGTGATTCGGGATTCAGTGAAAATTCAAGGATAAATGCACTTTCACAGGAATTTAGAACGTTTCTTGGAAACCAGAATATTGAAGAAAAAGAAACTTTGCTAGAGCTTGGTATGAATTACATCGAGAGAGTTGAGGCAAGAGATGAAGAAGAATGATACTTAAAACACTTGTACTTAGAAATTACAGAAAATTCAAACAGATAGTCGTTGAGTTTCCAGATGGCGTGACGGGGGTAATTGGACTTAATGGTGCAGGGAAATCCACAATTTTTGAGGCAATATCATGGGTTCTTTATGGCCCTGTTGCAGCAAGGACATCGGCGGATCAGATAA
>Ga0307419_10000924_pt1 | contig 15215 bp, 17 predicted proteins | sample SalMarWE160230MG_2_FD_202512 | JGI IMG/M metagenome (GOLD analysis project Ga0307419, IMG submission 202512) | Salt marsh sediment microbial communities from the Plum Island Ecosystem LTER, Massachusetts, United States - WE1602-30 | ecosystem: Environmental > Aquatic > Marine > Intertidal zone... | reverse complement strand
CTGAACAATGTCCTTGGCAACGACATCTAGGTCATGCCAAAACATGCGGGTGTCGCACACATCGAGTTCGTCCTTGCTGTACTCTAGAATTTCGCGAAGCCGCGCGTTGTGGAATAGCAGCCGGCCGCCTTCATCAACCACCAGAAGCGCCGCTGGGCAGAATTCCAGCATCTCGCGAAATTGACGCTCGTGCTCGGCCGCCACGACTCCAGGAGTGGTGTTGCCATTGGTCGGTGCCGATCGGCTTGCTGTCGTGTCAGAAGACATGCGGTTTCCGCCGGACTGAGTTGGCAAACGCTAACATCGAAGCCCGCAGACTTCGAGGCCTACTGATGTCGCCTTGGGGTCATTTTCATCGCCGGTTCCCTCCATCTAGGCAGCTTGCTCCCGAAAGCCGGACCTTGCAGACGTTCGACGAACCGTTGGCCCGCCAAGAAGAATCTGCATAGCTTATTCTGGGGAGAGCGTGTGGGTTTTAGCCGCTCGCTGAGCCGGGTGGGCCCGGCCATTGCCTGCTTCACACGCATTTCGTATATGGCTGCGCCAGCAGCCCTATCTTCGCACTTCGGACCCCGAGCGCACAGAGGTTCCACCCCTATCTTTTGAGGAATCGCTTCTCGCGCTCTTGTGCCGTCTTCAGCGAGTGGTGAGCGCCGCACAGACACCATCCGTTCGTCGGGTCGAGCTCGGCGTCGGGTGCGTCCTGTCGTTCCCTCTTGTGATCCGCGAACATGCGGTGCAGAGGCGCAGCCTTTGCGCAACGCTGACCGCTTTCATCGATCCACTCGCAGCGCCATCCGGCGCGATCGCATACGATCTGACGCCATGCCCGGTGTTGCGGGCTGAGGTAATGTGGATCGGCTTGCTTAGGCTGCGGCTTAACCGTTCGGGTGTCCAGGGTCGTGACCCTGGCGCCCAGCGTGTTCAGGCGCGGCATCATTCAAGGATCAGTTCGGCCGATCATTTCATGATCATTTGGCTCGCCAGAAAGCAACGACATCACCTGCTTATCGACTTGGCTTTCCCGACAAACAGAGCGTCTATGCGATCACATCGCCTGCGCTCCGCAGCAGCCCCGTCCGGTTCCGGCCGGCGGGGCTCGGGGCAGTAGTAGGGCCGCGACGGGCGCGGCTTTCCTGCACACGGAGCAAGACTATGCCGCAACTATCCGATTCCCAGCTCGTCGTTCTGACCGCCGCCTGCCAGCGTCCCGACCGCTGCGTCTTCCCCATCACCGCCAGGCTCAAGGGCAATGCCGCCGGCAACGTGCTCAAGAGCCTGCTCAACAAGGGCCTGATCAAGGAGGTGCGCGCCAAGCTCGATGACACCGTCTGGCGGCACGACGAGAATCGCGGCCGGATCACGCTCGTCGCCACCAACGCGGCCTTCGCCGCTCTCGGCATCGATGCGCAGGAAACGCCTGCGGAGGACGAAACGGAGAGCGCTCCGCGCGATACCGAGGACGCGGGCGAAGAGCCGAAAGCTCAGCGTAAAGCTAAGTCACGCGCGTCGCGCGCCGCTGCGCTCCGCAGCCGGGGCGGCAGCAAGCAGTCCCAGCTGATCGCCATGCTGCGCCGCGCGAAAGGAGCCACCATCGACGAGATCGTCAACGCGCTGGAGTGGCAGCCGCACACCGTCCGCGGAGCGATAGCCGGGGCGCTGAAGAAGAGGCTCGGCCTCGATGTCACCTCGGAGAAAGACGAAAAGCGGGGGCGAATCTATCGAATCGCAAACGCCGGCTGAGCCAACACTCAGCATCGTCCGTACAGCGAAGGGGTCGGGCTGCCTTAGCGGCCCGGCCCCTTAAGCTGATTTAAGTTATTGACGCCTCGAGCTGTCCCTGCCGAGCTGTTTTCGCCCGGTCGCCGACACCATGCCCGAAAACATTATCGCTCCGCTTAACAACCAGAGTTAACCAGATCTACCGCGGCCACGATGCCAAGTTATGATTGATGAAGCAGTGACCAGTACTGCGTTGGCATCCGCCGTCGGTGGAGCTTACATGTCCGTCATGCTCTATGATCGCCGTACCTTTCTAATCATTGCAGGCTCCGCCCTTGCCGGAGGCGCGACGCGAAGCGAAACAGTGAGACCTCAGTCAGCCATCATCGACGATTTGAGCCGCGATCCGCCTATGTCAGCGATCGGGACCCGTTGGCAGCTGTTCACCGACCGCGTGATGGGCGGCGTATCCAACGGCACCATGATTCGCGAGATGGTCGCGGGCCGGCCAGCCATCCGCATGCGGGGCGATGTCAGCCTCGAAAATAACGGCGGCTTCGTTCAGATATCGCTCGACCTTGCACCCGACGGTGAAGCCGTCGACGTCAGCGCGTGGTCCGGCATTGAGCTCGACGTCTTCGGGAACGGCGAGGAGTACAGCGTTCACCTGCGCACCAGCGACCTGACTCGTCCATGGCAATCCTACCGGCAAAGCTTCCGCGCCGATCCGCAGTGGCAGACGATTCCGTTCCGATTTCAGGAATTCGTGCCGTATCGAACCGATGTTCCTCTCAACACCCGACGCTTAAAGCGTATCGGCGTGGTGGCGATCGGAAGAGCGTTTTCAGCTGATCTCTCCGTCGGTGGCGTGCGGTTGATCGGGTGATGCACCAAAAGGCTGACCCGTCTCACCGAGCCGAGCTGCGTCTCCTGTCGAGTCCTGCCATCGTTGCACGATTACGTCGGCATACTTCGGATCGAGTTCGATCAAGCGCGCCCGGCGCCCGGTCCGCTCGGCCGCGATCAGTGTGGTGCCAGAGCCGCCGAATGGATCGAGCACGATGTCCCGGCTCTTGGATGAGTTACGAATAGCACGCTCGACCAACACGACCGGTTTCATCGTCGGGTGCAAATCATTCTTCGCGGGCTTGTCGAAAAACCAGACATCGCCCTGGTCGCGGTCGCCGCACCAATAGTGATCGGCGCCCTGTTTCCAGCCGTAGAGGATCGGCTCGTACTGCCGCTGATAATCGGAACGCCCGAGCGTGAACGTGTTCTTCGCCCAGATCACGAAGGTCGACCACTTGCCGCCGGCTTCGCGGAAAGCCTTCTGCAGCGTATCGAGTTCCGATGACGACATGCACATGTACACCGCGCCCTTGGTCACGGTGAGGATGTTAATGCAGGAGTCGCAGAGCAAGGCCCCAAACTCGTTGCCGAGCGCGTCATTCATTATCGGCCGCTTCTTGCCGCGTACCTTCTGCTTCGAGCTTGCATAGTTCACGTTGTACGGCGGGTCAGTGAAGGTCATGTCGGCGAGTTCGCCGTCCAGCACCTTCTCGACGTCGGCCAGCACCCTGGCGTCGCCACACAGCACGCGATGCTCGCCGCAGATCCAAAGATCGCCGGGACGGCTGATCGGATCGGCTGGGGGCTGCGGCGCATCGTCGGGATCGCCGTCTACATCGCGATCGACGACAAGCAACCGGTCGAGTTCGGCCTGATCGAAACCGGTCAGCGCCAGATCGAAGCCAGCGGTCTGCAGATCGCCAAGTTCAAGCCGCAGTAATTCCTCGTCCCAGTGACTCGAATCCGTCAATCGATTGTCTGCAATCGCGTAGGCTTGGCACTGCGCCTCGCTCCAGCCGCGGGCGACGATGGTCGGGACCTCGGTAATCCCCTCGAGCTTGGCGGCCTCGAGCCGGCCATGGCCAGCGATCAACATGCCGTTCTCGCGGACTAGCACCGGCATGGTCCAGCCGAACTCGCGCAGCGAGGCACGTATCTGCTCGATCTGCTCGGGCCCGTGAATGCGGGCATTGCGCGGGTTCGCCGTGAGCCGCTCGATCGGCCAGATTTCGACCTTGGCCGCCGGCCAGGCGACTGGGGGTTTTTCGACCACTGATATCATTGAGGTTTTCGGCCTGGAAACCAAACCAAACTGCGATTTTTTGACTTGGAAAAAACGCGCGATTTCCGGGTGGCGGCGCCGATTATCAGCGGCACTGCAAAGTCGATGCGGCGCCCAGACGCGCGTGTTCAGCGAGCGCACGAATTCAAGTTTAGTCGTTTGATAGCATCCAATGCGGGGAAATGTCTCAGCGAAAAGTGTCTCACCAGAAATGTCTCACGTTGCGGATTTAACTTGACAGAAGCTTTACGTTTTCAACGACCGCTTGACACGAGGTATGTCGAAGCGGTGCATGTGCTCGACGCCGCTCAGCCCGTTGTTCGTGAGGCCGCGCTCCGAGGGGGCGAGAATGCTGGCAGTACAGGGAGATGAGATGTCCGATTGCATTCACTGCCAGATCCACGACCTCTTGGAAAGCCACCTGCAGAACCCGGAGGTCAATGTTGCGGACATAGCGTTCAAGGTCACCGAGGTGCTTGCTGACCTGATTTTGATGGTCCCTACAGAGGACCAAGGCACGATGATCGCCGATATCCTCAGGAATTTAGGTCAACTTGTATTGGACAAGAATGGAGAGGCAGAGGACGAGGGGCAATCCGGCCGGCGCAGACATTGATACGATCTGAAACGCTTCGGGGCGTCCGAGTTACCAAAGGATCGTACTCGCCACCTTCCGAGCGGGCTGGGCTGGCGGCCTATCACGCAAGGCATACATGATTGTACATGTGCGGGCGCGTGGTGCAGGTCTCCGATCCGATCAGGCTGTCGATTGTCGATGGGCTGGGTGTTCGCGACAGCCGGCTCTCGAATTATCCGCGTCGCTGGAATGGCGCTCCGAGCCAGGAACTCCTCGTCATCCGGGAAAACCACAAGACCGGCGAACGCTCGCTCGACCTCCTGAAATGGGGCCTGATTCCGTATTGGTGCTCCGATCCGAAAGGAGGGCGGATGCCGATCAACGCCAAATCAGAGACGGTCGCAACGCTTCCGACGTTCCGGGACGCGTATCGGCGACGCCGGTGCATCCTCCCCATCGATGCCTTTTATGAATGGAAGGCGATAAAGGGACGCAAGCAACCCTACGCAATTGCCATGAGGGATCGCTCGCCGTTTGGCATTGCTGGCATCTGGGAAAACTGGAAGAACCCAGACGGAGAATGGGTGCGCACCTTCGCTATCCTGACCACCCCTGCCAATGAACTCGTCGGCACGATTCACGACCGTATGCCGGCGGTGCTGGCTCCGGCGGCCTACGATCGCTGGCTCGGAACTGAACCCGATCCGCGGGATCTGTTACAGCCGTTCCCGTCGGACCTCATGGCCCTCTGGCCTATTTCAACGCGGGTCAACTCGCCGGCGAATGACGACAAGCATCTGTTGGATGCAGTCGGGTCTGGCGAGGACATCGCGAGCTTATGACGCTTCCCTTCTATACCATTGGGCATTCAACGCGGCCTGTTAAAGATTTTGTGGAGCTATTAACTAGCGTCGGGATCACCTTCGTAGCCGATGTCAGAACTGTGCCGCGGTCGCGGACAAACCCGCAATACAATCGCGATGTGCTACCTGACACGCTGGCCGCAGCGCAGATCGAATACGAACACATCCCGACGCTTGGCGGACTGCGCGGTAGGCAACCAGATGTGCTGCCGACTACCAATGCATTCTGGCAAAACGAAAGCTTTCACAACTATGCCGACTACGCCATGGGCGACGCATTCCGCACCGGACTCGCCAAGTTGCTTGAACACGGCCAATCACAAGTGTGCGCGATCATGTGTGCGGAGGCTGTTTGGTGGCGGTGCCACCGGCGGATCATCACGGACTACCTCTTAGTTGCCGACGAGACCGTGTTTCATATTCTTGGGCCAGGTAACATCGAGCTAGCTCGTATGACGGATGCAGTGCGACGCCATTCGTCTGGTGTCCTAACCTATCCGGTAGCCTAGCATGGCGCGTGGCCTACTCGAGCTGTAGAGGGTCCAACCGGAACAGCCGCCGAGCGTGCCATGGCTAAACGCGGGCATTAGAGAGGGGCCGGCGACTCCACGACATCAAACATCTTGAATCGTCAAGGTCTCCTTCCTAGATCGCCAGCCGCCAAGCTGTCTGTGGGCGTATGCGTATCCGTTTTCAAGCTAACGGACGCTCAAAGAGGAGCAGCAAATGGGTCAGTCGGCAATCGATGAGGCAAAAGCAGAGTTGGAGGCGGCACAGTCGACGCTTGAGGCTGCACTCAACGCTTGGGACGCAAGCGTTTCCGAGCTGTGGCGCACGTCCGTAGCGCTGACGCAGGCACAAAAACGAGTAACACGCGCGCATGAGCTCTTACACAGCGCCTTAAGGGCAGCGGATGAATAAGGAATTTGCCAATCGACGCTTTGGCGAGCGGGGTTCATTCCGCGATTCCGTAGTATGTTCGCCTTTACACGGCCGCACTAAATCTGCTGCATCCCAGCGGTCAAGATTGGAAACTCAGCGACGGGCAGAACCGCCCATAAGGCCAGCAACGTGACGCAGCCGCTTTGGCACAAACCCTCGACCATTGAGTCGGTACGCGATCAGACTGAGCGCATATCGCCAACGTCGATGCGCCGTCGCACGGGAAACACTGAAGCGCCAGCAGATCAGCTTCCATGGCCTGCCCTCGGCGCGCGCCCAGACCAGCTTGGCGTGTTCGGCCTTCAGCCAGCGCAGCCAGCCGAGCGTCTCTTCCATCCGGCTGATCGCGGCCGGCGATGGCGGCGGCAGCCGCATCGGCTCGGGGTCTTGGCCGACGCGGTCGGCGAACTCCACGACCACGGGCGGCCACGTGTTGAAATGTCCCGGTACACGCACGTCCGGCAGACGGCGCATCACGTCGGCTGCTTCAACCAGGCGCTCCTCGACCATCTCGACGGTCCAGTTATCCACGGCCGGCCTCCCGCGGTTGCTGCTTGCTGCCGTAGAGCTTTTCTCCGAGCTGACGGACGAACTCCCGCTCCGGCCAGGTGAGCCGTTGGTCGTCCACGGAAACGGCGAGCAAACCCTGCTCACGCCAGCCGTCCCGCTTGACCTCCTCGGGCGGACGCCGGTCGCCGCCGTAGCCTTTGGGAAGCCATCTCATCGGTTGACCTCCTGCAGGACGGCGGCGTAGCCCGCGAGGTCGCACACCGAATCCTGGTGCTTCGGATTGTGCGTGAGGCGGGCGAGCTTCAGATCGATCAGGCACAGCACGACCTGCGCCGGCGTGACGGGATGACCGAGCGTGATCGACCAGCGCGCGGCGACGGTGGCCATCGAAGTCGCGGCGTCGCCATAGGCCGTGCCCCGCTCGGCGAGGATACCGGCGACGTGGTGGAGCATCTGGTAGCCGGTCATGCGCGTGCCTCCTCGGTCGCTTCGGCGCTCGCAGCCGTAACGAGATCGGCGACCGCGCCGATGACCGAGGCGGGCTCCGCGTTCCCCAAAGGCCTCGACCTGCTCAGCCCCGAGATCGTGGCGCGGCACCGCATAGACGACCTTGCGGCCACCAAGCGGGCTGCTGCCCAGCAGGCTGGCGATCGCTTCGCGCGCGGCGCGCGACTTGCCAAGCCCGACTTCGACCGGCAGGCCACGGCGCGGCGGCACGATGGTGGCAACCGGATTGAAGTCGAGCCCGGCTGGTTCATCAGCATCGGCGGCCTCTGCCGGCTCGCGGGCGGCCACCTCGGCCCAGTAATGCGACACCTCGTCGATGAACTTGGTGATATGCCCGTAAAGACGCGCCCGGGCCTCCGAGGCGCTGAGCTTCGGCGCCGGGTAGGTCGGCTCGGGTTCCGGAACGAAGTCCGCTTCGGCGATCAGCCGGGTGATCGCCTCGAGACCACGAGTGGCGGCGAGATCATTGGCATCGCCCGGCACCGGCGGAATGGCGAGGCGGGCGCCGATCGCCCGGGCCGCCTTGGTTGCCGCCGCGACGCCGGGATTGTCCTGACGATCCGGTTTCTCGTCATTATCGGCGATGATTATGATGGCGGCATCTGGAAAGCGCTGCCGCAGGCTTGCCGCCACCTTGCCGAGATTGCCGGCATCCATCGCGGCGACGACCGCCAGTCCGGAGGCCTCATGCACGGAGGCGCCCGTTGCCCAGCCCTCACAGATGAGGATCATCTGCGCGCCGACGAGCGGGCCGCCGATCAGGCAGAAATGGCCGGCCTTGGCGCCGCCTGCCAGATACCGTTTGCCGCCGTCTTCGGCGATGAACTCGACGGTGTGCAACACGCCATCGAGGTCGCACAGCGGCACGACCAGGCGCCCCGCACTGTCGCAGCGCAGGCCATGGGGGCCGACGCCCTTACGCTGGAGATAGGGATGGTCGTCGCTTGCCGGCGCTGCCAGCCGCCATGTCGCCTCGGCCGCTCGCCGCGCCCGTTCGGTGCGTGCCTCTTCCTCGCTTACGGGTGGATCGAGAAGAACCGCTTGCTTTGGCTTTGCTGCCCGCCGCGCGGGACCCGCAGCTGGCAGGCCGCGCGGAGCCAAGCCGGTGCGCTCGGCCGCCCACGCGCAGGCGCCGCGCCTATTGCTTCTGAGCTCGCGGGCAATCAGGTCGACGAAGCCGCCGCCTTGACCCGCCTCGTGGTCGAACCACTGGCCCGCTTTGGCGCCGGCCATGACCACCGATAGGCTGCCGTGGCGGCCCCAGCGCCACTCGCGGCTCGATCGCATGGTCGGATGCCCGAGAAGCTCGCGGGCAAGCTCCGGCAGCCACTCGCGCAGCGCCGCGGCAAGCTCATCGCGGCTCCGGCTCCGGGCAGCCTCGTCAAAGCGGATGACGCCATGCGCGACCCCGTCCAGCGGTATCGTCGGAATCTCGGGCAGGAGGGCCACGGCGCCGGGAAAGCCTCAATGGGGATGCAATGAGGCTTTCGTAAAGAGCACCAGAATCCGGGCCGCGAAACGTGCAAACCGGTCGATGCGCCGCAGGGAGGCAGACGGCGGAAGGGCTGAACCGTTGTTATTAAGTCATTGATGTGGAGCCAGAAGAGGGATCACCCCCTGTACCCCCGCCGATCCGGATCAAAGGTTGATCGATCGGATCGGGCCTGCTCCGCCGGGAGCGACCAACCCCAGTGTCTGGATCACCCGGGGGATACGTGCCCGCCAGATAGCCGCGATGAATGCCGCGCCGGTCTGCGCCGCGAGCGACAGCACACAAGGAAGACGGATGTCGCGGCGGCTATAAGGCCTACCACATCCGCTTTGCCCCGCCAAGTTGCGAAGACGGAAGTCGTACCAGCGTCGCCATGGCGCTGGCCAGATTCTCCGACAGAGGCTCGCCCTCGACCTTCTGAGCGCGAAACCACTCGACGAGATTGTCCTTCTTCGGCTGGCGCTCCTCGCTGATGGCGAACTCGGCAATCGCCGCGTGCAGCAGATCGAGATAAGGGGTCGAGTAGTCTGCGTCTTGCGGCGCAGGTGAACGCTCAGCCTTCGGCCAAACCGCCTGCACCATGAAGCGCGGCAGATGGATATCGATGAACTCGCCGTCGAGGAGCCGCAGACGCCCCTTCCGAAACTCTCCGGCCCGCCACTGGACCGGGCTGATCGGCTCGCGATGGCCGGAATGCAACGTCCATTCCGTATAGGGAGGCGCGGCATTGTTGGCGCGTACCGTCGACAACCGCCCCGTTGCGTGGAGATCGCCGTCGCGCAGCGCCACCAGGAGCTCATTGCGGGCGATTGTCAGCGCACGCTCGGCTGGATCCAGGTCTCGCCCCTACGGAGGGGCCGCGTAAGCCGGCTCCAGGACTTTCTCCTCCGTATCTGACTTCTCGGCCCTGATGATCTCGGCGACGTAGTCCACCGCCTGGTCAAATCTCCACTGATGCCGATCGAGCTTCTCAAGGGCCATCCGCGGCTCCGCTGACTGTCGGGAGGGAAGGAGAACGTAAAACGAACATCGGCGGCGGGCAACCCTCTTCAGCCGGAAGGGGCCGGAAGGGCGGAATCGTTCAACCCTTCCGCTAGGCGGAGTCGCAGCGCATGGCTGACCAGTTTGCAGGTCGCGCCGCCAATCGGAGCTGGCGCAGATTCGGGCCATGCAGATTGCGAATCCAATTCTCCCCGGTCGAATAACCGCCGCCGAGAGGCTCGACGAGATCGCCTACATCCTGGCCGCCGGCCTCATTCGGCTAAGAGCGCGCAAGTCCACTCCTTTATCTCGCGACCGCGGAGAAAGTTCGCTCGACTTCTCGCCTGACCAGAGCGGTCATGTGGTCGTTCCGGACTCGGTGGGGGATGCCCGATGAGCGATTCAGTTCTGGCCCGCGTGGCGGCGCTGAAAACCACACCCACGCCCGCACTTAAATCGATGTGGCGCGATCTATTCGAGACCGAGCCGCCACCGTACAACCGCCGCTTCCTCGAAAGCCGGCTCGCCTATCGCATCCAGGAACTCGCTTACGGCGGCCTGAAGCCCGAGACCATCAGGCGGCTTGAGACGATTGCCGAGGACCTCGACGGCGGGGACCCGGCGCGGCGGCGATGACTCGCGAACGATCGCCCGATCGCCGGCACACGCCTGATCCGCGAGTATCAGGGCGTCGAGCACTGCGTCACCGTGCGTGACGAGGATTTCGAGTATCAGGGTCGACCGTACAAGTCGCTGTCCGCCGTCGCCCGCGCGATCACCGGCACTCGGTGGAACGGGCTGACCTTTTTTGGCCTGAAAACCCAGCGGAGCCGGTCATGAAGAAGCCGGTCGTCCGAAAGCTACGTTGCGCCGTCTATACCCGTAAATCGAGCGAGGAAGGCCTCGACATGGAATTCAACAGCCTCGATGCCCAGCGCGAGGCGTGCGAGGCCTACGTCGCGAGCCAAAAGGCGGAGGGCTGGCTGCTCGTTCCCGACCGTTACGATGATGGTGGTTTCTCCGGCGGTACCTTGGAGCGGCCGGCGTTGCAGCGCCTCATCGCCGACATCGAAGCGAATCGCGTCGACGTGGTCGTCGTCTACAAGATCGACCGGCTCTCACGGTCGCTGATGGATTTTGCCAAGCTGGTCGAGGTGTTCGATCGCAACAGCGTTACCTTCGTCAGCGTGACCCAGTCGTTCAACACAACGACCTCGATGGGGCGGCTGACGCTGAACATCCTGCTCAGTTTCGCTCAGTTTGAGCGCGAGGTGATCGGCGAGCGCATTCGCGACAAGTTTGCCGCCTCGCGCAAGAAGGGCATGTGGATGGGCGGCTTCGTGCCGCTCGGCTACGACGTGAAAGACCGCAAGCTCGTGGTCAATGAGGGCGAGGCGGCGACGGTGCAAATGATCTTCCAGCGCTTTCTGCGGGTCGGCTCGATGACCAAGCTGATTGTCGCCTTCCGCTCGGAGAACATACGGACGAAGGGCGGAAAGCTGGTCGACAAGGGCTATCTCTACCGCATCCTAAACAACCGCGTTTACATCGGCGAGGCGGTCCACAAGGGCGTCGCATATCCGGGCGAGCATACTGCCATCATCGACCGGTCGCTGTGGGATCGCGTGCACGACATTATCGGCGAGAGCCCGCGCAAACGCGCCATGCGCACACGGGCGCAGACGCCGGCCTTGCTGAAGGGCTTGATCTTCGGGCCGACCGGCGCGGCCATGACGCCGGCGCACACTCGCAAGGGCGGCAAGCTCTATCGCTATTACGTGTCGACCGATGTGTTGAAACGGGGCGGCGACTCCTGCCTGATCCGACGCGTGCCGGCGGGCGATATCGAAACCGCGGTCATCCATCAACTGCGCGGTTTGCTACGTGCGCCGGAGATCGTCGTGCGCACCTGGCGGGTGGCGCGGCAGTCGATGGACGGCATCAAAGAGGCAGAGGTACGCGAAGCATTGAACCGGCTCGACCCGCTGTGGAACGAACTCTTCCCTGCCGAGCAGGCGCGCATTGTCCAGCTCCTCGTCGAGCGCGTCGATATTCAACCAGACTCGATGAACGTGCGCCTCCGCACCGCGGGGCTGACAAAGCTGGTCGGTGAATTGCGCAGTCCTGCCGATTCCGATCACACCCGGAGAGCGGCATGACGGCCAGTGCGAACCTCAGCGACAAGGATGGAACAATCCTCGTCCAAATCCCGCTGCGGTCACGCCAGCGTGGCGGTCGCAAGCTCTTGATCGCGCCCGAGGGTGCCGCGGCCTGGGCACCGCAGCGGGCGCGCGTCGACGCCGCCATGGTGAAGGCGATCGCACGTGCGCACCGCTGGCGGCGGATGCTGGAAAGCGGCGAGTACGCCTCTGTCGCTGAACTTGCTGCGGCCGAGAAGATCAACCAATCCTACATTTGCCGCGTCTTGCGACTGAGCTTGCTTGCGCCGAAGATTGTTGAGGCGATTCTCAATGGGCAGCAGCCAGCGAAGATAACGTTCGCGGCTCTGATGCGACCATTTGAGGTCGAATGGCAGACGCAGTGCGAAGCATTCGGGCTCATAATCTAAGTATCCGTCCTTGAAAAAGTCTTCGCCGAAGACGGCTAACAGGGACTGGAATTCCGAAAGGGGTCGCGATACCTTACATCAAGCCAGTGGCTCTCCCCAGCGCCGTTACAATGGCTCCGATGGCGGTTCCAGCTCCGTGTACGCTAGTGGCCAGGGACTTCACCTTTTCAAGCACGCCAACGACCCTTTGGATTTTGTCTGGGCTCGGGTCTGCCTTAGCGGACTGAATGTGCTCCAAAGCTTCCCGCTTTAGCGCGGGTTCAAGTATCAAACTGTGCAGTTCATGTTCCGCCTTGGACAACTCGGATTGAATCGTCGCGACGGTCTGGGGGTTGTAGTGGATGGAGGTTGTCCCGGAATTCTCCGCCTTGCTGCCTAGTGAAACCGCTCCACCTTGGATACCGCCGCTGATGTTGAAGGTATTGTTGGTCACGTTGAGCCCTCCTTTGAAAAGATCATCTTGGCCAACGGCATCAATCCGTCTCATCTCACCGTACAGAACCGTGCCGGCGGCGTTGGCCATCATGCGCCGGCGCCAAGAAAGCTCGGTAGCATTGTCTTGATAGAACTCCAACACGAAGGATCGGTAAAGCCCGCATCGGGGCGCCTGACGAATCATATGATCCATAAGCAGCTGGACCACTTCGGCGTCAAACTCCTTCATGAACCAGTCCATGACTGTCTCTTCGAGGCCGTCGAAGAACGTGTCCCTAAGACCAGTGGCAAGACCTATCCTGGCCTCCACCTCCGGATCGCTCGTGCCGAGGGCGATGTATTCCAGATGCTTCTGGGCGTTACATGGCGTCATTGCCAACAGCCGAAAAATCCAGGCTCGGACATTCGGTGGCTGCTGCTCGACATCCCTTATATCCACACCAAGATCGCGGACGCCTAGTGTGGGGTTCTCAGTAATCGCCCAAACGCTGTATTGAGAGACCGTGTCGTCATGATGAGCGCCGAGGGCCTTCACCATCTCTGCGTTGGTATGGCGAGGGTTCAGAAGGTTCGGTGGCGCGCGGTCGAGTCCGACTACCACGAGCGCCAGTTGGAGGTGATCGGGCGAGGCGGTTTCGATATTTAGCGGGAGTGGCGTCAGGTCCAAATCTTTTTGTTTTACGTGCTGCAAAGCCGCGAGCGTCGCCATCTGCGGGTCAAAGTCTACGTCCCTGAGGATTTGTGACGCTTTTCGGCTCATCCGGTACGTTGCGGCAATAGCCGAGGCCATCGTCTGAGGTTCCTGGCCGAAATCCCGGAGAACATGCTTCACCGCGTCAATACAGGTGTTCTCGCGACCAAGCCTCGCGAGCGCGTTCAAGGCCCAGCGGCGGACCTTCTCGTCTTTCCTTTGCGTGTAAAGCAGGCCAATTATCGACTGTTCCAAACCGAACAGTTGTTCGTGCCGGACGAAAAAGCCGCTTCGATAAAGCTTGCAGATTTCCTGGAGCGCCTTCTTGGCGCGGCTAGGGTCGCCAGACTCAATCTGGGACTTGAGATAATCAGCCTTCAGTCTATCCAGCAGTTTCGGTTTTTGACTTGATCCGGGCATCGAACCGTGCCTTTCCGATAGTAGCGATCCAATAGCACGGTTTTCGACCAAGGGTCGAAGTCGTCTAGATCATTTGGCGGTGTCGTATAGTCCATCCATTTGAGGTCATTAAGTGCGAGCCGCCGCTTTATTGGCTCAAACCATTTTGGACATTGATAAGCGATAACTGCCAGCAAGTCACTCGCACCTGCTTGCCGAAACCATATGAAATGCGACAGTGATGCCTCGACGCTGCCAGGGCCGGAGACGTCAGGGATATCTAGATCAAGCTTCACAGCTTTCACACCTGAATCTACGATGCCGAGATCGCCAAGATTGAACAAATTGTGCTCGTCCATGTGAATAAGGGTCGAGAAGCCAATGGAGCGCTTACGAACAAAGGTATCTCGATCCTCTCTATATCGTCCTAGGCGATACGTCAGGATGTCGGTGTCCCGACGGACGCAAACGAATGAACGAATGAAGATGCTTTTGGTGTTCTGGGCGCGCGGATCTTCGTATCGATAGCATTCGGACTTCAGCAGCTCACAAATCTTCTGCGGCCACAGCGCGACATTTTCTTCCGCGGCCAGCCTAAGAACGTCGTGGTCAATCGCTAGGGCAGGGCCGCGGAGCAACTCTCTGAACCGGCGTCTAGTCGGGATAGGTCGCCTGATTTCGTCCGGGAGGCTGGTGTCGCTCAGAAACTCGCGCAGGAAAAAGCGTCCGGGCGCCGTCCGGAAGAACAAGCTCTGATCGCGCCGCGCAACTATGTCCTCGCTTATCCGAGCTTGGAGGGTCTTCTCCTGGGTCTTGCCGTGAAGATGAGGGGGGACAATCCCGCTCTGATAGGCCGCGGCCAAAATCGCTCGGGGACTCAGCGGCCGCTTCTCGGCTCTCAAGATGGCAACTGCAATGTCGAGGTAAGCGTCCATGAGACCCCCAATCTCGCTCGGCGCCCTCTGCAGGGAAGGTGCCAATTCATTAACACCCAATGAAATTGCGATCTAGAGCTGGACTGAACAACTCGGCACCTGCCAACTGCGGCCCTCTTTGGTCGACAGCTTACCACATACCCCCTCATTTGGAGAACGAGGGCACCCTAATGTACGGGCGGCCCGGACTGGGCCGTTCGTGACTTGAGGGTTGCCCCCGACAGGGACGTCGACTGCCGTGTTCGGGGCTGCCCGAAGCATGTGATCTTGAGATCGGCTGGGGCCGTGAATCAAGCTTCCAAATGGGGCTTCGAAGCATGATAGCGCGATCTGGCGCGAGAGCTTTGGCCCAAATAGCCACTTGCTACAATTGCTTTGTAGCTTTGTATGCTGGTCGAAAAGAGGCTCCCGCGTCGGCGTTAGCTGCAATCGTTGGATAAAATGCTATCGCTCGTTATAGT
>Ga0307419_10000922_pt1 | contig 15221 bp, 11 predicted proteins | sample SalMarWE160230MG_2_FD_202512 | JGI IMG/M metagenome (GOLD analysis project Ga0307419, IMG submission 202512) | Salt marsh sediment microbial communities from the Plum Island Ecosystem LTER, Massachusetts, United States - WE1602-30 | ecosystem: Environmental > Aquatic > Marine > Intertidal zone... | reverse complement strand
TTTCCCCTCATCAAATATCTCCCTAAATGGTTCGATGAAGAAGTCTTTGATAGATCCTTCTTTTAGGATTTCATGAGGAAAATGGTCACTTCTGAATACGCTTTTTTTCAAATGAAAGATGGATTCATGCCAATCATCATCAGGATCGCCATCCTTTGAAAATAGAATGTACTCCTCTTCAATATGCCTAGGGAGATCAATTGCTTCAAAGTGAGTGCTTTTAGGATAGGACTTGACAAACCCTCTGATTAATGCAAACTCCACATTACCCATACTCATCGCGATGTTTTCTGCAATGTGCTTCTTGATTAAACGTAATATATCCTTTTGAGAACCCAATGCTGAAATTTTATGTTTCAAATCTTCATCGAAGTTAACTCGATTCCAGTGTTTTTCTAATTGTTCAAGTTCAGACTGTATTGTATCAGGCAAGTCATCAAACTCAGGAGATGTCTTGATAGTACTAAAGAATTCATCGTGATAACCACCGTGCACACCTAATCGCCGATTTCTCTCAAATTTCTCGAAGAATAGGAGAAGAGTTTCAATAGAATGGTCGCGGTCACTCTCTTCAATTACTATACTATCTTGCAACTGTTCTTCAGTATCCATGTTATCAGGTACATCTGCAGTATTCGATGGACCTTTACGCCAGTCGATCAATGTCGAGAGAGCTTGCATGTGTTTCTCAAAGTCAGGAGAGCCAGTTTCAATGCGATGGTCTGAGAGGACAAAGCCACACTCCGCACAGATGAGTACTCCCTTTTCTTCATCCTGAATGAACTCAACAGCACCACATTCAGGGCATTCTGGGGACATAACTCAAACCTCCTTTTTTTTCTTAGGAACCAAAATGTTCAAAATCCTTACCCTCAGTTCTTTGTATTGTACAAGCAATTTGGCTTTCTTACGTTTCAGCATTTATGTATTCTTGCAATTGATTTTGCATAACGACAAGTCTTGGAGATACCGAGTAATACTTTTTTAGATGGAAATCCAAGTATATGTTGTATGAGGGCAGTGGCAAAATGAATGAGAAGGATAACAGGAACAGGTCAATCTTTTCATGCCCCGAATGTGGCGAAAGAGATTTTGTCCTAGATACAGAAAAATCCGAACATTTCTGTGCATCCTGTGGGCTTGTTGTGTTTTACGTAGATTATATTGACTACAATGTCAAATCGAAAGTTATAGCTGATCCAATTAAGATATCTTATACAACAGACACCGGGTGGGATGATCACCTAGATAAAATAATGAAATTCGCTAAGAAGGCTGTTAGAATAGATCTCTCCAACAGAATGATTTCTAGGATTTCACTTTCACCACTTAGTGTCTGTGATTCATTTGAGACCCTACAATTGAATGACAATCAACTAAAGAACATTGATCTTACTGGGTTGAGTTCTTGTATAAATCTGAATGTAATTGATTTGGAGAATAATCAACTTAGGGAGATTGACTTGAGTCCTCTCAGCTCCTGCAAGAACCTGCAAAAAATCAAACTAGCAGAAAATCGGTTTAAGCATATAGACCTCACATTTCTTCCGAAAAATACAGAGGTAGAAGTCGGCTTATTTTTTGAATGTCCAGAATGCGGAGGTAAGAAAGTCGTTCACGATAGGAACGAACTCGTTTGTGCGTCCTGCAAACTTGTTGTATCAGAACACAGGATTGACCCCGGTCCAGAGTACAGAGCATTCATGAGGGAAAAGCGAGACAGTGAATCTGGGAAACGTTCAGAGATATCCCGGCTTCGAAAATGGCAGATTCGAAGTGACAAGGGTAAGCAGAAAGGTAAGGACAGAGGCTTTACTTGTCCAGATTGTGGAGGCAAGGATGTCGTTCAAGATATGGAAAAAGGTGAACGAATCTGCGCTTCCTGCGGACTAGTAGTATCAGAACACCGTATTGACACTGGCCCCGAATGGAGAGCATTCACCTCTGATGAGAAGGATGCACGCAGCACCATGATTGATTGGCGTCAAAAGTCCAGATTGACAACAACTCGGAGTGCGCAAATCTACAGACTTCGAAAATGGCGAAACCAATCGGAAGAGTGTGTTCTCCATTCATGGCTCCCACGAAAAGATTCAGTGTATCTAAGACCAGAAACCATCACTAACTGGTCATTTCTACAAAGAGTTGCTTCTCAATATGGAACAGATTTTCGAATCCAGCAGGACATCCTCTATGCATTAGGTCTAAGTGATTATGGTTTTATTGATGCAGACCTTAGATCTCTATTCCTATCAATTCCCCCAGATACACCAATACAACAGGCAAGAGAGGAAATAACTACTGCTGTAGTAAAAGAGATAGTTGCTACTATAGATAGAGGGGGAAAAACCATTGGACTCAATCTTAGAAATGAAATAGGTAAATTTAGAAATCTTATAGATATACTTGAAAAACACGAAGAACTCAAAGAGAGAGAACAGCAAATCAACAATCAAAGAAGGGATGAACTCCAATATTTCTTACAAAATATTGTACCAGATAATCTGTCCTTGAATAATGGAGAACTTAGCTCTTTGGTTGAGTGGGGAACTTATGATTCACTAACCATTGAAGTTCTTTCTAAAAACCTCAAGCAACTCTGGCTTACTGCTCGCGGCTATAGTATCCTTAGTCGGTATGACCTACCTCTTAGTGTAGAAATTCGACAAGGTAAGAATAACAAATTACTCGTTCAAAGTCAAGTATATGAAAATCTACAGAAGGTCAGAGACGCCTTTTCTAATTATGGATTTGATTTGAAGAAGAAGATACCTGATTATGGTTCGAAAATAAGTGATGAATTAGAGCAAGCTATTATGTGGATTGCTATGAATAGAGGTAAACGATGGGTTGAGATTTCTGAATCCAAAGAGTGATTCCGAAAATCGACATCAAGATATAACAACCCTATCTGTAGAGACCAGTGTAAACACCTGCAGTTTCCAAATCTAGAAGCATATTCCTAGTTTCTCGGAGATTGAACTCTCGAGGAGATCCGATGCTCTTGACAAGCAATCTACCGTAGTAAGTATTCCAGAGTGCCCAGGGGTCGATCTCGGACTTTGAGTTAACTTGGGCAGAGAGAGACCTGATTTCTTCGAATCTTAACGCGATAATGTCATCTACAAAGCGTGCAGCTCCAGTTTCAATTAATCTATCTATATCCAAGTCGAATGTTGGACCCCCGCCCTTCACCTGCTGTTCAAGCATCGTCATGAGAAACTCCCTGAGAGCATCAATACCCTTGCTAAAGCCTCCGTTCTCTGGCAACACATTAAGTATCTCTTCTGTAGTCACAAGTACACCACTCAGTTCAGGAAAACCTAGGTATTTCAAGACCTGTTTCTTATCATATCCTGCTAGATCCATCTTTGTCTGTTGCCAACCGCGTGTTACCACTCTAGAGTTTATTGTTTCTTGGAAACACGCATCAAAGTCCAGCTTAGCTTGGTGGTGGACTATTGCTTCTGAAAATTCGCGGAAAAGCTGTTTAATATTCTGACCTGTCACTGCAGAGGTCTCAAGGAAGATCATTGGGACATCCGAATATTCAGACATGACATCTGCATATGTCGCACCACGCCCTGAGCTCACTGTCCGCTTTTCCGTGAGATCAGCTTTATTGCCAATTATTGCCATGGGTAGTACTTGCGAAGTGGATTCAAATGCCTCAAGAATCCAATTCTCTAACGAACCGAATGACGACTCTCGTGTGATATCATAGACGAGGATTATTCCAGCGGCGCCTCTGTAGTACATCTTGCGAATAGCCGGGAAACGAGCTTGGCCAGCCACGTCCCAAATCTGTAGATAAGCGGTCTTATCATTTGATATTGGTACTAATTTTACTGCAAACTGACTTCCAATCGTCGTTTTATAGTCGCTTTGAAAGGCACTAGTAACAAACCGACTGATTATGCTTGTCTTGCCAACAGCTCCATCTCCAACAACAAGGACCTTAAACAGCCAGTCGTAACTCAAGTGATTCAAGCGCCCCTCAAATTAAATCCTCTATCACTCAAATAAACTCCTTTAGCAACGTGCGAATCTCGGCCCTTTCGCAACTTCACGCAATCCTTTTCTGGAAGTTTCACTTACAGTAATGAGATGAGGGCACAGGTGCTATGAGGATTTTTCTGACCTACATAACTGAAGATGGTACTCAAAGGCAGTCTTGGTTCGAGGATGATATTACAGAGATTAATTTACAGGGGGGTTATAAGTGGGGCACGAAAAGATTCAAGATTAAATGGATTGACTTGGTTCCAATTAGCTCCTTTGCTAATCTTGAAAAACTTGCTCTAGGTCAAAACTTACTTCAGAATCTTGATCTCTCTCCACTAGGGTTCTGCACCAGTCTGCAGGAACTCAGTCTAGAAGACAATAAACTTCAGGATATCGACCTATCACCTCTCAGAAAATGCACAAATTTAGAGTTTATTGACCTCTCTGAGAATCAGCTAAAAAGTCTTGATTTGTCACCAGTTAGCTCATGCACTACCCTTGGTGATTTATGGTTAGCAAACAACTTGTTCAAGTCAATCAATCTTTCTCCACTCAGTGCATGTATCAATCTTCAGAAACTAGATTTATGGCATAACCAGCTAAACAGCTTGGACATGACGCCTCTCAACTCATGTACAAATCTAGAAGATTTGACTTTAGATGATAATCCACTTGAAAATATTATTTCCGCCTGTTATGGTGATGGAGGGCACCTTTACCTATCAGGTCTTGGCTTGAAAACTATTGACCTATCCCACCTTAGCGACTGCACTAACCTGCAGCAAATAGATCTATCTGAAAATCAGCTCATGGAGATAGATCTCTCTCAACTCAGTTCATGTATTAAGATGGTTCATCTCAATCTATCTGGAAACCTTCTCCGTGTCATCAACCTCTCCCCGCTTAGCTCCTGTACCAATCTGAGAGAGCTCTATTTGAATGAGAACCAGCTCAAGACTATTAATCTCTCTCCTCTAAGTGCATGTATTCATCTCAAGGAACTCTATCTAGGATTTAATCGACTTCAATACATTGACCTCGCACCCCTCAGCTCATGCACAGACCTGCAGGCACTCTCTCTGTATGGGAACCAGATCCAGACTATCGACCTCGCACCAATCAGTTCCCTTACAAATCTGCAATCACTCATTCTTTCTGGAAATCAATTCCAAAACATTGACCTTCTTCCTCTTAGCTCATGCACAAATCTGAATAATCTCAATCTATCAGAAAACCAGCTCAAGTCCATTGATCTCACTCCACTGATTTATTGTAAAAATATTAGTCAACTCAGTCTTAAAGAAAATCAAATCCAATTCATAGATATAACTCCTCTCAATCGCAATCTAGTAGTTATACGTGATAAACAATGTGCAATGTTTTCATGGCTCAAGAGACGTGAGGCGGTTTATGACCGCCCGATAAGCCTCTACCCCTGGCGATTCCTGTATCTAGAAGCAGCTCGGGGGAGAGAATATAGAGTACAGCAAGATATTCTTTTAGCGCTAGGTCTTGGGAACTATGGATTTATTGACCGTGATCTCAGACCTCTTTTTATTTCGTTTCCACGATTGGAAACTCTTACGAAAGTTCGAGAAAACGTAATTACTACAATTATTGGCGAGATAACTGCTGCGATAGATGATGGCAGAGCAACAACGGGCCTTCGATTTGAGGACCTAGTAACTAAGCATAGCGAGATAGCAAAGAGATCCGAGCAAATTCTTAAGCTCAGAGAAGATCAGATGAAGCAGACCCTTATCACAGTCAGGGGCAATGCTATCGATTTACGAGAACTATGGTTGACAGCATATGGCTACGAGATTCTGAGTTCGCTCGGGATGAAACTTACAACTGATACCTTAGGATTTGGCAAAGTGAGAAGAACTTTTGCTGAATTGGGTTATGATCTGCAAGTTGGAGAATCAATAAATTCAGGAGTAAAGATGAGTGATAAGCTGAAGCAGGCAATCTGGTGGATTGTGGAGAACAAGGGTAGACCGTGGAGTGAGATAGGGGAATGAAGATCTCGCACAATCCTTTTCTGGAAGTACAACTATGAAGGTTCTATCTTCGGGTGCGAGGTATGAGTGCGAGTGGTAATGTTTTAGATGAAATTCCTGTTTTTCTAGAAGATACTCTTGTGTCGATTGCAACATCTGAGAATGACGGACAAAATAATATCATTCTTTCTAGCAGAACTTTGGCTAATCGTTTCATTTCCTCAAGATGGGGAATTCGATCATCACAACGGCGAAGATACCTGAATCTCTTTTCATCTCTTCAAAAACACTGCCGAATTTTGTTTGACCAATATTTAGCTAGCGGGAAACTTGAATGGGCAGATAATTCTGGGAAGCATCTATTCGGTGTGCATGAAATCAGTGGACGACGCCAAAAGCATACCTTGGGATTTGTTCCGAATGGATTTTCAATGAATAAAGTAGTTGATTTAGGTTTGAGTCTCCAGATGACCTATACAACATTTTCTAGCAAAGAGGTAAATATTGAGTTCGGAAAGTGGTCTTTCTTGCACCAAGTAGCAATGCAGTTCGGAACGGATTGTCGTATACAGCAAGACATTCTCTATGCTCTTGGTCTTGGAAAGTACGGGTTAATTGACTTAGATATTAGAGAGGTTCTACTATCATTTCCTCCAGATGCAACTTTAGAATCACTTCATGAACGAATGAACCCATTACTTGTTGATGCAATTGCTACGGCTGTGGATAAGGGAGGAGCAACTACGGGACTCAATCTTGAAGAGATGCATACACAACATGGTGAGATTGCTCAGAGGATACACCAAATTATAGAGCTTCGGAAATTGGAGATACAACGAGTCCAAGTCGAAGAAAAAGAGGATATGGTTGATTTACGAGAACTCTGGCTTACTGCATATGGTTACGAAATTTGTAGTGCACTTGGTTTGCAACTCACAACGGACTTTGAAGGATTTGAGCAGGTCAAAAATGCTGCATCAGAACTTGGATTTGATCTCAAGACAGGTGAAACCTCAGTTTCTGGAGTGAAGATGAGCGACGAGTTGAAGCAGGCAATCTGGTGGGTTGTGGAGAATAGAGGGCAACCTTGGCATAAGCCATCTTCAACAGAAGAGGAGTACGAAGAATCTGACCCTTCGCAATAATTCTCCTTAAAATTAGGTAGTTTATTAGTCATCCTCAGGATATGAGAGGTGGGAGTGATAATGAAGGTGAGAAAAAATACTCATTTAGTGAAGAGAATCAAATTGAGGAATCTTATGAGCCGACACTATGGAAGACTGTCTTCTGTGGCGGCAAGTCATATGACTCTCTCTGGTAAAATTAGCTTAACTAATCCGCAAAAAAATGGTAATCCCAAAAAAAAACAAATTCAGGACTCAGGTCTGAGGATTTAGGCATAAGGATTCAGTTTGTTAGGAATCAGGGTTTAGGAATAAAAGAATTCCAGTATTGCCTTTGGGTACCATAGGGTCGCGGGTTTCCCTTGCTATGGTCGCTGGTTACTAGATGTATTGTCATGTGACACAGAGTCAGGTAGGAATTGATTGAAATGAGTCAATTACAGGAATTAAATATCGCGGATGGGCTGAAAGAACTAAAAGTGCTCGCAAAGAAAATGGTTGTCACTGCACAGAACATTAGAAACTATAGCTCAAAGAAAAAAGGTCAGCCAGACTTAATTGAGAAACAACAGGAATTTGTCAGATCCGAAAGGCAGAAGTATGAAGATCTTCTTAGGAACTGGACAGCCATCAAGTTGTCAATTCAGAGAGCTAATCTTGATACAAATATTGAGTACAAGGAAATCAGGATGACTCTTGCAGAGGCGATAATCTGGAAGCAAGGAAAAAAGGATATGGAGTATACCCTGTGGAATTCCTTCACATCACAGGCTGCAGACACGCAGATTGGACAAGCTAAAATGGTTGCTGAGAAATTAGGGCTCACAGAAGCACAGATGGTTGAGGTCAACATCGTTCCTGAACTGTATTATGACGAAAGAGAAATCCAAGCTAAAAAAGAGATTCTCTTAGAGTTCGAGGGCAGGGTTGATGCACTCATTGATGCTGCAAACATCCGTACGGTGCTGAAACTTTAGTTGGAGATTTTTCTCAATCTTTGGAAGAAACTCGAAAACAATGAGATGAGGGCACGGGCATCATGACGATTGTTTTGAAATATCCAACAAAAGATGGAACTCAAGGACAATACGAGTGCTCAAAGAAAAATCTGGAAATTGACCTTTCTGACAGAGGAATAACCGATATTGATCTCTCACCTCTAAGAAGCTGTAATAATCTCAGGCGACTTCTACTAAATTCGAATGCTCTTACGAGTGTTGATTTGACTCCCATTAGTACCTGCAAGGATATTAGAGAACTACGATTGCGACAGAATGACTTGCAAAGTATTGACCTGACACCCCTAAGGCACTGTGTCAATCTGGTTTTAATTGACCTAAAATCCAATCAACTACAGCATATTGATCTTGCTCCACTCTCGGTTCATGAGCATCTGGGAAACCTCCTTTTTTCGAATAATCAAATTCAGAACTTGGACATAACACCATTAGCTATCGATCGGAGTAGAGGCAAATTCAGGATCGAAATAACAGGCGCTCAAAGATTGACAGCGTGGATACAGAATATTAGAAGATTTCCTGAAGTTGTATATCAAAGACCGGACTCTATCTATCCTTGGTACTTTCTTCATCTAGCGGTAAAAAATAATCCAGATAACTTTCGCATTCAACAGGACATTATTAGAGCTATAGGATTTGGTGATTTGGGTTTCATTGATTTGGATATCAGTGAACTTCTTCTTTCAATCCACCCTGAATCGTCATTTGAGGAAGTACATACTAAACTTAGACCGATTCTGATGCATCATCTAATGGAATCAATTAGAGAAGGTAGGAGTACGACTGGTCTCAATCTGGAACTGGGTTTTTCTCAGAATGCAGAAATAACAATCAGTACCAAACAGATTCTCAAAACCAGAGAGGATGAAATGGAGAAAGTTACAGTAGGGCTATCAGGCAATCGTGTTGATCTTCGAGAGCTATGGCTCACAGCTTATGGCTACGAGGTCATGACTGCACTTAAGATGAGTCTCGAAACCGATGTAAATGGTTTGAAAGCTCTTGAAACAGTTTTTTCAAACATTGGATTCAAGCTGAAGGTTGATGAGAGTGCCACTCCTGGCGTGAGAATGAGCAATGCGTTGAGAAATGTCATCCATTGGATTATAGAAAATACAGGAAAGGAAAAGAGAGATTTTCTCAAGAATATCATGGACCAAATAGAGCGAGAACAAGAGCTTGCCAAAGTAATCAAGAAAGATGAAATTAGTCAAGGATATGAATATCTTCGGAAATTACGATCACGCACTGACAAAAGAATCCATGAAGAAGCAATGAGATACATAACTGATGGTGAAATCATTCTAAGAGGGATTTCAAATGATGCTGAACTCAAGTCATTCATAGAAAGTATCAAAGATAAAAAGAGATTACGTATGCCTCTCAGAAAATACAAGTTATCAGAAGAGTAGTTCCAATAAATCGAAATCATCGTCCAAAATTCCGCCATTTTTTTCGCGCCCGACTCTTTCGCAACGCTTATATCAAAAAGTCTCTATCGTTGTGTTAGCCGCCCGAAGACTTTCCTAGTCTGACTTAGGTCCAAATTTTTGCGAAACACTTATAAGTGAATTTAGGTATATAAAGGTAACGGAATCTGAACGGGGATTTGAAACGTATTCTGAGTGTGATCAGCGCCACGATCCATGATTACAATCGGGCAAGTCTATTTTAGGCATACTCGGTTTTCTACCCCCTTGAAGATGAGAGGAGAGATAAGAACGATGTCATTGCGGAGTGACAAAAAAGAACCTAGAGAAAAGGACATAGCTTTCTCCTGCCCGGAATGCGGCGGAAAGGAAGTAGTTCAGGACCTTGAGAAAGGAGAACGAATCTGTGCTTCCTGCGGTCTAGTTGTTTCAGAGCATCGCATTGATACCGGCCCAGAGTGGAGAGCATTTACTTCCGATGAGAAAGACGCTCGTTCCAGGACTGGGGCCCCAACTAATTATGCTATACATGACAAAGGACTCTCGACCATGATCGATTGGAGGGATCATGACTCATCAGGCAAACGATTCACGGCCAAGAAACGTTCAGAGATCTACCGACTAAGAAAATGGCAAATCCGTACAAGAGTTCACAGTTCAGTAGATAGGAATCTAGCTCAGGCAATGTCAGAGCTTGACCGACTGTCTTCACAGCTTGGACTCAATAAGAGCATCAAGGAACTTGCAGCACTTCTGTATCGAAAACTCATTGTTCGGAGACTTGCAAGGAGTAGGTCAATCGACGCAATGGTTGGTGCGAGTATCTATGCCGCGTGTCGATTAAGAAAAGCACCACGTTCTCTTGAAGAAATTGCAAGGCACAGCAGAGTGAACCGAAAGAAGATCGGACAGCATTACAGACTTCTCGTGGAAAAATTGAAGCTGCGAATGCCTATCTCAGATCCAGCAAACTATGTCCCCCGGTTCATCACCGAGCTCGAACTCCCAGGTATTGTTCAACAGAAGGTCATTGAGATTCTTGAAATGGCCAAAGAGAACAGAACTTTGGTAACAGGAAGAGACCCCCGAGGATTAGCTGCTGCAGCAATCTACATTGCCAGTATCCTCACCGACCACCGTGTAACCCAGCGAGACATAGCAATGGCTGCTGGTGTCACAGAAGTGACAGTGAGAAATCGATACAAAGAACTCGTTCAGAAACTTAACATTACAATGGCGCCGTGATATTACTAGTGAATAGAAGATTACAACAAAACAACTATCGAGGGGTTCTGAGCCCTCTTTCGCACTCAGGAAAATATTGGAGGGAACTAGCAGAATAATGTCAACCAATACATTAGATGAAGGAAGAAGAAACGGAATAGGAATTGAAACCGCCCCGAAGACATCATGCCCCGAATGTGGGTCTGTTGAGGTCATAAGGGATAATGAGAAGGGAGAGGTCATCTGTGCTGGCTGCGGACTTGTACTATCCGATCACCGAATAGACACTGGACCAGAATGGAGAGCTTTCACTTCAACAGAGCGAGACTCCCGCTCAAGAACTGGTGCTCCAGCATCATATGCTATGCACGATAAGGGTCTATCAACTATGATAGATTGGCGTGATAGAGACGGCAAGGGAGCCTCATTTAGTGCAGCTCAACGTGCGCAAATCTTCAGACTACGAAAATGGCAGATAAGAACTCGCGTACATTCTAGTCTCGACCGTAACCTAGCCCAGGCTATGACCGAGATTGATAGACTATCATCTCAACTTGGTCTCTCACCAGCGCTCAAAGAGCATGCAGCTCGTATGTATAGAAAGCTCATTGCTGGAAGGCTCTGGCGAAGTAGATCAATCGATGCGACTGCAGCCGCTGCGGTTTACGCTGCATGCCGGCATAGAGGCTCACCACGCTCAGTGGAAGAGAGTGCCGAGCACAGTCGTGAGGATAAGAAGAAGATCTCTGCACACTATCGAATGCTTGTTACTAAGCTGAAGATACGAATGCCAATCTCATCGCCTGAGATGTACGTTCCGAGATTCATCTCAGAACTCGATTTGCCGAGAGAGGTACAACGAACTACCATGGAAATTCTGACGAGGGCGAAAGAAGTTCGTGGGCTTGTAACAGGTAGAGATCCGAGAGGTCTAGCAGCCGCTGCTATCTATGTCGCAGCAATCATGAATGATTGCAGGGTGACTCAACGTGATATCAGTGGAGTATCGGGAGTTACAGAGGTAACTATTCGGAACAGGTACAAGGAACTCGTGTCAAAACTAGAATTGACAATGCAGACTCCTGCATTCATATCAGCAGCATAGTACTAGTTTATGGCCGTAGGAAACTGCGGCCACTTTCTTTTCTTTTCTCAAATTTTCTGATACAGTCAAATACATATATGACACTTTACTCAATTCTCAAAATAAGGGGATAATAGTGAGTTTCATTTTTCTAGTAATAGGGATAGGTTTGTTCTTGATAGGAACACTACTTTTCTTACTTCTAGAATCAGAAGTTAATTATCCTCAGAATAAACAGAGGATCAGCGACTATTTCACAATCCATCCTAGAAGACTAGAAGTTACAATTCAAATCATACTCCTATCTTTTCCTGTTAGTATCACTCTTTGGGTTCTTCCATATTTGAACCAGTCTAATGTAGGTTCAGTCCTTGGTTTTCCCATAATATTCATGATCTTATGGCCATTCTTTTTATACTAAATACACGTTAGATTCAATGAATTTGCGGTAACTCTCAAAATATCCTCCAAAGAAATCAGAAAGCCAGATCCATTTACAGTTGCGGTGTTATATGTAGTAGGATGGTTTATCGCCTTGGTTGGAGTATTCGTGGGAATAATTCTGCAGATTAATAATAGCCTGTCTTTTTTGCAATTACCATTACAATATGGAGGATTAGTGGCGATTTTTTTGATACCACTTAGAAAATCAATTAGCACCATTTGGAATAGAGGAAAACACGTTGGATTAGTTGATAGAAAAGCCAGAGTCCTCATTCTTGATCTTGATGGAGTCATCAGACACCTCGACTTGGATACTGCTGAGAGAGCAGCTCAATCAATAGGATTCACTTATGCTGAACTTATTCAGACAGTCTGGTATAATGAGTATTCATTCAAACTCCTTTGTGGAAGGTCGACTCGTGAAGAATGGTGGAATCACGTCAGCAAGTTCGACCCGCGACTCGAAGAACTATCTCAGGATGTACTATGGGATGAGGTCTTCGAGATATCGATATATGATGAGGAACTTATCGAGTTTGTGAGAGGAATCAAAGGCAAATACAGAGTAGGTATCTTGACTAATTGTGATAAGGAATCAAAGATACAGATCTTAAAAGAACTAGGCGACAATCATCCGTTCGATTTCGTATTTTCTTCAAGTGATCTTGGTGTAGCAAAACCCAATCCAGCCATCTTTGAAAAACTGCTTGAGAGAATAGGAGCAGAAGCCAAACAGTGCGTGTTCTTTGATGATGCTATTGCTAATGTCGAAGCAGCTCAAGATGTTGGTTTACATGCATTCCTCTTTGAAGACGTAGATCATTTGAAGTATATTCTTGAAAGTTAGTAATAAGATGATAGCAACTATGATTTGCTGCTAGTACGGATACATTTGGTAATATTCGTTCGTTCTTTCCTATATATACTCGTTAGCATTTTCCTTTTTATGCTGGGAAAAATTGCTCGTTTGCGGGTGAAAAAACAGCTATTTTGCGCACATGATTTCACAACGAATCTGAGCAGTCAGTTACATGACTGATTATTGTGAACTAACAATGATGAAGAAGACAAATACAACTGACCCAAGCGAGAGAAAACCAGAACCCTGGACGTACACAGATCCTAGCGAACGTAAACCTGAGCCATGGTAGAAGTAATTTAGCACGTGCTAGATTACAAATAATCCAGAATTCTTGAGCTCTCGATTGATGAGCTCTAGAATTCTACAATTTTGGTTTTCAATGGACACCATACTTGCTTTTTGCGTTTTCCCAGTAAATTTTGCGAAGGACTTTGAGAGGGAGATTTAGTCCATTGATGAATGTACCACCAGAATCTTTTGTATCTGCATCTTCAAAGGGCAAAGGTTCGTCACGAAAATGGGTTTCCCATAAGATCCTCTGAGCAGTGTATCTTCCTTAGTAGTATTCATGATCTCCGCGATTAGAAGAGAGGTCTGTTCCAAATAGGATTCTATTAGAATATTTCATTAGGAATTCACGTGCTGTTTCTACATCCTTACTGAGTTCTCTAGCCATCCATCTGGAGGACGCTGTGTCGATAATGATGTTAGGAAATCTATCTAACCAGCCTGCGAGGTTGGGGAGTCTATGAATCTCGGGTTGAGCTCCGAAATGAGGGATTTGGAATGCAATGTGAGGGTGCCGTTCCATCACACTCTCCAGTTGGCCCAGGTTATCTTCCTTTGTTCCATACTTGGAGAAGTTTTGATAATGTATCTCAAAATAGGTGTCAGGGTCAGCGATGTGAATTAGCATGGGAAGATCGTTATCCACTAATGCTTGAAAAACAGGTTCTAGCTTTGGGTTATCAATCCTGAAATCTATCGGAACATCTTCAATATAGTCCCGCCAGCGAGGGCCAAACCATGTCTTAGCAAGTACGTAGCCTTCTTCCTTCGTCTTTGAGATATCATCAATGACTGATTCTATATTGTAGTGAGCAATATCTGCAAGAGACAGATACTTTGCAAAGACAAATCGTTCTGGATACTTTTCTCTTGCAGCTATAAGTCCATCTTTTGAGTGCACTATTGCAATCTGCTTCGCTATCCCAAACTCTTTTTCGATAGCGACCATATTATCAAGCGTATCTGGCTCACCAATGTGTGTATGAGCATCGAAAATAGGACCATTGTATTTCCATGTGTCTATCAAGATATTCAAGTATAGCAGTAAAATATCCCATTGAAAAGCAATTCCTTACTGACATGTTCATACTTTCCAAAACCTGCGTTGATAGATTCTTTATTTTGAATTGTCCATTTCGTATCATTGAGGAAAACAACAATGAGAGTGGTAATTCTCCGTGGAAGTCCAAAAAGAGGCGGCAGTTCGGATACGATTGCAGACTCATTACTGGAGGGATTGAAGAAGGCAGGACCTACCGAGGTGTCCGACTTTGTACTAAATGATATGAATATCAGACCTTGTCAGGGATGCGAATCGTGCATAATTTCTAACGACCACAAGTGTGTGATTGATGATGATATGCACCAAATCTACTCTGTTTTTGGTGATGCTGATGTGGTTGTCTGGGCTACTCCGATGTATTGGGGATATATGACAGCACAAATGAAGATAGCACTAGATAGAATGGAAGCTCTTGCTATGGATGTAGAGAGATATTGGCTGAATAAGGAATTCGTCCCAATCCTCACATATCGTCATCACTACCAGTCAACTGTTGGTTTCTTTGAGCGAGTCCAAGATTATTTTAGATTCAAGTTGAATTTTCTGACATTCTGTTCTATGGATCAAGACACCAGAAAAGACTTCCATGTGTCCACGAAACCAGAAAAACTGGAAGAAGCATATGAGCTTGGCGTCAGACTTGGTTCAGCCATTTCAGGCCAATCAAATTTCACA
>Ga0307419_10000921_pt1 | contig 15231 bp, 10 predicted proteins | sample SalMarWE160230MG_2_FD_202512 | JGI IMG/M metagenome (GOLD analysis project Ga0307419, IMG submission 202512) | Salt marsh sediment microbial communities from the Plum Island Ecosystem LTER, Massachusetts, United States - WE1602-30 | ecosystem: Environmental > Aquatic > Marine > Intertidal zone... | reverse complement strand
CCGCCGGCCCCGCGGGCATCGACCGCGTCCGTACCGCCTGGTGCCTCCGTTCCGTCGGAGCTCCGCGATGCGCCCTCGTGGTCCTGGATGGCGCGCCGCTCGGGAAGCTCGCGGCCGCCGATCGCCTGGCCACGATGAGCCTGGAGGAGCTCTGCCACGTCCGGCTCGTGCCGCCGGCGGAGGCCATGCGGGAGTACGGCGTCCTGCGGGGCCGGTTCGGCGTCGTGGACCTCGACACGCGCCCCTGTTCCTGAGGCCCGACCCGGCATCCTTCTCCGACACAGAGTGGCGCGCGCATTCCCCACGGGCGGTACCGTCGCCGTCCGCCCGTCATGCTCGTACTCGAGAGCAGCCCGCCGAGCTGACCGGCCGGCGTCGGCGAGGCGGTGGGCCACGAACGGCGACCCGCCGCCCGCGGCCCTCCACCGGCGCCTCGGCATGGCGGATCCCGCTTCCATCTGCGCTCTGGTGTTGAAGGGCGGGCCGGCCGGAGCTCCCGCGGCGGAAACACCGGCACAGCCCGTGGGGATCCGGGACTCGAACGCAGGAGGCGACGTGAGGAGCATCGGTATCGGAAACCTGCGGATGGCGCGGCGGTTCGTGCCCCTCCTCGTGGCGCTACTCGTCGGTGGGGCTCCCGGCTGCGGCCGGGGAGGGAGGACGGACGGGTCCGGATCCCGTCCGGGCGCGGCCGCCGGCAAGCGCGCCGCGGGCAGCCTGCAGCTCGGGGACGATGCCTACACGTTCCGGGTGGTGAGGTGCGATCCCGCCGGTACCGATCCCGATGGCATGACGCTGCGTGGTGCGGGAACCACCCCAGACGGTCGATCGATCCGCATCGAGCTGGAGCGCACGCCGCGCGCGTCGGGAGGGAGCCGGCACAGCGTCTTCATCATGTTCGGGAAGATGGCCGATCAGGATGCGTGGGAGGCGGTCCGGCGCACCGACGGCGGCGGCCATTGGCTCAGCGGCGACATGGGTGACGAGGCAGCGACCGGCCCGTTGATCGAGGTCTCGGGACGACGCGTCTCGGTTCATGCCGAACTCGGCAACTCGGACCACCAGCGGCGGAAGGCCGACCTGAGCGTCGAGTGCCCCGGCTAGCTCGGCGGAGGCGGGCGGCGCTGGCGCTCGCCGGATCGCTGGTGGCGGCGGCCGGCTGCCGCGCCGCTGCCCACCGGGCTGCTCCCGTGCAATGCGCGACGCCCCACCTCGCCTCTACCTCCGCCCTGCCCTTCGCCTGGGTCCGAGTCACCGGTGTTCCCGACGGCCTCGGTCCCGCCGTAGCCGAGATCACCGATGCGCCGAGGTCGGACACGCTGTTCACCGCCGTGCTCCGTGCCTCGGATGGCACGACGCGGCTGCAGGTGCCCGTCCATCCGTCCTTTCGGCGCGCCGGGGGGCCCGTCTCGGTGCGCATCATCGGGGACTCGGCAGCCTGCGATCCGGTCCCGCTCACCGTCGCGCCGCTGCCCGCGGCCCCGGGTGCCATGGCCGAGGCGACGCGGGAGCTCCGGCGGGCCATCGACGGCATGCTCCCGGAAGGGGGCATCGAGCGGCCGGATTCGAAGCTGGCCCGGTCGTCCCGACCGATTCCTGTGTTCGCGATCCCCGCCCTGTGGTCCTACCCCGCGCTGGAGAGACTGGAGGGTCTCGTGCAGGGCGATTCGGTGGCGGCCTCCTCGCCTGAAGACGCCGCGATGCTCGACGCGATCGCCGGACGACTCTCCCTCCCGGATCGGATGCGTGACCTCGGCCGCCTCGCTCGAACGGTGCGCCGGCTGGTCGGTGACGTGACCGTCGTGGCGCACCGAGGCGAGTCCCGAGTGTCTCCGCCGGATTCCACGGGCGCACCGGGCGCCTCTCCCGGCTCGCCGGTGGTGCGCTTCGCCGCCTACCATCCGGGATCCGTGGCGTCCGGCGTCGTTCCACCGGCGTTCTCGGCCAGCGAGCCGTCCGGTGGCGGCGCGTGCCCTTCGGACAAGAAGAACCTCTTCTCGATCGCCCAGCCGGCCAAGCTCGATCAGCTCATGCGCGTCCAGGAAGCGGCCGAGGAATTCGTGGCCGGTGCCAACGACCGGCCCGGCGGCTCGGCGACGGGCACGCTCTTCGGCGACATGGGCGAGCTCATGGGCTGGGCGAGTCTCCTGGGTCCGGAGGGCAAGGCTGCGGGCGCGGCGTGGAAGGACTTTTCCGAAATCGTCCTGGGGACGAGCGAGGCCTACGCCGGGCTGCTCCCGAACGAGATGGAGCTCAGCGTCTCGCTGGATCCGGCGGACTTCGACGAGGATTCCGAGAGGAAGGGCCAGTGGACGGCGCGGGCGGTCGCCCGCAGCGAGGGCATGAAGCTGGCCGAGAAGGTGGTCGACAAGCTCATGGAGACGGCCCTGAAGAAGGGCCTCGGCGGCGAGGAGGGCCACGCCGGCCTCTCCGCCGGGAAAGCCCTCATGAAGAGGTATGGCAGAAAGCTCTCGGAGAAGACGCGCGAGAAGGCGGCCGAGAAGATCGACAAGGCGGTCCTCGAGAAGGGCACGAAGCTCGGTCTCGACGCGCTGCTCGAGGCGATCGGCGCGAAGGAGGGGCCGGAGGGCTGGAACATCCCCGGCGGGTGCTGGACCCTCCCCGACATGTCGATGAGTGACGGCGGGTCCGCTCCGCCCCTGGTGGTCGCCTCTCTCTCCGGCGACGCCGTCGCCTTCGTGGCCGACGGCGGTCGGGCGCACCGACACTACAGGCCCGCGAAGGCCGGCACGTCGGTGCTCACCGTGCATACAGCCGATAGCTACGAGAAGGCAACCGGGAGCCTGCTCGGAAAGCCGATCGGCATCAGCTACGCGTTCGGCGGGACGGAGTACACGGCCTCCGCCGCGATCACCGTACACCCGATCGAGGTCGACCTGAACCCGACTCTCCAGCGCGTCAAAGGTGGCGAGAAGGTCCCGTTCGTCGCCACGGTCCACCACGCCGTGGACACGCGCGTTCGCTGGAAGAGCTCCGCCAACCCCTTCGACGAGATCACCGATTGGGGCGACGGCACGCACGAAGCCTCGCTGATCACCCCGAAGAACCCGCGCCTGTACCCCATCCGCATCGAGGTCGAGAGCGTCTCCCGGAGCGGGGCACGCAAGAGCGGCATCCCGGTCCGCAGGGCCGTCGGCTACGTGCAGCTCGCCGATCCGATCCTGGACGTCCGGCCGCTCAGCACGTGCGTTCCCGTCGACTCCGGCCAGCAATACTCCGCCCGGCTGCTGGGGCTGGACGCGGACCATCCGAAGGTGGTATGGAGGAGCCACGGGCCGGGAGACGGTGGGATCGACGCCCGCGGCTGGTTCCACGCTGGATCGAGGCCCGGCACGTACACGATCGACGCGACCTGGTTACGGGACCCCCACGTCTCGGCCGAAGTCCAGGTGAGAGTGGAGAAGCGCTGCGCGACGTTCGAGTACACGATGCAGGGCGATGTGAACGGGAGCGCCACCGGGCGTCCGACCGTACTCGGGATGACGGGTACCGAAGACAGTCGGTCCGTGCAGCTCCGACCGGGCTTCTGCAGTCTGGAGATCGGCATGGAGCCGGAAGGCCGATCACGACTTCCGTCGCTCAGCCTCCGCGCCTCCGTTCCCGGGGGGCTACGAGTCGGCGACTACCCGGTCGGCGACTACCGAGCCGGAGCGACGTGGAGCAACGAGAATCGCTCCCCCGGCACCTTCTTCGCCGAGCTGATCGCCGCCGAGCCGGGCGCGAGCCGGCTCACGTCGATCGACTTCACCTCCACGAGCGGAGCGGTGTCGATCGAGCACGTCGATGCGACGGGCGTGGAGGGCAGCTTCCACCTTCGCTTCGAGGAGCAGCCGCCGTTCAACGACTTTCCCAGGAAGCAGTCGGCGAGCGTCCGGGGCCACTTCAAGGCTCTCCTGCTCCGGAAGCCCGGCACCGAGGACTTCTACGCCTGCGAGGCCCCGAAGTAGGCTCGCGGCCGCAACTCCCGGCGCAGGAAGGACGGGCGGGCGCGAAGCGGAGCCGCAGCCGGAGAGAAACTCCGCGACCACCCGCCTCGCCCGGAATGCTACGGAAGGACCAGCACCCGAAGAGCTGCCGGGCCCGGTGCCGCGTCAGGCGAGCCGCCGTCGTCGGCTCAGTGTGTCACGGTCACGGCACAATCGCGGCACAGTTAGCTCCGCGCCGGCGGCGGCGCGAGCAGGTCGGCGTCCGTGCGGTGAGCGGCGGAACTTCGCCCCCTCGCTAGGGCACTCCCGCGAACGCGTCCGGCCCGGGGACGCTCGCCGGAGCGCTGGCCGCCGCACTCGCGGCGTTCCGACTCCGGGGCAGCCGGATGTGGAAGCGAATCTCCGCCAGCTGCTCTGGTGCCTCACCGATCCGCCGCAGGAACGGCAGCCAGCGCGGATCGGAGCGGATCGGGTTGAAAAGGCGCTCTCTCGGTATTTCCGAGAAGCCCGGGTCACCGTACTCGACCGCCCTGTCCAGCCACGCGAAGGCGCTGTCCGCCTCGGAGCGGAAGGCGTAGACGTAGGCTATGTTGTACGCCGCGTCCCTCCCGTACTTGCGGACGAGCGCCGCGAGAGCCGAGTCCGACTCCGCCCCAGCGCATGGGAGACCATGGACAGCCCCAGCATGCGCCAGGCCTCGCTGGTTTCCTGCTGGATCTCCGCCAGCGCCGCCGCTGCGTGCCCCTTCAGCAGCAGAGCTATCCCCACACCGTAGTGTGCGCCCCCGAAACCCGGGCTCAGGGCCAGCGCCGTTCGGTAGTGCGCGATCGCGTCGTCGTAGCGACCGGCATCGAGGTACATGCCGCCCAGAGTCGGAAGCATGATCGCGTTCACCGGGTCGCGTGCGACAACGTACTCCTGGAGCACGATCGCCTCGTTCAGCCGGCCAAGGGCCCTGAGCAAGGTTCCACTGTTCCCCAGCACGGAGAGATCGGCGGGGTCGAGTACGAACGCCCGCTCCAGGTTCCGGGCCGCGCCCCCCAGATCGCCCTCTCCCATGTCGATGACGCCGAGCGACCCATGGGCGCGCGCATAGTCGGGATCGACCGCCAGCGCCTTCACGGCCGCCTCGCGCGCCCGGCGCAGCCCCTCTTCGTTGGGTAGCACGTTGATGCTCGTCTCGTTGACGAAGTTGGCGGACAGCCCCGCCCAGGCCGGGGCATAGCGCGGATCGAGCGCTAGCACCTGACGGTAGAGCGAATCCGAGCGCAGCATCGACTCGGGCCGCCTCTGACGGCCCAGCTCCCTCGCCTTGAGGAAGAGCGCGTACGCCCGCGGGTCGGTAGGTCGCGCCCGCGGCGCCGCCCCGAGCAGCTTCGCCTCAAGTTTCCCCGCCACGTCGCGCGCGATTTCGTCCTGTATCGCGAAGACGTCGTCTAGCTTGCGATCCCAGGTCTGCGACCACACCTGGTATCCGTCGGCCGCATGCACGAGCTGCACCGAGATCCGAACTTCGTCGCCCGCCCGCCGGACCGAGCCCTGGAGCACGTTCGCCACCCCGAGCTGGCGGGCGATGTCCTGAACCGTCAGCTCCCTGCCCTTGAAGGAGAACGATGAGGTGCGCGCCGCCACCCGCAGGGCGGACATCTTGGTCAGCAGGTCGAGGATGTCCTCTGAGATCCCATCCGCGAAGTAACCCTGCTCCTCGTCGGATGAGAGATTGTTGAATGGCAACACCGCGATCGAACGTGCCGGGCCGGCGGCCGCGCCGCCGTTCGGGCGCGTCGCCCCCCCGGCCGCCCTCATTGGGCCTTCGGCCTCCCTCACCCCACCGCCCCGGTGCCACACCAACATGTTCGCGAGCAGCAGCACGACGGCCACGAAGAGGATGCCGATGATCCAGCGGTCCAGCCGCTTCCCGGTGCGGCGCGAGACGGATTCCCCGGGGGCGGCGTCACTCTCTCGCTTGATCCCCTCGGGGGTGAGCTCGTAGAGCCACGCGAACGCGATCCAAAAAGGGAAGCCCAGGATCAACGCGATCACGATGCCGCGAAGCACTCCGTTTGGAACCCCGAAGACCGGGAAGACCTGTGTGGCGATCTGCACGAGCAACCAGGCCGCCGCCGCGTAGAGCGCGGCGGCCCTGAGGACGTTCCGACGCTCTAGTTCAGAGAAGAGGTTACGCGGCATGGCAGACGCCCCGTGCAGGTCGAAGTGGGGGCGAGACTCCTCCGGAAGGTGATTCGGGTGTTGCCGCGCGTCAAGGCGGCGGTGCTACCCAATGCTGACGAACCGCAGGTCCTTCCGGCCGCTCATCTCTCTCGGCCGCCCGCTCCACGGAAAGGTCCGCAAGAGGGGAGGTGCGTGGCAGTCTATCTACGCCAGCCGCCCGTGACACTTCTTGTACTTCTTGCCCGACCCGCACGGACACGGGTCGTTCCGTCCCGGCTCCTGGTCGACGTCCAGCGGCTCGTCGGGCCGGACGACCCTTCCGCCCACCGAAGCCTGGGCCGCCGCCCCGTCGGCCGCGGCAGAGCTCGCCACGCCCGTGGAAGCGAACGCCGGCTCGGCCTCCGTCGGACCGCCGTCCCCGCCCGCCGCCAGCGGACCCACTCCGGCTCCGGCGCCCGTCGCGTAGTTCTCATCCGGCCCGGAAAGCGCCGTGATGTGTGGCGCACGCAGCTGTTGGGGCTGGGGCTCGATCTGGGCCCGGAACAGGAGATTCCCCACGCTGCGGCGGAGCTCCGTCATCATGGCCACGAACTCGTCGAACGCCTCCTGCTTGTACTCGATCAGCGGGTCCTTCTGGCCCCAGGCGCGGTAGCGGATCGAGTCGCGCAGGTGATCGAGCTCGTACAGGTGATCCTTCCACTTGTCGTCGATCACCGAGAGGACGATGAAGCTGAGGATCCTCTCCCAGTGCTCCCCGAAGCTCTCGAGCTTCGAGCGGTACGCCTCGTGCGCATGCCCGACGATCTCCTCGCTGAGATCTTCCACGCTCGACCAGGGGATGTCCCGTGGCTCCGCGCCGTCCTCCGGGAGGAAATCGAACAGGAGGAAGTAGTCGAGAACGAGCTTCTCGCGCAGCCCCGGCAGGTCCCACGTCTCGGGATGCCCGCCATCCTCGACGGACTCGGCCACGTCGGCGCGAAGCGCCGCCTCGATCATGTCCCAGGCCTCGCCCTTGAGGTCCTCGCCCCCCTCGAGGGCGAAGAGCCGGAGGTCGTAGATGACCTCCCGCTGCTGGTTCATGACATCGTCGTATTCGAGGAGCTTCTTACGTGCCTCGAAGTTCTGGAGCTCCACCCGCTTCTGGGCGCGCTCGAGCGCCTTGGTCATCCACGGATCGGAGATGACCTCGCCCTCCTTCATGCCCGCCCGATCCAGCCACTTGGCGATGCGGTCGGATCCGAACAGCCGCATGAGGTCGTCCTCGAGCGACACGAAGAACCGGCTGGAGCCCGGGTCGCCCTGGCGGCCCGAGCGGCCGCGCAGCTGTCGGTCGATGCGTCGCGCCTCGTGGCGCTCCGTGCCCAGGATCTGGAGACCGCACGGCGGGTCGATCTGGCAACCGAGCTCGTCGATCTCCTCTTCGGTGAGGTCGGGCGTCTCCTCGACCTGCCCGAAGGCGGGCTCGCTGGAGACGATGCCGCACACGTCGCACTTCACCACGCCCGGGCCGAGCTTAATGTCCGTTCCCCGGCCGGCCATGTTGGTGGCGATGGTGATCGCGGCCGGCTGTCCCGCATTGGCCACGATGTGGGCCTCGCGCTCGTGGTTCTTGGCGTTGAGGACCTCGTGGTCGAGGCCCCGGCGCCGGAGCATGCGGGAGATCATCTCCGAAACCTCGACGCTGGTCGTGCCGACCAGGATCGGGAGCCCACGCTCGTGGAGCCGCTCGACCTCCTCGAGCAGGGACGCGTACTTCTCCCGCTTGGTGCGGAAGATCACGTCCTCCTGGTCCACGCGCCGGACGGGCCGGTTGGTCGGGATGACCACGACCTCGAGGCCGTAGATCTCGTGGAACTCGGCCTCTTCGGTCTCGGCCGTCCCGGTCATGCCGGCCAGCTTGTCATACATGCGGAAGTAGTTCTGGATCGTGATCGTGGCCAGCGTCTGTGTCTCGCCCTGGACGGTCACGCCCTCCTTGGCCTCGACCGCCTGGTGCAGTCCATCGCTCCAGCGCCGGCCCGGCATCTTTCGGCCCGTAAACTCGTCGACGATGACGATCTGGCCGTTCTCCTCGACGTACTCCACGTCCTTCTCGTAGAGCGCGTGGGCCTTCACGAGCTGGTGGATGATGTGGATCTTCTCGGATTTCTCCGCGTATTCGCGCTCCAGCGCCGCGACGGCCTCCCGCTTGTCGGCGGCGGACAGCTCCTCCGAGTCCTCCACCGTCTTCACCTTCTGCGAGAGATCGGGCACCACGAACGCCTCCGGGTCGGACGGGCTCAGTACGTCGAGTCCCTGGTCGGAGAGCTGGATCGTGTGCCCCTTCTCGTCGGTCGAGTAGAGCAGCATCTCGTCGATCTCGTGCAGCCGCTTTTCGCGCATGAGGTCGGCCTCTGCGCGCTGGACCAGCTGCTTGACTCCGGTCTCGTTGAGGATCTTCATGAGGCGACGGTTCTTGGGACCGCCCCGCTGGGCCGCCAGCAGGACCTGCCCGGCCTCGTACTCCTTGCCGGAGTCGTCCTCCTCTCGCGACTCCTCGAGGAGCTGCTCCCCCTCCGCCACCAGCTCGCGGACGATGCGCCCCTGGCGGCGGACGAGGTCGGCGACCTGGTTGTTGTACTTCCTGTAGATCCCCTCGTCACCCTTCCCCACCGGACCGCTGATGATGAGCGGCGTGCGCGCCTCGTCGATGAGCACCGAGTCGACCTCGTCGATGATCGCATAGGCGTGCCCGCGCTGTACGCGGTCCTCGAGCCGTACGACCATGTTGTCGCGCAGGTAGTCGAAGCCGAACTCGTTGTTGGTTCCGTACGTGATGTCGCAGCGATAGGCGTCCCGGCGCTCCTCCGTGCCGGGCTCGGCATCGTCGATGCAGCCCACGGTGAGGCCCAGGTACTCGAACACGGCCCCCATCCACTGGGAGTCTCGCCGGGCCAGGTAGTCGTTGACGGTGACCAGGTGGGCGCCCCGGCCGGGAAGGGCGTTCAGGTACAGCGGCATGGTGGCGACCAGGGTCTTACCCTCCCCGGTGGCCATCTCGGCGATCTTCCCCTGGTGCAGCACGATGCCCCCGATGAGCTGCACGTCGTACGGCACCATGTCCCAGGTCGTGGCGTTGCCCGTGACCTCGATCTCACCGCCCAGGAGCCGCCGACACGCCTCGCGGACGGTGGCGAACGCCTCCGGGAGGATCTCGTCGAGGGCTTCCTGCGTCGTCTCCTGGAGCTCCTCCTCCAGCTCTCCGATGCGGGCCGTCAGGTCGGCTCGCTCCCCCGGGTCCTCGCTGTGACGACGCCGCTCCCGGAGCTCGGCGGCCTCCCGCTCCAGGGCCTCGGTACGCTCCGTGATGCGCTCCCGGAAGCGCTCGGTCTGCGAACGCAGATCCTCCTCGGAGACCTCCGCCAGAAGCGCCTCGTGGCGCTTGATCTCGTCCACGATGGGCTGGAGCTTCTTCATCTCCCGCTCGAAGCGGGTGCCCACGATACTGTTGATGAGGGACTTCAGCATAGCACCGTCAACTACCGGGGATGTGCGGGGGCCGCTCGCGACGCCGCCCACGCGGGGGCCGCGCGGAGCCTGACCGACGCAGACCTAATAGGCGCGCATCGGGCCTTCGTTCCCTCATCGCCCCACGCCCTCGTGGGCCGGAAGACCGGCCCGCTCCCAGGCCCGCTCCAGCTCCTCACGGACCGATTCCGGCACCAGGTAGCGCACTGTCAGGCCACGTCCGAGGCGCTCCCGGATGCGGGTCGCCGACAGGTCGACGCGCGTGACCGGCAGGGCCCGAACGTCGATCCCGGCGGCCCCCGACGGTCCCGGCTCCTCTCCTCCGCGCGTCATCACCACCACCTCGGCCAGGTCGGGGAGCCGCTCGTGCTCGTGCCAGCTCGACAGGATGCGCAGCTGATCGGCCCCGATCACGAGGAACAGACGGTCGGGAGCGTAGCGGGCGTGGATCCACTCCAGCGTGTCCACGCTATAGGAGGGTCCCGCGCGTCGCACCTCCACATCGCTCACCTCGATCCGAGGGTCTCCCCGAAACGCCCGGGATACAAGGTCCAGGCGGACGCACGCCGGGAGGACGGCGTCCCGGTGGGGTGGACGGCCGGCGGGCACGACCAGCAGTCGGTCCAGCTCGAGGCCCTCCACCACGTCGCCGGCCACCACCAGGTGGCCGACGTGGATCGGGTCGAAGGTGCCCCCGAGGAGTCCGAGCCGACCCCCCGCGGGCACGGCGGACCGCTCAGTCACCCTGACCCGTCTCGTTCCGCAGCTTCTTCGCCGCCTGGCTGTCCGCGTACTGCGTCAACAACCGCTTGCGGATGTCCTGGGCCTCCGAGTCGAACCCGATCCTGCGGTAGCTGTGGTACAGGCTCCGAAGGACGTCCGGCACGATGGGCGCCTTCGGATAGTTCTTGAGGACGAGCTCGAAGTACACGTTGGCCGACTCGTAGACCTTCTGGGCGTAGTACCACCGGCCGACCCTGTACGCCTTCTCGGCCAGCTTGAACCTGGCGGAGTCCTCGAGGCTCTTCGCCGAGTCCGTCAGCGGACTGTCTGGATAATACTGGAGCAGCCGGCTGCAGGCGTTCTCGGCCTTGGTCGTGTAGTCCTGGTCGAGGGCCAGCTCCGGGCTCAGCCGCCAGTAGGAGCGGCACGTGCCCAGCAGAGCGTCATCGGCCAGCTCGCTGGTGGGCCGGTTCGTCCCCAGTCGATCGAAGGCGTCGGCGGCCTGGCGGTAGTCTCCGTCCCTGAAGTACGACTCACCCAGCAGGTACTGACCGCTGTCGGCCCGCGGCGAGAGCGGGGCCTGCAGCAGAAAGTCCTTGAAGGCCTTGGCGGCGGATCCGTAGTCCCCCGCGTCGTAGTGCTCGAGCGCCCACCGGTACTTCCCCTCGGGCGCCATGCTCTTGGGAGGGTGGGCGCCCGAGCAGGCCACGACGCCCAGAAGGAGGGTCAGGCCCAGCGCGAAGCCGGATCGGTTCCGGCCGGGCGCCCCGCGCCCGGCCGGCTCGCCGACCTCCTCGCTATCTCCGCTGTCCGGCCTCCGCATCCTGGCTCCCTGTCGTGCCTCTCCGTGGGCGGCGGCGGCCGGGAATCCCGGCCCCTCAGTCGCCGCCATACCGGATCTGGCGGATTCTCTCTTCGGCCTGCCGGGCCGTGGGGCCCGTGCGCGCCGGGTCCAGCCGCAGCACCGCCTCGAACGCCTCGAGGGCATCCTGCGGGCGCCCCTGCTCCAGCAGCACCTCGCCCCGCATGTACTGCGCTCGGTCCTGCAGGGTACGCGGCACGCCCACCGACACGAGACTGTCGAGGCTCGCCAGAGCGGCGACCGCCCGACCGGAGCGTCGCTGCTGGGCCGCCACGGTATACAGGCAGTTGCCATAGTGCCAGCGGGCGCTGTTGGCCTCGGCCGAGCCTTCCGACGGACCCGCGTCGAGATATCGGCGGAAGTAGCCCAGCGCTTCGCCGCATCCTCCCAGCTCCTCGAAGGAGCGCGCCGTCTCGTAGAGAACCCGTGAATCGGCGCCGGGATCCTCCGGAAGCGAGAGGAGGAGTGGCAAGGCCGCCTCGTAGTCACCACGGTCGAAGTCGTGGTCGGCCAGCTTGCGTCTGAGGTCCGGCGGGACCAGCGACAGGCTCGATGTGACGATCGGCCGGAGGAGCCGGGCCATCTCGTCGTCGTTTCCACGCTCCGAGGCATCCCGGGCGGCGGTCGTGAGGTCCGTGGCGGCCTGGTAGCGGTAGGCGGAGTCCGCCTTCAGGAGTCGATCGTAGACCTGGAGCGCCGTCTCCCCGTCCCCCTGGAGCGCGTACGCGTGAGCCAGGCGGGCGAGGATGGTGGGATCGGATCCGTTCTGACGCTCGGCGAGCCGGTACTCGGCGATGGCCTCCTGCGTCCGGTCCTGGGTCAGCAGCCGGTCCCCCCGTCCGAGCGCGTCACCGCCCGCCTGCGTGCAGGCGCCGACGGCCAGGCAGGCCGTCAGAACCGCCATGACCCCAGGGTCCCATCGGCGGCCGGTGCCGGAACGGCCGGTCACGCCTCGCCCGCCTTCGCCGCCGGAGCCCGCGGGGGCCGGCGCTTGCGCGAGGCGCGCCGGAAGAACCCGTACTTCAGGATGCAGACGAGCGCACGCACGCCATCCCGCCAGCCGATCTTCTTACCTTCCGCGTACGTCCGTCCGCTGTACGACACGCCCACCTCGTACACCCGCCAGCCCGCCAGGGCCACCTTGGCCGTGACCTCGGGCTCGATGCCGAAGCCCGACTCCTCGATGGTGAGGTCCTCCAGCACCTCCCGGCGGAAGCACTTGTAGCACGTCTCCATATCGGAGAGGTTCAGGTTCGTCACCATGTTGGAGAGCAGGGTGAGAAACCGGTTCCCGACGTAGTGCCAGAAGTAGAGGACGCGGTGGGGCCGGCCGCCCATGAACCTCGAGCCATAGACCACGTCGGCCAGGCCGTCGAGGATGGGTTCCACCAGCATCGGGTAGTCGTCGGGATCGTACTCCAGGTCCGCGTCCTGGACGATCACGATGTCGCCCGTGCAGGTTCCGAATCCACGGGAGAGCGCCGCGCCCTTGCCCCGGTTGGGCGTCTGCAGCACGAGCCGGTCGATGCACCCTTCCGCGGCCAGCCGGTCCAGGAGCTCGGTCGATCCGTCGGTGGACCCGTCGTCGACGACGACGAGCTCGACCGACATCGGCACACCCTTCACGCGCCGGACGATCTCCTCCACCGTGTCGCACTCGTTGTAGACCGGCATGACCACCGAGACGCGCGACGCCGGGGCGGCATGGGCGCCCGGGTTCATGTCCCCCGGTCGCCCGCCAGTACCCGCGGCGACGGAAGACGCCGCTCGTCCCGAAGGGCCCGGAAATAGTCGGCCGTCATCTCGAGGCCCTGCCGGAGATCGACCTCGGGGGACCAGTCCAGGATGTCCCGGGCCCGGGTGATATCGGGCTGGCGGACCTTGGGATCATCCTCGGGCAGCGGTAGATGCCGGATCTCCGAGTCCCCGTCCACGACCTCCAGGATGAGGTCGGCGAGCTCCTGGATGGTGAACTCGTTCGGATTGCCCACGTTCACCGGCTGGTTCTCATTGGACAGGAAGAGCCTGTACAGACCCTCGACCAGGTCCGAGACGTAGCAGAAGCTGCGAGACTGACTGCCATCCCCGTACACCGTGAGCGGCTCGCCGAGCAGAGCCTGGACGAGGAAGTTCGAGACCACACGGCCGTCGGCGGGACGCATTCGCGGGCCGTAGGTGTTGAAGATCCGGGCGATGCGCGTGTCGAGGTCGTGCTCCCGATGGTAGGCCATCGTGATGGCCTCGGCGAACCGCTTCGCCTCGTCGTACACACCGCGCGGACCGATCGGGTTCACGTTGCCCCAGTAGCTCTCGGTCTGCGGATGCTCGAGGGGATCCCCATAGATCTCGGACGTGGAGGCGAGGAGGTAGCGCGCCTCCTTTTCGCGGGCGAGGCCGAGGGTCTTGTGGGTGCCCAGGCTACCGACCTTCAGGGTCTGGATCGGGAACTCCAGGTAGTCCACCGGGCTGGCGGGGGAGGCGAAGTGCAGCACGCCGTCCAGCCGACCGGCCACGTACACGAACTGCGTGACATCGTACTTGATGAACTCGAAGCCCTCCCGCCCCATCAGGTGGGCCACGTTGTCGGGCGAGCCCGTGATGAGACTGTCCATGCCCACCACTTCGTGGCCCTCGGCCAGGAAGCGGTCGCAGAGGTGCGAGCCGAGGAACCCGGCCGCGCCCGTGATCAGGACTCTCACGCCACCGTCTCCCGTCCAATGGGGAAGTACCGGAACCCGCGCTCCCGCACGCGCGCGGGCTCGAACAGGTTGCGACCGTCGAAGATCGTCCGTTCGTCCAGGGCGCGCGACAACCGATCCCAGTTCGGGCGCCGGTACTGCAGCCACTCGGTCACGATGATGAGGCCGTCGGCACCCTCGCAGGCCGCGTACTCGTCCTCGGCATACTCGACCCGGTCGCCGAAGTGCCGGTCCCGCGCCACGTCCATCGCCACGGGATCGTGCACCACGACGTCCGCATCCGCGGCCAGGAGTCCCTCCACCAGGTCGACGCTCGGCGCCTCTCGCATGTCGTCGGTCTCGGGCTTGAAGGCCAGCCCCCACACCGCCAGCCTCCGACCCTGGAGGTCTTCGCCGAAATGGCCGTGCACCTTCTCCAGCAGGACCTTCTTCTGCCGGTCGTTGGCCTCGTGCACGGAGCGCAGCACCGAGAGGTCCACGCCCATCTCGTCGCCGGTGTGGATCAGGGCCCGCACGTCCTTCGGAAAGCAGCTCCCCCCGTAGCCCGCGCCGGCGAACAGAAACGAGGAGCCGATCCGCGGGTCGCTGCCCATGCCTCGTCGGACGTGATTCACGTCGGCTCCGGTCGCCTCGCACAGAGCCGCGACCTGGTTCATGAAGCTGATACGCGTCGCGAGCATCGCATTGGAGGCGTACTTGGTGAGCTCGGCAGACGGTATATCCATGAACAGCAACGGATTGCCTGTGCGAACGAACGGCTCGTACAACTCCTCGAGGATGGCGCGCGGGACCTCCGATTCCACGCCACACACCACCCGGTCGGGGCGCATGAAGTCGTCGACCGCGCTTCCCTCCTTGAGGAACTCCGGGTTCGAGCACACGTGGAACTCCACGTCCGTCCAGCGCTCGATCTCCCCGCGTACCAGCCGCGCCGTGCCCACCGGCACGGTGCTCTTGGTGATCACGATCGCTCCCTCGCGGAGGTTCCGGCCGATGGTGCCCGCCACGTCGATGACGTGCTGCAGGTCGGCCGACCCATCCTCGTCCGGCGGCGTGCCGACCGCGATGAACAGCACCCGGCCCCGCGCCGCCGCGGCGTCGACGTCCGTCGTGAAGTTCAGTCGACCCTCGCGGGCATTCCGCTCCAGGAGCCGGTCCAGACCCGGCTCGAAGATCGGCACCTCACCCCGCTCGAGGCGGGCGATCTTCCCCTCGTCCACATCCGCGCACACCACGTCGTGCCCCGTCTCGGCCAGGCAGGCGCCGACCACCAGCCCGACGTAGCCGGTCCCGATTACCGTAATATCCATTCTTCCTCCCA
>Ga0307419_10000920_pt1 | contig 15235 bp, 18 predicted proteins | sample SalMarWE160230MG_2_FD_202512 | JGI IMG/M metagenome (GOLD analysis project Ga0307419, IMG submission 202512) | Salt marsh sediment microbial communities from the Plum Island Ecosystem LTER, Massachusetts, United States - WE1602-30 | ecosystem: Environmental > Aquatic > Marine > Intertidal zone... | reverse complement strand
TAGCGGTGGTGCGGGATGCAGTCAGGACTGTGTACGAACAAAGCAAAGAGGTCTTGTTCCCGATCCAGGATTTTTATCAGGTAGATCTTGAGGAGAGGATCTATCAGGATGAGCACTGGCTCTAAAGACAAGTCTCAGAGAGACCTGGAGATGAGGCTTCCCTTTCATGTGTTCGATCTCCCCATTCAGGAGATCAGGAGGGGGTATCGCTCCGACGTCTACTTCTGGCGGGGAAAGCTGATCCTGGAACGAAACGGCTATAATCCCCTTGTTACCATGCAGGTCTTCCAAAAGAAGCGTGCGGTTCTGTGCGGCATCGATGAGGCTATTGCCATCCTGCGAGTGGGCACAGGGCATTACACCGATCTGAACAAGGCCCATACGTTGTTCGATCACCTGATGAACGTCAAGATGAATCTACGAAAGACGAGGTACACTGACGAGGAACGCTTCATCTCCCTTATGCAGGAGCGGTTAGAGGTTGAGGATGGGTTGGACTCCATCTGGGTGGACGAGTTCGACCAGCTTAAGATAACGGCCTTGAGGGATGGAGATGAGATCGGGCCCTACGAAACCGTCATGCACATTGAGGGTCTGGCGGCGAGCTTTGCCCACCTGGAGACCGTCTACCTGGGGGTCCTGGCGCGCAGGACCAAAATAGCCAGCAATGTGCGCCAGTGCGTCCAGGCTGCCCAGGGAAAACCGGTCCTCTTCTTCGGTGCCCGGTTTGATCACTTCAGTGTCCAAGGCGGGGACGGGTATGCCGCCAGCATCGGCGGGGCCGAGGCCGTCTCCACCGATGCCGGGGCCGAATGGTGGGGGTCCCGCGGGATTGGAACCATCCCCCATGCCCTCATCGCCTGCTATCGAGGAGATACGACGCTGGCCACTCATAAGTTCTACGAGCACATAGCCAAGGGGACCGATATCAGGGTGATCGCCTTGGTCGATTACCACAACGATTGCGTGCAGACCTCCCTGGAAGTGGCCAGGGAGTTGAAAGATATACTCTGGGCCGTGCGATTGGACAACTCCGGCACCATGGTCGACCGATCACTCTGGGATGAGATGATGCAGTTCGATCCGAGGGGGGTAAATGTCCGTTTGGCGGAAAAGGTGCGGGAGGCGCTCGACCGAGAGGGGTTCTCCCACGTCAAGATCATCGTCTCCGGCGGATTTAACGCCGACAAAATCGCCTCCTTTGAGGAACAGAAGGCGCCGGTGGATATCTACGCCGTGGGGAGCTTTCTCTTGGCCGGCATCTACGACTTCACCGCCGACATCGTCATGGTGGACGGGGAACGGGAATCCAAAACCGGGAGAGAGTATCGGCCTGTCAGACCCCGGCGATAGTACTGCAGATAGGCCGGCAGAGCTGATTGACTTGGGGAAGAGGGTATGGTACTCATTTTATTTCCCCAGAGAAAGGGTTTGTGATTGTGACGCCTCTGGGAGAGGATAAGGCGAAGTTTATCAAACAAGTTGCCTCCTACAGCACCCTGGGCCTCGAGATGGGGTTATCGGTTGCGCTAGGAGTTGGTATTGGCTATTACCTCGACAAATGGCTGAAGACAGAACCCTGGTTTCTCATCATCTTTATCATTTTTGGGGTCGCCGCGGGCTTTCGAAGCCTGTATCGGGCCTGGAAACGCCTGCAAAAGGAGGACTTGGAGGACTGATGGCAAAGGAGTTGCGATTAGCCGCTGTGGAGAGGACCGAATGGCTCATCCTCACCATCCTTGCCCTTGGCAGCCTCGTCTTCTGGGATTGGCATATCACCCTGGGGGTCATCATCGGGGGAGTCATCGTTATCCTCAACTTCAGGGCGCTGCGGATGATCTTTGAGAGCGGTTTCTCCGAAGGGAAAATTGCCGGATCCGTCTTCGTTAAATATGCCATTAAGTTGCTCGCCGTGCTGGCCGCTGTGGCCGGAGTCGTCTTCTTGCTGCACGGGGTCGTCAATCTCATTGCCTTCTTTGTGGGGCTGCTCACCATCTTTTTGGCCATCTCGGTCGTAGGGATCAGGGGGTATTGCTCAATGGACGAAGAGGAGAAGACCAATGGGGCATGAAAGCTTCAGTGTTGTCGATGCGATTCCTCTCTTGAATCAGCTTCCCCACCATGTCTCCAATGCTATTATAGTGATCGTGTTGCTTATGATCATCGCGATCCTCGGGACGAGGGCACTGCGCAAAGAGTCAAAAAGATACTTTGTCCCTGAGGAGAGGTTGACCTTCCGGAGCGCAGGTGAGATGATCGTGGAGGGGATCCTCAACATCGTCAAGGAGAATATGGGGCCTCGAGGACCGGAGTTCATGATGATCATCGGGACCTTAGCACTCTTCATCTTCCTGTCCAACCTCCTCGGCCTGATTCCGGGGTTTCACTCCCCTACCGAAAACATCAACACCACGGCGGCCTGTGCCGTTACGGTTTTTGTCCTCACCCACTACTATGGTATCAGGGAACACGGGATCAAGTACCTGAAACAGTTCATTGGCCCGGTCATCTGGCTGATCCCCCTCATGCTTCCCATTGAACTCATCGGACACTTTGTCCGTCCGGTATCCCTCTCCATCCGACTCTTCGGCAATATCTTCGGTGATCATCAAGCTGTCGCCGTCTTTTTTTTCCTCTGTCCTTTGCTGCTCCCCCTGCCCATGATGCTCCTGGGGCTGCTGGTGGCCATTATCCAGACCTTTGTCTTTATCCTCCTCTCCATGACCTATTTTTCCTTGGCCATAGAGGGGCATGAATAATAGCGAAAAGAAAGGAGGTGGGAACGTGGTTAAACGTACCGCAGTATGTATCCTTATAGTATTCGCCCTTTCATTGGGGGCGGTTGTCTGGGCCGTGGCTCAGGAAGCGACCACGGCTGAAGCGGCGGCAGCGGAAGGGCTGCCAGCCAGTGTGAAGGTGGCCATCGCCCTTGGGGCGGGCCTCGGCATCGCCATCGCGGCCTTTGGCGGGGCCCTGGGTCAGGCGCGGGGACTTGCCGCGGCCCTCGATGGGATGGCCCGCAACCCGGCGGCCTCGGGGAAGATGTTCGGCCCCATGATCATCGGCCTGGCCATGATCGAGTCGCTGGTCATCTACGCCTTTGTGATTTCGATAATCATGGTATTAAAGATCTAATAAGGCCGAACTATCTTCGGCCCATGCTGTGAAGTACTCTCGGGGCAGGTTTCAGACCTGCCCTTTCTTTCTTGACAACCTCACATGATTGTTTTACATTAATACATTCCATTCTTTCTGTAACAATCAATGCGGAGGATGAATACGGTATGTACGCGGTAGTGGAAACAGGCGGAAAACAGTATAAGGTGAGCAAAGGGGATCTTATCAAGGTAGAGAAGGTGGGTGGTAAGATAGGGGAAAAGGTCGAATTAGACCAGGTCCTCTTGATCAAGGACGATAAGGCGGGGATGAAAGTGGGAACCCCCACCGTGGCGGGAGTAAAGGTGGTGGGTAGGATAACATCCCAAGGAAGAGGGAAAAAGATCGTCGTCTTCAAGCATAAGAGGAGAAAGAACTATCGTCTGAAACAGGGACATCGACAGGACCATACCTGGATAGAGATCAAGGATATTATATCAGCTCAAGGAGGCAAAAGTGGCCCACAAAAAGGCGGGCGGAAGCTCAAGAAACGGGAGGGATAGTGCCGGCCGGCGATTGGGCGTTAAGCGGTTTGACGGCCAGACGGTTACGGCAGGGAGTATATTGGTGAGGCAACGGGGGACAAAGATCTCCCCGGGTGAAAACGTGGGGCTCGGCCGCGACCACACCATTTTTGCTCGGATCGATGGTATCGTGCAGTTTGAGACCAAAGGAGGAGATAAAAAAAGGGTCAGCGTTTACCCGCTCGATGCTCCAGTCTCTTAATCTTACTCTTCTTTGGTACATCCTCTATTTATACGTATCATATATGACCCACCGTTCGTATGCCGTCATGCAATTCATCGATGAGGTCAAAATCTGGGTCAAGGGGGGGGATGGGGGGCGGGGATGCGTGAGCTTTCGGAGGGAGCGGTTTGTCCCCCGGGGGGGGCCGGACGGCGGTGACGGCGGCAAGGGAGGGGATATCATCCTGATGGCCACGGAGGGGCTCTCTACCCTCTTGGATCTACGGTATCAGCAACGCTATCGGGCCGCAAATGGGGCCCATGGAAAAGGAAAAGACCAAACGGGTAAAGGCGGTGATGATCTGGTCATCCCCGTTCCCGTTGGGAGCGTGGTGAAGTATGCGGAGACAGGCGAGATCCTGTACGACCTCGCTGCGGCGGAGGAGCGGTTCCTGGCGGCCACGGGGGGGAAGGGAGGGCGGGGGAATGCCCGGTTTGCAACGGCAACCCGCCAGGCCCCTCGATTTGCCGAACCAGGGGAAAAAGGGCAGCAGCGGTGGCTCCGACTGGAGCTTAAGCTCCTCGCCGATGTAGGCATCGTGGGTCACCCCAATGTGGGGAAATCGACCTTGCTTCGACGGGTATCTGCTGCGCGTCCCAAGGTAGCGGATTACCCCTTTACCACCCTTGTACCCCATCTCGGCGTGGTCTCCTACGGAGAGCTCAATGCCTTTGTTATGGCCGATATCCCCGGACTCATTGCCGGTGCCCATCAGGGAACAGGGCTGGGGAGCAGGTTTCTGCGTCATATCGAGAGGACCCGCCTCCTCGTGCACATCTTGGACATCTCGGCAGATCCTCTGGGGGATCCGTGGCATCACTATGAGGCGATCAATGAGGAACTGGGGAAATTTCATCCCTCCCTTCTCGAAAAGCCCCAAGTGGTCGTGCTGAACAAAACAGACCTCCCCGCCGTGAGGGAGAGGATACGCCCTATCAAGGATGCCTTCCGCCAAAAAGGGGTAAATCTCTTCGCCATCTCCGCCGTAACCGGCGAGGGGGTGGATGAGATGATACGGGAGATAGGCCATCAATGGGAAAGGCTCAAGGGAGCGGCGCATGGATGAGCGGGAGCTGAGGAAAGAGATCATAGGAGGTGTGCGCCGGGTAGTGGCCAAGGTAGGAAGCAGCCTTCTCGTCTCCCTGGGCGTCGGTTTAAACAAGCAATTCATCTCCCAGTTGGCAGAGGAGCTTGCGCGGCTCAAAAAGGAGGGGGTGGAGATCGTTATGGTTTCCTCAGGGGCTATCGCTGCGGGGATGGAGCGGCTAGGCCTCACGAAGAGGCCCAAGAACATCTCCGAGCTGCAGGCCGCTGCAGCGATCGGCCAGAGCAGCCTCATGCACGTCTATGAAGATGCCTTTGCCCCGTGGGGACTCAAGGTGGCTCAGGTCCTCATCACCCACGACGACATGCGGGACAGGAAGCGGTATATCAACGCCCGCAACACGTTGCTCACGCTGTTGGATCTGGGTATAATCCCTATTATTAATGAAAATGATTCGGTGGTGGTGGAGGAAATCAAGTTTGGCGACAACGATCTGCTGGCGGCCTTGGTCACCTCACTGGTGGATGCGGATCTCCTCCTTATCCTCACCGACACCCCCGGCCTGTATAGTGGCAAGCCGGACCAAGGGGGAAAGCTCATCTCCCTGGTGCACAAGGTGACCAAGAGGGTGGAGGCGATGGCTCAGGGGACGCAGACGGAGATCGGCACCGGAGGGATGTTCAGTAAGGTCGAAGCGGCAAAGCTCGCTGCCCGTTGCGGTGTGCCTACGGTTGTGACCAATGGGCGAGATCACAACGTGCTCGGGAGAATCTTCGAGGGGGAGCCAACGGGAACCCTTTTTCTCTCCGGCGGGCAGAAACTGACGGGCAGAAAACAGTGGATCGGCTTTACCCTGAGGCCGAAGGGGCGGCTGGTCCTCGACAAGGGGGCTCATGAGGCTGTCATGAAGGGTGGAAAGAGCCTCCTGCCTTCTGGTATTGTAGCGGTGGAGGGGAATTTCGGCAGGGGAGACCTTGTCACCTGTCTTAATCCCCGCAAGAAGGAATTTGCACGGGGGTTGGTGAATTATGACTCCCACGAATTGACCAAGATCATGCGACGCAAGAGTTCTCAGATTGAGGAAGCGTTAGGATATAAATACACCGATGAGGTGATTCACCGGGACAATCTGGTGATTCTTTAGGAGGCACCATAGCAATGGATATTGGCGATGAAGTCAAAAAGATCGCTCAGCAGGCCCGCGAGGCCTCGTTCCAGGTAGCCAGGCTCTCCTCGGAGGTGAAGGATCGGGCCTTGGGGTTGATGGCCGATGGGCTTGTTGAGAAGAGGAAGTTGTTGCTGGCGGAAAACCGTAAAGATCTGGAAGGGGCCGAAAAAGAAGGCCTCTCCAAGGCCATGCTGGATCGCTTGGCCCTCACCGAGGCGGGGATCGAAGGGATAGCCGAGGGGCTGCGTGAGATCGCCCTGCTCCCTGATCCGGTTGGAGAAGTGATCAAGATGTGGCGCAGGCCCAACGGGCTCGTGGTGGGCAAGATGAGGATACCGTTGGGGGTCATAGGAATTATCTACGAGGCCAGACCCAACGTCACCGCCGATGCGGCAGGGTTGTGCCTTAAGGGGGGCAATGCCGTGGTCCTGCGCGGCGGTTCCGAGGCGATCCACTCCAATCGGGCCATCGGAGGCATCCTTCAGGAGGCGATGGAGAAGGCAGGCATCCCTGCTGCCGCCGTCCAGGTGATCCCCCACACCGAACGCGAGGGTGTGGAGGAGATGCTCAAGATGGAGGAGTATATCGATGTCATCATCCCCAGGGGGGGTGAAGGTCTGATCCGCTTCGTGGTGGAACACTCCCGCATTCCGGTGATCAAACACTATAAGGGGGTGTGCCATGTCTTTGTCGACGCCTCGGCCGAGCGGGCAATGGCGCTGGAGATCTGCTATAACGCCAAGGTTCAGCGACCCGGCGTCTGTAACGCCATGGAGACCCTGCTGGTTCACCAGGAGGTAGCGTCCTCCTTCCTCCCCCCTGTGGCAGAGAAATTACAGGAAGCGGGTGTGGAATTACGGGGGTGTCCCCGCACGCGCCACATCCTCCCAGATGTGAAAGAGGCAACAGAGGAGGATTGGTATGCTGAATACCTCGACCTGATCCTTGCGGTAAGGGTAGTCGATGACATCGGGGAGGCCATTGATCACATCGGCCGCTACGGCTCCCAGCATACCGAGGCCATCATCACCTCGGATTATGCCAATGCCCAACGGTTCCTGCGGGACGTGGATTCCTCCACCGTCCTGGTCAACGCCTCCACCAGGTTCAGCGATGGGTACCAGCTGGGGCTGGGGGCTGAGATCGGGATCAGCACCACCAAGCTGCATGCCTTTGGGCCCATGGGGGTAGAAGACCTCACCACCACTAAGTTCGTCATCTATGGAGATGGACAGATCAGGACCTCCTAACAAAAGAGAGCGGAGAATCGGGCTTTTCGGGGGGACCTTCGATCCCATCCACCTGGGGCATCTGCGCTGTGCCCAGGAGGTATGGGAGGCCTTCGATCTCAGTCAGGTAATCTTCATCCTGGCCGCCACCCCCCCCCATAAACTGGATCGCCCCATCATCTCCACTCAACACCGCTGGAATATGGTCAAATTGGCTGTTGCCGATAATCCATCCTTCGCCCTCTCGGATGTGGAGATAAAACGGGAGGGGGCATCTTATTCCATCGAGACCATCTCCCACTATCATCGCAACCTGCGAAAAGGGGAGAGGCTCTTTTTTATCATCGGGGCCGATGCCTTCTGTGAAATAGAAACCTGGAAGGATTACCCTCAGCTCTTCACGGTGTGCGACTTTATCGTAATCTCTCGGTCCCATTTTGATCCCTTGCGAGCACCGGTGCTCACGTCCGAGGGGTTCCAGAAAAAGGGAGATCGTTTCCTGCATCCCTCAGGGCACTCTCTGCATCTGCTCAACGTGACCCCTATCGGGATTGCCTCCACCGAGATCAGAAGGGCCGTCAGAGAAGGGAGGTCCCTCACCTATCTGATTCCCAAAGAGGTGGAGGAGTATATAACGAGAGAGGGACTCTACCGAGGGTGAAACATACCCCTTTTACTTTTTATCACTGTTTGTTATAGTACATTTTAAATGAAAGAGGCCTTTAAAGACTCCAAGGAGAAATCGATTTTTTGCGCGCAAGCCGCCCTGGAGAAAAAGGCCTTCGATATAACCATCTTAGAACTCAAAAAGGCCTCTTCCCTTACTGATTATTTTCTTATCTGCAGCGGTCGTTCCGACCGTCAGGTCCAGGCCATCGCCCAGTCTATCGAGGAAAAAATGGGTGAACAGGGGATTCGACCTTTGGGGGAAGAAGGGATAAGGGAGGGAAGATGGGTCCTGATGGATTATGACGATGTCGTCATCCACATCTTCTATGATCAGCTTCGGCGCTATTATGATCTCGAAGGTCTCTGGATAGAGGCCCCACGGATCAATTCGCTTGAGGAAAAGGGTTGAAGTTTACGTTCCTCTTTGGGGGGAGGAAACAAGCGGGTTTCTTTCAGGAAGGAATCGAAGCGTATGTGGGCAGGATCAGGCGTTTCTTTGCTGCTGAGATGCTCTCCGGGAAAAAGGAGGGGGAGATCTCTAGATTCCTCAATCTACTCCCCAAGGAAAGCTATCTCATCGGTCTGGCGGAGAGGGGCACGAGTTTTACCTCAGAACATTTTGCCGGTTTTCTCAACGGGCTTATGGAGCGCGGGGTAAAAGAGATTGTTTTTTTAATAGGGGGTGCCGACGGCTTTGGTCCTGGGTGGAGGGAGCGATGCGACACCATCCTTTCCCTTTCACCCCTGACCTTCAGCCACCGATTGGCCAGACTCGTCCTTGTAGAACAGGTATACCGCGCCCTCTCAATTATCAACAACACGCCTTACCACAGATAAAGGGGGAAGACCTATGTCCATCAGAACTGCATTTCTTTCCATCATTATTTTCGCAGGGATACTTATCTATCTCTACTCTCTTAATCCAGTGCGTATCCAATTTCAATATTTCTGGGGGAATTATGTGGAGACCGCCCTTTCCACCCTGCTCATCGGCGCAGCACTCATTGGGGCCGTGATAACCTTCCTCATCTATTTTGTCAGGGACGTGCGGAGGGCCATAAAAGAACGTAAAGAACAGAGGGTGAGGGAGCAACTATGGGAAACTTTTTATCAGGCTACCGATGCCCTCTTCAAGGGCGACTTGCCTAAGGCTGAAAAACAGATCCTGGCGTACCTCAATAAGAGGCCTGATGATCCTAAGATCTACCTGAAGCTCGTTGAGGTCTATCAAAGAGCGGGAAAGTCCAAAAAGGCCATTGAGACCTTAGAGAAAGCCAAGGGTTTGAAGATTGATCAATTGGAGATCCTCTTTAGAGAGGCCCAGATCTACAAGGAGACCAAGGACTATGCCGGTGCCATCAAGACCTTTCAGGAGATCATCACCATCAACCCCACCAACCGAGAGGCGATGAGAGATCTGCGGGACATCTACATCGAAGAAAAGGAGTGGGAAGAGGCCATCAAGCTTCAGCGAAAGATCATTAAGATAACCCCTCCAGGGGAGATAGACCGGGAAAGAAAACTGCAACGGGGTCTGCGATATGAGCATGCTGGGCTTATGGCGGAAAGGGGTGAGGAAGACAGGGGGATAAGAGAGTTGAAAGATATCATTAGGGAGGATTCCTCCTTTAGCCCACCTCATGTTCTGCTCGGAGGATTGCTGCATCGCGCCGGCGAGACAAAAGAGGCAATAAAGGTCTGGCGCAAGGGGTTTGAAAAGACCCATGAGATCATCTTTTTGAACAACTTAGAGGACCTCTACCTAACCGAGGAGGATCCCCGGGGGATCATTCACCTCTACCTGGATGCCATGAAGAAGGAGCCCAACAACATCGTCTTCCCCTTCTTCTACGCCCGGCTCTGCCTGAGACTCGAAATGATCGATGAGGCTCTGGAGAAATTAGAGGAGATGAAGGAGAACCTTTCCGAACACGCCTCCTATCACTATTTGTTGGCTGAGGGATATTCCCATCGGGGAGATTATGAGCAGGCGGCAACGGAATACCGGAAGGGATTGAAGCTTGAGGGAGGGGCCTACGTCCCTTATCGGTGCACCAACTGCCAGAGAGAGGTCAAAGATTGGCTCCCCCTCTGTCCAAGTTGCGATCAGTGGGGTACCTTTAGCGCCTGCACCCAGGAGGAGATCAAAGTGCCCCTCATGCCGCATCCCTCGCAGGTTATGAACTGGGATTTTTAGGTGAGGCCCTCCCGAACCTTCCAGCGGTTGTTGAACCTCGTCTTCCCCCCTGTGTGCCCCATCTGTCAGACCCTCCTCAATGGAAAGGGGAACGATCTACTCCTGTGCCCCACGTGCCGTACGGCAATCAAACCTATCCACCCCCCGTACTGCCCCCGCTGCGGTCTCCCCGTACCCTCCGGGGATGGAGGGGGTTACCTCTGCGGGCCATGTCTGAAGGAGAGAAGGCATTTCGAGGTCCATCGCAGCAGCGGCCTCTATGAGGGGGTGCTCAAGGAGGCGATCCATACATTCAAATACGGGGGCGTCTTTCCCCTCGTGAGGTTGTTTGGTGACCTGCTGCAACCTACGCTTCAAACCCTTTCCCGAGAGTACCCCCTTGATGTGATGATTCCCGTGCCCCTGCACATCCGGCGGCTGCGGGAGCGGGGATTCAATCAAGCCTTCCTTCTGGTCAAGGAACTGAACAGAAGGATCGGGATTTCCTATGAAGGGAGGGTGCTGAAAAAGATCAAGGATACCCCCGTTCAGAGCTCCCTCAAAAAGCGTGAGCGGAGGAAAAACCTCACAGGGGTCTTTCAGGTAAAGGATACGGAGGCTCTCAAAGGGAAATCTGTTGTATTGGTGGACGATGTCTACACCACCGGGGCTACGGTCAATGAGTGTTCACGCACCCTCCTGAAGGCAGGGGCCGAGCGGGTGGCTGTTCTTACCGTGGCCCGGGCTCTATAGCTGTATAGGATTCCAGCTAGAATGAGAAAGTAAGAGATGCAGGCGAACAAGGTAGCCGTTGTCGGGGCAGGGGTAGTTGGTACTGCCCTGGCCTCTCTTTTGAAAGAAAAGGGCTATACGCTTGTCGGTTTGGCCAGTAGGAGAGAGGAATCCTTGCAAAAGGCCACCTCCTTTGTGGGGGGTGAGGTCCGCACCACCACAGCGCCGCAGGAGATTACCGCTGAGGCCGATCTTGTCTTTCTCACCACCTCGGACAGCGCCATCCAGGAAGTATGCGAGGGGATTGCCAGGGCAGGTGGCTTTCACCAGGGGCAGATTGTGGTCCATACCAGCGGATCCCTCCCCTCAACCATTCTTGCAGCGGCCAAAGAGCACGGGGCCCTTATTGCATCCCTCCACCCCCTACAGAGCTTCGCCGATGTCAAAGAGGCGATGAAAATTATTTCCTCTTCGATCTTTAATCTCGAAGGAGACCCTGAAACTATTCCGATCCTAACGAAGCTGGTAAAGACCTTGGGCGGGAAACCTCTTCCCATCGAGACCCAACAAAAACCCCTCTACCATGCGGCGGCGGTGGTGGCGTGTAACTTCCTCGTCACGCTTGTGTACCTCAGCTATCAGCTCTTCGAGGCCATAGGTATCTCCCAAGAGGATGCCGCTCAGGCCCTCCTCCCCTTGGTCAAGGGGACGGTGAGCAACATAGAGCATTTGGGGCCGGTCAAGGCCCTGACAGGGCCTATTGCCAGGGGGGATGTGGGTGTGATCAGAGGTCACCTAGAGGCCCTCAAGACAGTAGACCCCAGATTCACTGAGATATATCGCACAATATCCCGCCTTACCGTGGAGGTCGGTATCAAAAAGGGCACCCTCTCACCTGAGAGGGGGGAGGAGATCTTGCGGATAGTGGGTCAATAGGACCGCCTGCCTTGCATATGGGAGAAGGTGAATTGTCTACAGCATGTAGTTACCCTTTGAATAAGCCAATAGTGCTAACCTCAACATGACCTAGCAATCATTCAGGCACCACAAGGGGTTATTCGGAGCACATTATGTCCCGACGTATCATTGATCTATCGATTTATTTGGAAAACGATGTTGTTTCAGATCCACCCTCGTTGCGTCCTCACATTACGTATATAGAACATCAAGCATCCTTTCCAGGCATGCAGTCCTTTTTCCCAGGGCTCACCAAGGAAGAACTGCCCGACGGTGAAGCATGGGCTATAGAAAATGTCAAACTAACCACTCACAATGGCACTCATTTAGACGCCCCCTATCATTTTCACTCAACTATGAATCGAGGAGAGCGCGCCATGACTATTGATGAGGTACCGTTGGAATGGTGTTTTCAACATGGCGTGAAACTTGACTTTCGGCACTTTGATGATGGTTATGTCGTCGCAGCCGAAGATGTTGCAGAAGAATTAAGACGAATCGATTATACCTTGAAACCCTTGGATATTGTGCTGGTTAACACGAGGGCCGGCAGTCGTTACGGTTCTGAGGACTACGTCGAAACTGGTTGCGGCATGGGATATGAGGCAACCATGTATCTCCTTGAACAGGGCGTACGATTGACCGGTACAGACGCTTGGAGCTGGGACGCACCCTTTATCCATACCGCTGAAAAATATAGCGCAGCAAAGGATGCGTCCATTATATGGGAAGGGCATAAAGCAGGCAGGGATATCGGGTATTGCCACTTAGAGAAGTTACACAATCTTGAAATGTTACCAGCACATGGGTTTATGGTTTCATGCTTTCCCGTCAAGATCCGAAAAGCATCTGCCGGGTGGACAAGGGCTGTCGCCATTATTGATGAATAATAAAGGGCAGAGAGGGGATTTCGATAAAGGTCTGTATTATGGTGAACTGAGACTGGACTTGGTTGTTTTATAAAGTCCTACGGTGCCCTATAAGATTATTTCGCATAAGGGTACGGAAGTCTTACCAATTCGGCGTAGGGCTCTACCTGCTTGCGAAATGCCCGTTGTGATTCTAATATCTTGGCAAACATAGGGTCCTTTTCCGCCTGTTCATTCAGCACCGCATCACCTATCTTTACGATCTCGGTGATCATTTCAGGAGAAAGCCTTGAAATATTCAAGCCGTTGTACTGCCTAAAGAATGCCATCGCCTCAGCATCCTCCTTGAGCGCACGATTCAAGGCCCAGAAACAACTATCGTGCAGGGCTATCTGGACTTTCAGCTTCAGGTCATCGGGCAACTTCTCCCAGGAATCTTTGTTTACGAGCGTCTCCAGGGGAGCACATGGTTCATGAATCCCAGGAACTTTCAGGTATTTGCAGATTTTTTGAAAGCCGAATTGTTTATCAGTAGCCGGGGTGCCGAATTCACAGGCATCGATAACACCCTGCTCCAGTGCAGGGTAGACTTCGGCTCCCGGCAGGCTGACGACCTGCGCCCCCAGTCGTTCGAGGCACTTTCCCCAGATGCCGACTGTACGGAACTTCAGTCCCTTGAAATCCCGCAGCGAACTAATGGGTTTGTGAGACCAGCAAAAGTTCTCTGAACCGAGTATCCCATAAGGAGGAAGCACAACGATATTGTGATCCTTGTACAGCTCGTTCCAGAGGTCCAATCCCCCGCCGGTATAGATCCACCCCAACATTTCCAGGGTCTGCATGCCGTTGGGATATGAGTTGCCAAAGAGGGCGGCAGCCGGGAATTTGTCGATCCACCATCCTGCCCAGGTAAAGCCCATATCCAACGTCCCGGCATCGACCGCGTCGAATACCTCGAGTGCGGGAACAATGGCCCCACCCGGGTGCAGCTTGACGACGAGCCTTCCATCGGTGATCTTTTCGATCTGTTGTGCAAAATGGTCCGCGGGGGAAAACAGCTGAGGGAGCCCTGCCGAGTAGCTCGACTGAGCCTCCCAGACGATCACGTCCTGAGGTTTTAGTGAGCCCGCTATCTGCTCAATGATGTATGGTGTATGCCGTGAGACACTCAACGCCACCACCGCTGCGATGAACACCAGCACGACAACCAAGATTATAATACCCTTCTTGTGTGCCATTTTATTGCCTCCTCAAGTTGATCTTCAATGTGCCTTCCTTATTACACATTCACAGCAATCAGTATCCTGATATCCATCACATTGGTGTTGGTCGGGCCGGTGATGAAGAGGTCGCCGAGTCGCTCAAAAAAAGGATAGGCATCATTTTCCCGAAGGGCGGCGTTAGGATCGAGGCCTAACTCTTGGGCCCGCTTTACCATCCTCCAGTCGGCAAAGGCACCGGCGGCATCGGTAGGCCCATCGGTCCCATCGGTGCCTGCGCTGAACACGGCCGCCCCCTCCCATCCCGCGATCTCCAAACCGCAGGCCAATACAAACTCCTGATTCCGTCCCCCCTTTCCTTTCCCCCGGATGGTCACGGTAGTCTCACCGCCGGAGATGATGCAGGCCGGCGGGGCAAGGGGTGTGCCCGTACGGATGATCTCTTTCAGGATGGCCCCGTGTACCTTGGCCACCTCCCGGGTCTCACCCTCAACAAGAGATGAAAGTATGAGGGTCTGATACCCCATTTCCTTTGCCTTGTGCGCCGCTGCCTCCAGGCACTGCATGTTGCTCCCCACGATCAGGTTAAGACCTGTGCGGAAGACGGTATCATCGGGCTTGGGGGTCTCATGTGCTTTGCCTTCGGCCCCTTTGCGCAGATGAGTCATCACCGCAGAAGGTATCTGAGCATTGAGTTCGTATTGCTCGATCACCCTCAGGCAATCGCTAAAGGTGCTCCTGTCTCCTACGGTGGGTCCTGAGGCGATGACATCGAGGTCGTCACCGATGACATCGGAGAGGATAAGGGTGATTATGGTGGCAGGGGCAACCGCCTTGGTCAACCACCCCCCCTTGATGCGGGAGAGGTGTTTCCTGATGGCGTTGATCTCATGGATTGAGGCACCGCTTTCCAGCAAGATCTTGGTGGTTTCCTGCTTTTCGGCAAGGTCCACACCCTCCACCGGGGCGGGGAGTAAGGCTGAGCCACCACCCGAGATCAGACAAAAAACCAGATCATCCTTGCCTAACCCCTTAACGATCTCCAGGAGCTCTCTGGCCCCGCGCTGACCCGCCTCGTCGGGTATGGGGTGGCCCCCCTCTATGATCTTGACCTTTTTCAGGGGGGCGGTGTAGCCATATTTGACGACGATCAGTCCCCCCTCAAGGCGCTCCCCGAGGATTACCTCGACGGCCTGCGCCATAGGGGCCCCGGCCTTCCCTGCCCCAACCACAACGATGCGCTTGAAATTCTTCAAAGGATAGCTGT
>Ga0307419_10000918_pt1 | contig 15238 bp, 11 predicted proteins | sample SalMarWE160230MG_2_FD_202512 | JGI IMG/M metagenome (GOLD analysis project Ga0307419, IMG submission 202512) | Salt marsh sediment microbial communities from the Plum Island Ecosystem LTER, Massachusetts, United States - WE1602-30 | ecosystem: Environmental > Aquatic > Marine > Intertidal zone... | reverse complement strand
GCTCATGGACTCGAGCACGATCGGCGCGGTCTCATCGGACAGCGTGTCGCCCGTACGCGTGTTCTTGAGACCGATGGCCGCCGCGATGTCGCCCGCGTAGACCTCCTCGCGCTCCTCGCGCTTGTTGGCGTGCATCTGGAGCAGGCGCGAGACCCGCTCCTTGCCGTCCTGCGTCGAGTTCATGACGTAGGAGCCCGCCTTGAGCGAGCCCGAATACACGCGGAAGTAGGTGAGCCGGCCCACGTACGGGTCCGTGGCGATCTTGAACGCCAGCGCCGAGAACGGCGCCTCGTCCGACGCTGGCCGCTCCTCCTCGTGCTCGTCGCGGTGCGGCACGTGGCCCTTGACCGGCGGCACGTCGATCGGCGCGGGCAGGTAGTCGACCACCGCGTCCAGGAGACGCTGTACGCCCTTGTTCTTGAACGACGCCCCACACAGCACGGGCGTGAACTTACCCGACAGCGTGGCCTTCCGGATGGCGCGCCGGAGCTCCTCCACGCTGAGCTCCTTCCCCTCCAGGTACTTCTCGAGAAGCTCCTCGTCGTGTTCGACCACGGCCTCGATCAGGTCGTGGCGGAGCCCGGCGATCTTCTCCTTCAGGGAGTCCGGGACCGGCTCCTCGCTCCACCGCATCCCCAGCGATTCCTCGTCGTAGACGATCTCCTGCTGCTCGACGATGTCGATGAGGCCGGTGAACAGCTCGCCGGAGCCCAGCGGCCACTGGATCGGATGTGCGTTGGCACCCAGGCGGTCGTGCATCATCTGCACGACGTTCTCGAAATCGGCGCCGACGCGGTCCATTTTGTTGACGAACGCGATGCGCGGGACGCCGTAGCGGTCGGCCTGCCGCCACACCGTCTCCGACTGCGGCTCCACCCCACCCACGGCGCAGAACAGGGCCACCGCGCCGTCGAGGACCCGGAGGCTGCGCTCCACCTCCACGGTGAAGTCGACGTGCCCGGGGGTGTCGATGATGTTGATTCGGTAGTCCTGGTCGTTGTGCTTCCAGAAACACGTCGTGGCCGCGGACGTGATCGTGATGCCGCGCTCCTGCTCCTGCTCCATCCAATCCATCGTGGCGTCGCCATGATGGACCTCGCCCATCCGGTGCAGCCTCCCCGTGTAGTAGAGGATGCGCTCCGTCGTGGTGGTCTTACCGGCATCGATGTGCGCCATGATGCCGATGTTCCGCAGCTTGTCGAGCGGCGTCTTCCTGGGCATGATTTATTCTTCTGTCCGTACCTGATCGTTGGAGCCTCTCACCGCATCTCTCACGCGAGCGGGGCCGGCTCGTCGGCTTCGACGCCGAGTGACCGGCCCGGTACCCTCGCGACCCTGCGCTGCGCGACGTGGGGCCGGCTTCGGCCGCCCCGCCCCGCCGCCTACCAGCGGTAGTGGGCGAAGGCCTTGTTCGCGTCCGCCATCCTGTGCACTTCCTGCTTACGCCGGACGGCACCGCCGTCCCCGTTGCTCGCATCGACCAGCTCGCTGGCCAGCCGGTCCGCCATGGTCCGGTCGCCGCGCTGCCGGGCGAAGGAGACGATCCAGCGCCGCGCGAGCGAATCGCGCCGGGCGGGGTGGACCTCCATGGGCACCTGGTAGGTCGCGCCCCCGACGCGGCGGCTCCGCACCTCCACGACCGGCCGCGCGTTCGACAGCGCCTGCCGGAACACGTTGAGCGCCGGCTGGCCCGTACGCTCCTCGATCTTCCGCATCGCCTCGTAGAAGATCGACTCGGCGCAGGAGCGCTTGCCGTCCACCATCAGGGTGCTCACGAACTTCGTGACGTCCTGGCTCCCGTACCTCGGATCGGGCGCCACCTCGCGTCGGTCGGCTCTCTGTCGTCGCGACATCCTGTTCCTCGCGCTCCCTCGCCCTCGCTACCGCGGCCGCTTGGCGCCGTACTTCGAGCGCCCCTGGCGGCGGTCCTGCACCCCCGACGCGTCCAGCGTGCCTCGCACGATGTGATAGCGGACGCCCGGAAGGTCCTTCACGCGGCCGCCCCGGATGAGCACGATGCTGTGCTCCTGCAGGTTGTGGCCCTCGCCCGGGATGTACGCCGTGACCTCGTACCCGTTGGTGAGCCGTACACGGGCCACTTTCCGGAGGGCCGAGTTCGGCTTCTTGGGCGTGGTCGTGTACACGCGGGTGCACACGCCCCGCTTCTGCGGGCTCCCCTCGAGGGCGGGCGCCTTGCGCTTCTTCTCGACCTTGCTGCGGCCCTTGCGGACCAGCTGGTTGATCGTCGGCATGCAGCCGGATTCCTCGTGTCGGTTCTGGCTTCGCGCTCGCGGCGCACCCGACGGACCGGAGATGGTCGGACGGGAAAAAAGTGCGGGGACGAGAACCCGCCCCCGCGCCACACCGCGCCCATCGACCCGCTGATCGACAGACCACATACTGTAGGACTCGAGAGCGGGAATGTCAAGCAGTTGCGCGGCGAGCCGCCGGTCTCCCGGCGGCCCCCGCGCCCCGCTCTTCCGCCGCCTCCTAGGCCTCGACCTCCTCGGTCTCGGCCTCGGCCGTCTCGTCCGCCGGCAACCCGTCGCCGGTGAGGTCCGCGAACAGGCCCTCGCCCCGCGTCGAAGCGGCCGGACGGCGCAGCCGGTCGAGCTCCTCCTGGAGCTCCTCGCCCACCAGGAACTCCACGTCCTCGTACCGATGGATCCCGGTGCCGGCCGGGATCTGGTGGCCGATGATGATGTTCTCCTTGAGGCCCCTGAGGTCGTCCCGGGCCCCGTGGACGGCGGCGTCCGTGAGCACCCGCGTCGTCTCCTGGAAGGAGGCCGCGCTGATGAACGACTCCGTCGTGAGGCTGGACTTGGTGATGCCCAGCAGGATCGGCTCGGCCCGCGGCGGCTTGCCGCCCGCCTGCAGGACCTCGCGCGTCCGCTCCCGGAAGTCCATGCGGTCCACGTGCTCGCCCTCCAGGTACTCCGTGTCGCCCGGCTCGGTGACCCGGACCTTCTGGAGCATCTGCCGCACGATCACGCCGATGTGCTTGTCGTTGATCCGCACGCCCTGGAGCCGGTACACCTCCTGGATCTCGTTGAGGAGGTACTCCTGCACCGCCCGGGGACCCTTGACCATGAGAATGTCGTGCGGGTTCACGGGACCCTCCGAGAGCCGGTCGCCGGCCCGCACCATGTCACCTTCGTGGACGCGCAGGTGCTTCCCGACCGCCACGGCATACTTGTGCTCGTCGCCCTCCTCGGTGGTGACGATGATCTCGCGCTTTCCGCGCTTGATCCCACCGAAGGAGACCTGGCCGTCCACCTCGGTGATGGTGGCCGGGTCCTTGGGCCGACGAGCCTCGAACAGCTCGGCCACCCGCGGCAGACCGCCGGTGATGTCGCGCGTCTTGTAGGCCTCGCGACTGATCTTGGCCAGCGTGTCGCCCGGGGCCACCTTCTCGCCCTCCTGGACCAGGAGCTGGGCCCCCACCGGGACGATGAACTCGCGGAGCTTCTCGTCCTTCTTGTCGACGATCTCGAGGCGCGGGTGAAGCTTCTTGTCGCGGTCCTCGATGATGACCAGCTGCCGGCGGCCGGTGGCTTCGTCCAGCTCCTCGCGCACCGTCTCCTCGGCGACGATGTCGGAGAACCGGATCGTGCCCACGTGGTCGGCCACGATCGGCTCGGAGTACGGGTCCCAGCTGAACAGCAGGTCGCCCGGCTCCACCTCCTGCTCGTCCGTCACGTGCAGGTTCGCACCATACGGGACGGCCAGCCTGGAGCGGATCCGGTCCTCGTCGGTGTACATGAGGATCTGGCCCTCGCGGCTCGTCACGACCATGCGGTCGTCCGGGCTCTCGACGTACGTGATGCGCTCGAAGCCCACCCGTCCCTTGAGCTTGGACTTCCGCTGCGTCTGGGCCGCGATGCGGGCCGCGGTGCCGCCGATGTGGAAGGTCCGCAGGGTGAGCTGCGTGCCCGGCTCCCCGATGGACTGTGCGGCCAGAATGCCGACCGCCTCGCCGATGTCCACGTCGTCCATGGTGGCCAGGTTGCGGCCGTAGCACTGGCGGCAGATACCGCGCCGGGCCTCGCACGTGAGGACGGAGCGGATCTTCACGGTCTGGATGCCGGAGTCCTCGATCGCCTCGGCGGCGGCCTCGCCGATGATCTCGCCGGCCTCGATGATGAGCTCCTCGTCGATCGGGTCGACCACGTCCTCCAGGGCCACGTTGCCGACCACGCGGTCCTTGAGCGGCTCGATGATGTCCTCGCCCTCCTTGAGGGCCGTCACCTCGAGACCGAGCACGGTACCGCAGTCCTCCTCGGTGACCGTGACGTCCTGCGCCACGTCCACCAGTCGGCGGGTGAGGTAGCCGGCGTCGGCCGTCTTGAGCGCCGTGTCGGCCAGCCCCTTCCGGGCGCCGTGCGTGGAGATGAAGTACTCCAGCACGCTCAGCCCCTCGCGGAAGTTGGACCGGATCGGGCTCTCGATGATCTCGCCGATGCCGCCGGTGAGCTTCTTCTGCGGCTTGGCCATCAGGCCCCGCATGCCGGCCAGCTGCCGGATCTGGTCGCGCGACCCCCGCGCTCCCGAGTCGAACATCATGAAGATGGGGTTGAATCCGCCCCGGGCCTGCGCCAGGCGGCGGACCATCGCGTCGGCGACGTCGTTGTTGGCGTGCGTCCAGGCGTCGATGACCTTGTTGTAGCGCTCCCCGAAGGAGATCACGCCGCGGTGGTACGCCTTGGTGAACCGGTCGACCTGCTCCTGCGCGTCGGCCAGGATCTCGCGCTTCTCGGCCGGAATCTCCATGTCGATCATGCCGATCGAGATCCCGCCGGCCGTGGCCACACGGAAGCCGAAGTCCTTGAGCCGGTCCAGGAACTCCGTGGTCTTCTTGAGCCCCGCCTCGCGGAAGGAGCGGAAGATCAGGTTCCCGAGCGAGCCCTTGGTCATCGTCTCGTCGACGAAGCGCACCTCCTCGGGCAGGATCGCGTTGAAGGCGACCCGCCCGAGCGTCGTGGGCATCCAGCGCTCTTCGACCCGGAAGAGGACCGGTCTCTGCCAGTCCGGGCTCCCGTGCTTCTTCCGGAACTGCCCGTTCTCGAGCCGGATGTCGACCTCGTCGTAGCTCCCCAGCCGGGGCAGGTCGGAGTCCTCCACCCGTCCCTCGAACGCGGGACCCGGCTTGGTGACGTAGTAACAGCCCAGCACCATGTCCTGCGTGGGAGCGGCGATCGGACGACCGTTGGCGGGCTTGAGGATGTTGTTGCTGGAGAGCATGAGCACCCGCGACTCCAGCTGCGCCTCGAAGGAGAGGGGCACGTGCACCGCCATCTGGTCCCCGTCGAAGTCGGCGTTGAACGCCGCGCACACGAGAGGGTGGATCCGGATGGCCTTCCCCTCCACCAGGACCGGCTCGAAGGCCTGGATGCCCAGGCGATGGAGCGTGGGAGCCCGGTTGAGGAGCACCGGGTGGTCCTTGATGATGTCCTCCAGGACCTCGTAGACCTTCGGGTCGTCCTCCTCGACCAGCTTCTTGGCGCGCTTGACCGTCTCGGCCAGCTCGCGACGCTCGAGCTCGTGGATGATGTAGGGCTTGAACAGCTCGACGGCCATCACCTTGGGCAGGCCGCACTGGTGGAGATGGAGCTCCGGGCCGACCACGATGACCGAGCGGCCCGAGTAGTCCACGCGCTTGCCGAGCAGGTTCTGCCGGAAGCGGCCCTGCTTCCCCTTGAGCATGTCGGAGAGTGACTTGAGCGGCCGCTTGCCCCGGCCGCGGATCGCCTTGCCCCGGCGACCGTTGTCGAACAGGGCGTCGACGGCCTCCTGGAGCATGCGCTTCTCGTTCCGGAGGATCACCTCAGGCGCGCGCATCTCGAGGAGCTTCTTGAGCCGGTTGTTCCGGTTGATGACCCGGCGGTACAGGTCGTTGAGGTCCGAGGTGGCGAAGCGGCCCCCGTCCAGCGGCACCAGCGGACGAAGATCCGGCGGAATCACCGGGATCACGTCCATGATGAAGTGCTCGGGGTTGTTGCGCTGCTCGGGCGTCTCGCCGCTCCCGCGGATCGCGTCGATGACCTTGAGCCGCTTGAGCTTCTTCTTCTTACGGTGCTTGGACGTCTCGTGCGCGACCTCGAAGCGCAGCTGCTCGGCCAGCTCGTCCACGTCCAGCTGGCCGAGGATCGTGCGGACGGCCTCCGCGCCGATCTCGGCCCGGAACTCGTCGTCCCCGTCCTGGCGCGCCTTCTCGGTCAGCTCCCAATACTCGTCCTCGTCCAGGAGCTGCTTGTAGTCGACGTCCTGGTTGCCCGGGTTCGTGACCACGTAGGCCGCGTAGTAGATCACCTGTTCGAGGTTCTTCAGCTTCATGCCGAGCAGGTAGCCCATCTGCGACGGCAGCGTCTTGAAGAACCAGATGTGGGCGACCGGCACGGCGAGCTCGATGTGACCCATGCGCTCACGGCGCACCTTGGAGAGCGTCACCTCGACGCCGCACTTGTCGCACACGTGCCCGCGGTAGCGGATGCGCTTGAACTTGCCGCAGTGGCACTCCCAGTCCTTGACCGGGCCGAAGATGCGCTCGCAGAACAGCCCGTCCCGCTCGGGCTTGAAGGAGCGGTAGTTGATGGTCTCGGGCTTGGTCACCTCGCCGTAGCTCCACGACCGGATCTCCTCGGGAGAGGCGATCTTGATCTGGATCCAGTCGAAGTCCGACGGGCTGCCGCCCCGGTGTCGTGGAAAATCGATCATTCGCTATCCTTCTCGGCTGCGGTCGTGGTCGTACCGCTGCTCGTGGTGACCGGGTCCTTCCCGGGCCCCGGAGCGGCCTGCGCTCCGGTCCTCAGAACAGGCTCCCGTCCTCATCGCCGCCCAGGGTCACACTGAGACCCAGGGACTGCAGCTCCTTGACCAGCACGTTGAAGCTCTCGGGCACGCCGGGACGGGGGAGGTTGTCACCCTTGACGATGGACTCGTAGACCCGGCTCCTTCCCTGCACGTCGTCCGACTTCACGGTCAGCATCTCCTGCAGGGTGTGCGCGGCGCCATACGCCTCCAGCGCCCACACCTCCATTTCACCGAACCGCTGTCCACCGAACTGCGCCTTGCCGGCCAGCGGCTGCTGCGTGACCAGGCTGTAGGGCCCGATCGAGCGCGCGTGGATCTTGTCGTCCACGAGGTGGGAGAGCTTCATCATGTAGATCTCGCCGACGGCGACGTCATCGTCGAACTGCTCGCCCGTGCGGCCATCGCGAAGACGCATCTTGCCGCCCGGCTTGAGGCCGGCCTTCTGCATGAGCTCGACGATCGCCTCGTCCAGCCCCTTCTTGATGGACTTGTGGCCCGAGAGCGCGGCGACCTTCGGCCAGCCTTCGTCCTCGAGCTTGGATGCCACCTTGGCGCCCGACAGCTCCCGGGCGACCTCGAGCACGAAGCGCCCCAGGTCCTCGAGCACGTCCTTGACGTCCCGGACGGCATCGCCGGCCAGATAGGCGTCCAGCTGGCGGCCGAGCCCGATGGGCGTCCCGCCGTTGGCGCTGGGCCCGGGTCGCGCCTCGCCATGGAACAGCTGCACCCCCTTCACGAAGCGCTGCACGCGCTCGGCGTCGATCGGCGGCGCCTCGGTCCGGGCGCCCAGGCTCTTCGCGGCCCACAGGGCGCCCGCGATCTTGAGCAGCGAGCCGATCTCGTGCTCGGTGGCGCCCTGGAAGACCGGCGTCTGGGCCCGGAAGCCCAGGATGCGCCCGGCCCAGCCCAGGTGGGTCTCCAGGATCTGACCGACGTTCATGCGGCTCGGCACGCCGAGCGGGTTGAGCACGATCTCGACGGGCGTCCCGTCCGGGAGGAAGGGCATGTCCTCCTCCGGCACGACCCGCGCGATGATCCCCTTGTTCCCGTGACGCCCGGCCATCTTGTCGCCGACGGCGATCTTGCGCTTCTCGGCCAGGTAGACCTTGACGAGCTGCACGACGCCGGGCTTGAGCTCGTCGGGCTGGAAGACCTTGTCGATCCCCTCCTCGGTGCGCTCGCGCACGCGCTCCACGCGGCGCTTGGCCTCGTCCACGATTCGCCGGATCCGTTCGTTGGACTTGTCGTCCGTCACCTTGAGCGTGGAGAGGTCCACCTCGCCGAAATCCACCTCCGAGAGGCGAGTCTTCGTGAGCTTGGTGCCCTCATCGAAGAAGGGCTCGATGGTGCCCCTCTTGAGGAAGAGGGAGGCCGTCCGGCCCTCGAGCACCTCGCGCAGCTCCTCGTCCCTGGCCTCCGTGACGCGCGCGATCTCCTCGCGCTCCGACGTGCGGAGCTCGGCGATGCGCTCCCCGTGCTCCTTCTCGAGAATCGGGTCGTCGATGCGCCGGGAGAAGATCTTGACGTCGATGACGGTGCCCTCGACCCCGGGCGGGACCCGGAGGGAGCTGTCCTTCACGTCCTTGGCCTTCTCGCCGAAGATCGCGGTCAGCAGCTTCTCCTCCGGTGAGAGCTCCGTCTCGCCCTTGGGGGTGATCTTGCCGACCAGGATGTCGCCCGACTTCACGCTGGCGCCGATCCGGATGATCCCGCGCTCATCGAGGTCGACCAGTGACTCCTCGGCCACGTTGGGAAGCTCGCGGGTGATCTCTTCCATCCCCCGCTTGGTGTCCCGTACGTGAAGCTCGAGCTCCTGGATGTGGACCGACGTGAAGCCGTCGTCCTTGACCAGACTCTCCGAGATCACGATGGCGTCCTCGAAGTTGTGACCGTACCAGGGCATGAAGGCCACGAGGGCGTTGGTGCCCAGGGCCAGAGTGCCCTCCTCGGTACCGGAGCCGTCGGCGATCACCTGGCCCACCCGGACCTCGTCACCCACCTGGACGATCGGCCGCTGGTTGATGGCCGTGTCCTGGTTGGTGCGCCAGAACTTCCGCAACCGGTACCGGTCGTACTGCGTCAGTCTTGCCAGCGGCGCGTTCTCACCCTTGCCGCGCGGCCGGCCGGTGTCGACCACGATCTCGTCGGCCGTCACCTGCGTCACGGTACCGGCGCGGCGCGCGATCACCACCGCTCCCGAGTCGGACGCCACCTTCTCCTCGAGACCCGTGCCCACGAAGGGGGCTCTGGGGAACAGGAGCGGAACGGCCTGCCGCTGCATGTTCGAGCCCATGAGAGCGCGGTTCGCGTCGTCGTGCTCCAGGAACGGGATCAGCGCCGGCGACACCGCGACCAGCTGGTCGGGCGCCACGTCCATGAAGTCGATCTCGTCCGGCGGAAGCAGCGGATAGTCGTCCCGCCGCCGGCAGAGCACCAGGTCCTGCAGGAAGCTCCCGTCGTCAGCCAGCGGCGCGTTGGCCTGCGCCACCGCGAACTCCTCCTCCTCGCTCGCGGAGAGCCAGGCGATCTCGTCGGTGACCTTTCCGTCCACGACCTTCCGGTAGGGCGTCTCGAGGAAGCCCAGCTCGTTGAGCCGCGAATAGGTGGTCATCGAGGTGATGAGCCCGATGTTCGGACCCTCGGGGGTCTCGATCGGGCACATCCGCCCGTAGTGCGAATAGTGGACGTCGCGCACCTCGAACCCGGCCCGCTCGCGCGTCAGACCGCCCGGCCCCAGGGCCGAGAGCCTGCGCTTGTGCGTGAGCTCGGCCAGTGGGTTCGTCTGGTCCATGAACTGGCTGAGCTGCGAGCTGCCGAAGAAGGCCTGGATCACCGCGCTCACGGTGCGCGCGTTCACCAAGTCGTCGATCGACATCTTGTCGGGGTCGTTGTTGATCGACATGCGCTCGCGGACGAGCCGCGCCATGCGGGACAGCCCCACAGAGAACTGGTTGGCGATGAGCTCCCCGATCGAGCGCACGCGCCGATTGCCCAGGTGGTCGATGTCGTCCGTATAGCCACGGCCCTCGTGCAGCTCGATGAGCTGGCGCATGATGGCCACGAAGTCGGACGGCTCCAGCACCACCTTGCCGGCCGGCGGGAGCTCGAAGTCCAGCAGGCGGTAGACGTCCTTCAGGCGCTGGTTGAGCTTGTGACGGCCCACCCGGCCCAGGTCGTAACGCTTGGGGTTGAAGAACAGCCGGTCCAGGGCGGTGCGAGCCGTGGCCAAGTTCGGCGCCTCGCCCGGGCGCACCAGCGAGTAGATCGAGTGCAGCGCCTCCGCCTCGCCGTGCGTGGGGTCCTTGGCCAGGGTGTTCTTGATGAGCGGCGACTCGCCCCGCGGCCCGCCCGTGAACACGAGCGCCTCCCGCACCTTGTGGGACTTGAGCTCGGCGAACAGGTCCGACGTGAAGTCGTCGCCCCGCTCGGCCAGGATCTCCCCGGTCTCCGGGTCCACGACGTCCGCGGCCAGCTGGGGGCTGTGGCTCCAGTCCCTCCGCATGGTGAGCTCCTCGAAGGAGCCGCGGATCGGAATGAAGGTGGCCGTGGAGTAGATCTCGATGCTCTTCACCTCCGCGCGCCGTAGCCGCTTGAGCGCGGCCTCGTCCAGCTCTTCGCCGCGGTGCAGGAGGAAGGCCTCCTCGTCGTCGGTGACCTCCACCTCTTCCACCCCCGCGAACCGGAGGTGGTCGGCCAGCGCCCGGTCGAGCCGGTCTCCCATGGCCCCGAGCGGCGTCTCCGTCTCGGGGTGGACGACGTCCCCGGTGAGCCACACCGGGACCGCGTCCTCGGCCATCGGATCGAAGCCCTTCAGCGCCAGCTTCGACCCCACGGCGTCGCTCTCCGGGTTCACGACCGAGGCGGCCACGACCGTCCCCGTGATCTCACGGCGCGCGCCGTGATCGTCGGAGACGTCGTCGAGCTGCACGGTGCGCGTCTCGTGGAACAGGTCGAGGATCTGGGCGTCGGTGCCGTACCCGAACGCGCGCAGCAGCGACGTGGCCGGGAACTTCTTCTTCTTGTCGATGTGAACGTAGATCACGTCCCGGATGTCCAGGGTGAACTCCACCCAGGAGCCCCGAAACGGGATGATGCGGGCGGAGAAGAGCCGGGTGCCGTTGGGGTGGATCTCCTCCTCGAACACGACGCCGGGGGAGCGGTGGAGCTGGCTCACGATCACCCGCTCCGCCCCGTTCACGACGAAGGTGCCCTGGTCGGTCAGGATGGGGAGGTCGCCCAGATAGACTTCCTTCTCCAGAATGTCCTTGGGCCGCTTCTCCCCGTCTCCGACCTCCTCGTACATGACCAGGCGCAGCGTCGCCTTGAGCGGCGCCGCATAGGTCATGTCCCGCTCCATGCACTCCTCGACCGAGTACTTCGGCTCCCCGAGAGAGTAGTCCACGAACTCGAGCGCGAAGTTCTCGTTCACGTCGGTGATCGGGAAGATCTCGCTGAACACCCGCTCGAGACCGACATCCTTGCGGTCCTCCGCACTCTCCTCGGGCTGGAGGAGTCTGCGGAACGCCTCCAGCTGCACGTCCAGGAAGTGCGGCTGGGGCATCGGGGTGGACAGCTTCGCGAACGAGACGACGGATGTATTCTTCTCAGCCAAGATGCCTCTCCTACCCGTTCAGAAGAACCGCGGTGACGGGCCCGGGGACCCGGGTCGACGGGGCGTCGGCGCCCGGCCATCGGGCGTGCCGCCGCGGCTCGATCGACCGGTCGATAGCCAGCGACAAGAAACGCGGAGGACGAGGCTGGCGCGCCCCTCGGGGATCGGCACCCGCTCCGTCATCCGCGTTCTCCGACCCGCACGTGGGCCGTGATCGTCTCCGACCGGCCAGCCGCGCGGGGATGTATGTTTCGAATGTGATCTCGTCCATGGCAGCGAGTTCGGGGGTCCGTTCCGGACACCGGTCTCCCCGGCCACTCCGACCGGGGATGGGGACGCGGGGCCGCGTCGCCCCGCGCCGGCTCGCCGCTATTTCAGCTCGACGGTGGCACCCTGCTCCTCGAGCTTGGCCTTGATGGTCTCGGCCTCCTCCTTGGTCACGCCCTCGCGGACCGGCCCGGGGGCGTTGTCGACGACCTCCTTGGCCTCCTTGAGGCCCAGGCTCGTCACCTCCCGAACGACCTTGATGACCTGGATCTTCTTGTCGCCAATGCCGGTCAGGATGACGTCGAAGGAGGTCTTCTCCTCCTCCTCGGCGCCCGCGCCAACGCCCGCGCCGGCGGCGGCCACGGCCACCGGGGCCGCCGCGGTCACGCCGAACTTCTCCTCCATCTTCTCCTTCAGCTCGGCCGCCTCGAGGACGGTGAGCGAGCCGATGGATTCCAGGATTTCGTCGACCTTGCTCATGCTGCGCTGCTCCCTACCCTAGGTCTCAAGGATTGTTCGTCCCGTCGTACGGGCCCACCGACCGCCGTCACTCGGCGGCGCCTTCCTCGCGCTTCCTGGCCACCTCGGTGGCCATGTAGGCAATGTCCCTCAGCAAGCCGTTCAGCACCTGCACGATGCCGGTCACCGGGGCGGTCAGGCTCCCCATGATCGACGCGAGCAGAGCGTCCCGCGGTGGGAGCTCGGCCAGCCGCGAGAACTCCTCGGTCGTGATCACGCGTCGACCGACCACGCCCACCTTGATGCTGGGGCGCTCGTCGTGCTCCTTCGCGAAGTCGCGCACGATCTTGGCCGGTACCACCGGATCGTCGTCCGCGAACACCAGGCCCGTGGGGCCAGCCAGATGCTCGACGAGCGGATCCAGCTCCAGGCCTTCCAGGGCCCTCCGGGCCAGCGTGTTCTTGGCCACCCGGTAGTCGACCCCACCTTCCCGAAGGCGAGCCCGGAGCTCGGTCATGGCCTGAACGTCGAGGCCCGTGAAATCGGTGACGTAGATCGTCCCCGCCGACTCGAACCGCCGAGCCAGATCCTCGGTGACGGCCTGCTTTCTCTCCAGCGTCATCGCCATCGTACGGCTCCCGACTCTACGCTCGTCTCCGCCCGCCGGCTCACGCCGTGCTGCGGCGGTACAGGTTGGGGTCCACCGGAACGCCGGGTCCCATCGTGCTGCTCACCGTGACCGACCGGACGTACGCTCCCTTGGCCGCGGAGGGCCGCTGCCGGAGGACGGCGTCCATGAGGGCGCCGAAATTCTCTACCAGCTGGTCCACCGTGAAGCTCGCCTTGCCGATCGGGGCGTGCAGGTTGCCGTCCCGGTCCACCCGGAACTCGATCTTGCCGGCCTTCGCCTCGCGCACGGCCCGACCCACGTCCTGGGTGACCGTGCCGGCCTTCGGAGTCGGCATCAGGCCCCTGGGGCCCAGGATCCGCCCCAGCTTGGCCACGTCCTTCATGAGGTCCGGCGTGGCGATGGCCACGTCGAAGTCCAGCCACCCGCCCTCGATCTTCTCGATGTGCTCGGGACCCACGTAATCGGCCCCGGCCTCCTCCGCCTCCCGCGCCTTCGGCCCCTGGGCGAACGCCAGGACGCGCACGGTCTTCCCGGTCCCCGCCGGCAGCACTACCGTGCCGCGCACGAGCTGGTCGGCCTGGCGGGGATCGACCCCGAGCCGCAGCGCCGCCTCGACGGTCTCGTCGAAGCCGGCGGAGGCCATCTCCTTGACCCGCTCGAGGGCCTTTCGTGGCTCGTAGGCCTGCTCGGCTTCCAGCGTGGCGACCGCATCGCGGTACTTCTTGCCGCGCTGCATCAGCCCTCCACCTCGATGCCCATGGAGCGGGCCGTCCCGGCGATCATCCGCATCGCCGCCTCTTCGTCCGACGCGTTCAGGTCCTCCATCTTGATCCTGGCGATCTTCCGGACCTGATCCAGCGTGACCTTGCCCACCTTCTCACGGTTGGGCTCGGCCGCGCCGGACTCGACCCCTGCCTCCTTCTTGAGGAGGACGGCGGCCGGCGGCGTCTTGGTGATGAAGGTGAAGCTCCGGTCGTGATAGACCGTGATCTCCACCGGGATGATCGTGCCGGAGTCCTTCGCGGTCCGGGAGTTGAACTGCTTGCAGAACTCCATGATGTTGACCCCGTGCTGACCGAGCGCGGGACCCACCGGCGGTGCAGGAGTGGCCTGCCCGGCCGGGATCTGGAGCTTGATGAACCCTGTCGCCTTCTTCGCCATCGTTTCCCTGTCGTCCTTCTGTGCCCTCTGGAAGCGTCTAGGCCCTCTAGAAGCCCTCGAGCTGCGTGTAGTCCAGCTCCACGCTCGTAGGCCGGCCGAACAGGCTGACCTGGACCCGGACCTTGCCCTTGTCGGGGAAGACCTCCTCGACGGTTCCGCTGAAGTCGCTGAACGGTCCCTCGGTGACCTCGACGGCCTGGCCGCGGCGGAACGGGATCTCCTCCTCCGGCCCGGCTTCTTCCAGCTCCTCGCTGATGCCGAGGATCTTGTTGATCTCCTCCTGCTTGAGCGGCTGGGGCTCGTCCCCACCGCCCACGAACTTGATCACGCCCTGGACGCTGTTCACCAGGTACATGGTGTCCTGGTTGAGGACCATGTTCACGAGCACATAGCCCGGGTACAGCCGCCGGGTCTTGGTGACCTTCTTCCCACCCTTGATTTCCACGACCTCCTGGGTCGGGACGATCACCTCGCGGATCGCCTTCTCCTCCGGCATCTCGCCCGGAAGTTCGGCGATCTTCCGCTCCAGGAGCGACTTCACTTTGTTCTCGTGCCCCGAGTAGGTCTGCAGGGCGTACCAGCGCGCGTCGTGGCCCTCCGTCTCCTCAGCCACCGAAGACTCCCACCATCATGCGAATGAACCACGAGAAGAACGCGTCCATGGCCCCGATGACCACCGACAGGATGAGCACGAACACCAGGATGACGATCGTGGCGCTGCGCAGCTGCTCGGCGTCGGGCCAGGTGACTCGGCGCATCTCCACCTGGACGCCCTCGACGAATTCCTTGATGCCCTCTAGTGCCGCCATCCCCTGGGGTCTCCGTCCTCCTCGTGAGCCGGCCTCGGCCGTACTCCATGCGTCCCGGCGACGCGAAAGCCGGCCCACCCCGCTCCACGGCGGGACGCGCCCACTCCAAGGGGAGCGGACGCGGGCCGGCGCCCTCGCGCGCGCCTAGCGCGTCTCTTTGTGTGTCGTGTGCGCGTCGCAGCGCGGACAATACTTCTTATACTCGACCCGCTGCGGATGTTTCCGCCGGTTCTTCGTCGTCGTGTAGTTGCGCTCGTGGCACCGAGAGCACTCGAGCGTGATCTGGTCTCTCATCCTGTCCCGTCTCCGCTGCTACTCCGAGCTACTCCATCACCTCGGTGACGACGCCGGCGCCGACCGTGCGACCGCCCTCGCGGATGGCGAACCGGAGCTCGGTCTCCATCGCGATCGGGCTGATCAGCTCCACCTGCATGTTCACGTTGTCCCCCGGCATCACCATCTCCACCCCCGCCGGCATGTGCGCCGTCC
>Ga0307419_10000917_pt1 | contig 15258 bp, 13 predicted proteins | sample SalMarWE160230MG_2_FD_202512 | JGI IMG/M metagenome (GOLD analysis project Ga0307419, IMG submission 202512) | Salt marsh sediment microbial communities from the Plum Island Ecosystem LTER, Massachusetts, United States - WE1602-30 | ecosystem: Environmental > Aquatic > Marine > Intertidal zone... | reverse complement strand
AAGTGTTGTCCTGAAGAAACCACTCTCATATTGTTGAATTCTCTTAATTTGTAGATCAAAGGTGCGAGTTTGATAGCCTCTGGTCTTGTCCCAAATACAATGAATATCTTCATGTTCCCATCTCTCCTTCCCGTATTTTAGCGTTTCTCATCCTGATTTTGTCTAAGTTCAAGGATTTCTTGATTACCCAAATAGTGTTTTTTTTGTTTTCACATGCATCCATTATTGCCTCTCCACGACGATCACTTTTTCCTTGATCGAACGAGTGATCGTCATGTAATAGTAATCCTCATCTTCCTCTACAGAGAGGTATTGCGCTGATGGTTTTTTGTGTCCTTTTTTCGGCAGAGCCACGGTTATTCCTTTGAGCTCTTCAGGATTCCACAAGGAAATGATCATTTCTTTCTCTTTGTTTTTAAACTGGTAGTCAGTTTTTAAAAACTTCAGAAGGAAACAGGTAAAACTCGTCATGGTGTCGATTCGGAGGCTTCCCTCTTGCTGTTTTTGATTGGCATAGTTTAAGAATGATTTAATGGCGTCAGGATATTCAGGGATGTCATAGGGGTGGGAGTAGATGAGCCTGACAGTTCTGTTGTCGATCACATAATCTGTGATTTTCGAGAGCCATTTTTTAACCTCGTCTTCCGAGTAACCGTATCTCTGCATTTCGTAAAATGATGCGGCCTTTCCGAAGGTCAAGATCGGAAAAGCGATGACTTGGTCTGATATCTTCTCTCCGTTGAAAAAGGTCCTGTTGGGCGCAGACCCGGTATCACCCGTATAGTAATAAGCAAGAAATCCGAGTTCCTCCAGGACCTCTGTTGTCACAGGCTGAGGGTGGGTTCCGTTGGGAGCCGCATATTCGACGACCTTGTAATCGACGATGCTTTCGAGACATTCATTATTCTTCTTGATGTAGTCATAGATCTCTTTTCTTTGGAATGTGTTGTTCTCGATATTTCTCGAGAACCAGTTATGTCCCCATCCTCCATGAGAACCGATTACTCCATAATCCTTAATGAGCTGTAAAAACGGCCCCCCTTTTCCGCAAGCGTCAAATCCCAACCCATCTCCCGGCTCATCCCGGAAATCACTCGCGGTGATGTGGAGAGAATACTTGATGTCCTTCATGAGATATCCGTCTCTCAACATGGCATCGATACTCGCCCAGTCGATACTTGAGTCGATATGCCAATTGATCACAAGACCTCCTTTGCCGTAGGACGTGTTGTGAAGATGGGGAATCTTGACAACCTTTTTGAGAAAAGTCCGGAGGACAGCGCGCAGCGGTAAATCATCCGAGAAACACTTGAGATGCCCCAAGGGAAGGTTCACATAGAGCACCTTGCCCTTGCCGCATTCTCTCAGAACGATGGCGGGGTATTCTTGGCCGTCTTTGGCAATAGCAGTCGCAAAAACCTCATCAGGACGTATGGCTTTGTGATACATGTTACAAGCAATAGGGTACTCTAATTTTCCATAGGCATACCCACCGAGGAGGAGGCCTTCGGCCGTCTTCCCGAATGGGACCTGGAAGAATTCGGAACACTCCTCATCCACAAATTTGATATAGCCAACCGTATAGGCGTCTTCCCCTTTGAGGTCATAAGTTATGTAATTAATCCCTGTCATTTGTGCGAATATGGCTTCTTTGAGGAATGCCTTCTTCACACTGATCGTTCCCGCGTCGTAGACAACGGTCACATTGCCGCCTGTTGCACAATAATCCTTTGTCCAGGTTTCGAATTCGGGCGGGAGATACCGTGCAGCACCATCAGGAAAGATGATCGCAGGATGGTATTTCACAACATCGTCTGGTTCGAGAGAGAGGAGCAAATGAGCGCTCAAAACGTCATAGGGAATTCCCTCCTCTTCCAAAATACTTTCATATGCCTTAATGATATGGGAATAGTCCTTTACAAAGTTTGATGTATATACAAGGATCACCTTGATCTCTTGGTCGTGGGATAAACTCCGGCCTTTTAGGAACAGCAAGAAATGATAGAGGGAGAAAACGACCAGGGAAAAAATTCCTGCGGTAATCAAGGCTTTTTTCACAGAACTCTTCCTCTTTTTCCGGCTACGACGTAACCATAGATGACAACACCCCTGTCGAGCACGATCCCCCCTCTTGCGACAACGGACTTTGTGGCGCCTGCACGGCCGATCTTGGATCCTTTTCCGAGACGGATCGATTCCTGTGAGAAGATGTTTCCAAAAATACGAGCGGAAGAACCTATCGTGATGCCGTTTTCTGCAAAGACGTTACCCTTTATCCGGACCCCCTCTTCCAGGACAAGTTTTTGATACGTTTTCACATCCTTATCCAAGACACAATTTCTTTTGATCCTAAGGTTTTGTTTGAATATAAGAGTTTTGTCTATCCTGGTGTAAGGAGGGATGATCGTCCAATCCTTGTCACTGATGAAGGCTGCATCTCCGATCTCTTCACATTCTTGGTCTTTATCGGAGATCTCTTTTTCTAGGCCTTCATCCGAGGTCAGTACCGGCATTCCATAGAGACGTCGAAAGCGGCAGTCCGGGTGGATTTTAAGCCTGTTCCCGGAAGAAATGCTCCACCCCAGGTCGCATGAGCGAGCTGCAATGAACTCGCCTTCGGCGTCCACCCAGCGAATAACCGTGGTTTTAGAAGCGAGTGAAACTTTGCCCTCTGCAGCCAGGGCTCGCAGTGTATTTCGCTCGCCGATGGAAGCCTTTCCGTCCACATAGATCTCTTTATCGAGCGTTACGTTCTCAAGAGATATAAGATTGCCCATCACATACATCAGATGGTCGACTTTGTCGCCAGCAGGGATCTTTGTTTTCGAAACGATCTCGACAGTTTCGCTTTTGGACAACGTTATCAGTTTTTTCCCCTCACTCAAGTTTTCGGTCCTGAGGGCTCTTTTCAAGATCCCTTTGAATGAGTTCCCAAAGTACCGGGGATCTCTGCTGTAATCCATGTTGATGGAGAGCGGGCTGGCATCGAGAGGTCGTACAAGTTCCTTGATAGCGGGAAGGAAGGGGAGGAGGAGAAGAAAGAGAAACATCACAAAAAAAATAACGAATGTCATCCTGATCCCCCGGTAGCGTCTCTAAACCGTTCTGTTTTTTGCCAGCGGATCTCCCGTTTAAACAGGAGGTCAAACACAGCGTTAACGAATCCGACAGAAGAGCTCCACAAGTTAAACAAAAAAACAAAGAAAAGAAGAGGTAATAAGCGGATTCTGTGTGTAGACCCATCTATTAGAGCTGCTATCCCCAACTGGTTGAAAGGAGCAATATTCCCGAATGTGTTGTAAGCGATGACAAGCAGAAACAAAAAAAGGCTTTCAAAGATCTGCATTTCACCGAGGAAAAAGAGAATCAGCGATATGGCGATCCCCAGTGCGATCAGGAAGGGGACAGCATATATAGAAAGAAGCAAAACGCCATCGATTTTTTCCCAAGTGGTGATGTGGGGCGACCTCAACATCGGCCAGAGATATCTGAACATGACCTGAGTGTGTCCACGTGCCCATCTTTTTATCTGTCGCGCTCTTGTATTCCAATCTTCAGGGGCCTCTTCGTAGCATTCGACCCGGCTGGCATACACAACCTTCCAACCCTTGATAAAAAAATTAAAGGTCAGTTCTGTGTCTTCAGCCAGGATGTTTTTATCAAATCCTCCAAATGTGAGGAACTGATCTCTTCTGAACGCTCCGACCGTTCCCCCATATTGGGGAATGAGTTTTAAGTTATACCTTGCTTGCTGGTCGATCTGATAACCCGCTGATCTCTCGAGATCGAGAAGCCTTGTCAACATATTTTTCGGAGTGTTGATCGGGATCACGCGCCCCATCATAGCTCCCACTTCTGGGTCCTTAAAAGCGATCGCCATATCCCGAAGAATTCCCTTAGGTGGCAGGTAATCGGCGTCGAATACAATGGCGATCTCCCCAGTCGCTATTTTCATGGCTTCGTTGAGTCCAGCAGGCTTTCCTCGTTTCCCTTTGCCCCTGTGAAGTGGCTTGATAAAAGGGTGCTGTTTTGCGAATTCATTTATGATCTTTTTGGTTTTATCTTTCGAATGATCGTTTATGGGGAACACTTCCAACTTGTCCCTTGGGTAATCTGCTGCGATGAGACGATTCAGGATGTCGGATGCGACCTTTTCTTCATTGTGCATGGGCACAAACACGGATAAAGTCGGAAGTTCGGAATCTAGGATGTCCTGGTAATAAATCCGCTGTTTCCCGGTCAGGCGATTGAGTGTAAATATAAAGTGGCGGATAAAATAGACGATCATAATTATTGCCGTGAAGATCAAATATATCTTCAGGATTAGTACGACCAATTCCATACCCTCAAGTCTTGATTTATCTTTTTGGAGACGAGGCTGACATAAAATGAATAGACTCCAACCACAACGATAAAATCGATGAATGGACCGAAACAGAAGAAGAGAACGGCCATAAAAATGTAGGAGAATCTAACAAGAATTTGCACAAATAGAACATACCGCACCACACCGAAGGCCACAGCATAGAGCAGGGAAAATAGGATTGCCATAAATTTGGTTATCTTCGATGAAGGAAGGGGTAATAGCGACGCTTCCATGATAACGGGGACAAAAAGCCATATGGTGATTTCTGTCTTCATGAATAATTCGGAAAAGTGCTGGATAGTGTAGGGAAAAAAGGCGGGGAGAAAGGTGAAAAAGAGGACCGAGACAAGATTTACCAGGCAGACAAAAATTACCCATATGGCAATAGGTTTGGGGATTCGAATTTTTGTTGCCATAAAAATTAAGAGTACTGACAATATAAAGACAGCAAAAGTGAGTTGGGGAGCTGGATAGCGCCCGGGCATTTGGGGAGTGGTGATACTCCCAAATACAAACGCCTTCTCCGTCAAGGATGAAGTCGAGGCCGGATGCAGAGGAGCGTTCCACTCGATAAGAAATTGGCTTGCTAGACGGGTGATGGGAGGGTAGGTATAGAGGATTAATGACCAGCAAAAGGGGATGAAGAGAAAAAATTCAACGAATAGAGATTTCCAAGAAAAAGATATTTGCCTATGAGCCCTGTGGTAATAGATCTGTGATTTCCTCATGGTTCACCACTCTTCACTCTCACTATTAAGATAGAGAGGATGTTTTGCAGAGTAAATCACCATAGGGGGTGATATAGGGGGAGTAAATTTCACCCCCCTAGGAGGTGAGGTCTCTGACGATCGGAGGATGGTCGGTTGTCTTATACGCCACACAATTGGGACATTTAATAGGGCAATATTGTCATTCCGGATGCCCCAATTGGCGGTTTCTAAAACGAAATTCTGTTATTCGGTACTTGTCTATCTTTTGATCCTGCTGTGATTCTTCAGAGCTGCGAGGATTTTCTCGGGTGTGATGGGGAGGTCTCGGATCCGAATGCCGACTGCATCGTATATAGCATTGGCTATAGCCGGCGCTGTGGGCACAAGCCCGGATTCAGCCACTCCTTTGGCACCAAAGGGACCGAAGCTGTCGTTGGTTTCTATAAACTCGAGATCGATCGGGAAATTCAATTCCTGGATCGTCGGGATCTTGTAGTCTCTGAAATTTGTGTTTTGGATTTTTCCATTCTCAGTTTGAAGCTCTTCGTAGAGCGCATACCCTATTCCCTGAGCGAGTGCTCCATAGATTTGTCCTCTGAGTCCCTCTGGATCCAAAACCTTTCCGACATCGTGTGCCGCAGTCATCCGAAGAATTTTTACCTCCCCGGTTTCTGTGTCCACTTCAACCTCCACGCCTTGGGTTCCGAAGACATACGTGGAGGATATATTGCCAAATCCTTTTTCAAAGTCTGGGAGTTCGTTAGGCGGGTCATAGAAGACTTCTGCGGTCATCATCTGACCCTGATCGCGGAAGTGGATGGCCCGGAGAAATCGGCCCAATTCCAGCCGCAACCATGGTTCATCAGGAGCGTCCTTGAGAAAAATGAAGCCATCTTTGAGCTCAAAACGCTCTTCTGTCGCTGCTCCCCGGACATCGAATTCAGGGGGCTCGTAATCCGGGTTTTTTGTTTTATGTTTTTTCAGATTTTTATGGACTTCTTCGGGGAACACCTCTTCAGCCAGCCTAAAAATTTGACTCCGGAGTTTTTTAGCAGCGAGAATAGCCGTATTTCCTGCCATGAAGGACCCCCGGCTGGCATGGGTTCCCACATCCCATGGACACGTGCCTGTGTCTGTCGGGTTTATGAAGACTTTGTCCGGTCTGACGCCCAGTGATTCGGCCACTGCCATCGTCAAGACAGAGTGCAGACCCTGTCCCATTTCCACTCCACCGTGGTAGACATTCACGTTGCCGAAGTCATCCAGCTTAAGGATCAAACCGCTGGCGTCGGATCGGTAGATGCGTCCACCTCCGCCCACGTGGATGAGCGAGGCCATCCCCACTCCCCGTTGCTTGCCCTCTCCGCGCTTTTTGGCCCAGTCCAGTTTTTTGGCCACGCTTTTTAGGCTTTCCTCCAAGCCGCACGTGCTGATCTTCAGCCCCATGGGTGTTGTCTCATTGGTTTGTTGCTGTTTATAAGGCGGAATTCATACGGGTCGAAACGCGCTTGTTCGGCGAGTTCGTCCATGTTGCTTTCCAGGGCCCAGGAGTGTTCAGGATTGCCATAGCCGCGCATGGCCTGGCAGTAAGTGTTATTGGTGTAGACGAGCTTGGCATCAAAATAGACATTGGGCACACGGTAGAGGGACGTTGCCGGCAACATCATTACAGATGGATATGTCGCCCCCCAGGATGTGTAAGCCCCATTGTCCTGCAGGACCTCTACGGAACGGAAGGTGAGTTTGCCCTTTGCGTCGCAACCCTGGTTGATCTTTGTTTGCGTGGATTGCCGCGGAGAGAGGAAGCCGAACTCTTCGTCTCTTGTGTAGAGGATTTTGACAGGATGGCCCGTTCTGTATGCAAGAAGAATGGCGATGTATTCGTACGCATGCGTGTCCAGCCCTGTCCCGAAACCACCGCCCAGTGCGGGGATAATAATCCGCGTGTTCTTTCCCCGGAGTCCCATGTCGTTGAGCGCCCTGTTGAAATCACGCTGGGCCAAGAAGGGGATCTGTGTTTTGGCCCAAAGGGTGAGGTTGTTGTTCATGTCGAACTCAGCGATACACCCTGCGGTTCCCATACAGCTCTGCTGGACAAGAGGGGTCGAATATTGGCCTTGGACGATAAATTTGGCTGCTTGCTTCCCCGACTCTAAGTCTCCGGATTCGTGATGGAATTTCAACGGAAGAGTATTGTTTGTTCGTTCACGACCTCTGGGATCGACTTCATGGATGAGAGGGCCACCCTCCTTCATGGCCTCCTCGGGTGAGAAAATACCTGGAAGGGGTTCATACTCGACTTCGATTTGGTCTGCGGCTTCCTCTGCGATCTCAGGGTCGATTGCGGCCACCGCAGCAACTTCGTCTCTGTATTGACGCACTTTATCTTTCTTGAGAGCGAAGTTGTCTCTTAGAAAGCCGATCCGGATCTCAGGAGTGTTGTATGCAGTGATCACGGCCTTTACGCCAGGCAGACGTTTGGCTTTTAATGTGTCGATATTTTTTATGCGGGCATGAGGGAACTTGCTGAATTTTATCTTGCCGTAGAGCATCCCAGGTCTGGTGAGATCCTGGATGTAGAGGGCTCTCCCCGCTGCCTTGTCAGCGCCGTCCGGGCGAGAGGCCTTTTTCCCGATGTGGCTGAAGTTGTTCATTCGGAATCCCTCATGTTGATGGCAGCTTTTTTTACGGCTTCGATGATTTGCACGTATCCTGTACACCGGCAAAGATTCCCCTGGAGTGCATCCCGGATCTGTGCTTCGGTCGGATTGGGATTAGAATCGAGCAGAGCTTTTGCGGAGAGGATCATCCCCGGCGTGCAAAAACCGCATTGAATGGCCCCAAAATTTACAAATGCCTGCTGGAGGAGAGACAACCGGTTCTCAGGCCCTTGGAGTCCTTCGATGGTCACGACATTCTTCCCCTCTACTTCGAAGGCGGGATAAAGGCAGGAGTTTACGGCTTGTCCGTCGACGATCACCGTACACGCGCCACACTCGCCTTCACCACATCCCTCTTTTGTGCCAGTAAGGCTAAGGACGTCACGAAGGACATCGATGAGCCGCATGTGATCCATGGCGGCCACTTTAACTTCCGAACCGTTGAGGACAAAGGTTATCTCGCGTCTCATCGTCGGCTCTACCCGAGAGTTTTTATCAAACCCCGTTTGACGAAAACACCCACGATCTGTCTGCGGTAATCTTCCGAAGAGCGGATATCGGTGATGGGAGATATATTCTCTTCAGAGAGTCTCTGAGCCTCGCTGATAATTTTTTCCGAAAGAATTGAGCCTTCGAGCGCTTCTTCGACCGCCCGCAGACGCAGGGGAACGGGCGCCACCGAACCGGCTGCAATACGGGCTTTCCGGCAGAGATCGCCATCCATCTCCAGAAGCACCGCGACGCTGGCGACAGACAGGTCCATCTTTACGCGACCTTTCTTCATAAAAACCGCCACAGTATTTTCGTCTGAGCGATCCAGCAGGATATCAGTCATTATTTCATCCGCAAAGAGGCAGGATTCGCCCGGTCCTTGGAAGAAATCCTCGATCGAAACTTCCCGTGTTGTTTCAGAGCTCCGAAGTCGAACTTTTGCTTCAAGAACGAGCAGAGGTAATGCCATATCCGCGCAAGGGGAACAGTTGCAGAGATTGCCGCCGATGGTCGCAACGTTGCGGATTTGAACACTGCCTATCCTTCTGGCTGCTTCCACGAGGACAGGAAACGCCTGGCTCAATGTTGGGTGCCGGATGATGTCTGCGATCGTCGTGAGAGCTCCTATCCTGGCTTCTCCATTAACCTCGATGCGGGCGAGATCTGGAATATTCCGGAGTGAAATAATGGCGGATGGTCGGAGCTCCCGGTCCTTGATCTGGACCATCACATCCGTCCCTCCAGCAATGTACACGGCGCCCGTTTTTTCGTTTTTCAGTCGGATGGCATCTTCGATCGTCTGTGGCTTGTGGTAGGAAAACCGTCTCATGCCACGATCCCCCGGTCTCGAAGAGAAGTTATCTCATCTTGGGAAAGCCCAATTTCGGCCAGCAGGGCATCCGTGTGCTCCCCATAGGCCGGAGCAAAGGGAAGTTCTTTGTTTTGCAAATTGAGATATTCCGTAAGAACTGCCGGAGGAGGAAGGCGTACAGAACGACCATCAGGAGTGGTCGTTCTGAGAGCCGAAGAGGCGACAAAAGGCAGATCTGCGACTTTTTCAATGGGTGTTATAGGGGAGTGAGGGATAGTGGACGCTGCGAGGACTTCGGACACGTCCTTGGAAGTGTATTTCCGTGTGATCTTTGTGATCCCCGCATGGAGATCTTGTTTATCCTTCCGGCGTCCTTCATTGCTGGTGAACCGTTCTTCGTCCAGTGCAGCAAACATCGATTGTTGGATAAACCGGTGCCATTGAGCATCGCTGCCTATGGCCATGTAGATGAACCCATCTTTGGTGGCATAGGCATTGACGGGGATGAACTGGCGGTGTTCGTTCCCGGCACGTTTCAATTCTGAAGGTGGGCTCCCCAATTCGAGCATGGGAAGAAATGTGTGAAGCCATGACACTGCGACTTGAGCCATCGAGATATCGATCTGTTTACCCTTGCCTGTCTCTTGGCGCTCCATAAGAGCCAGAATGATCTGGATAAAGGCCTCGTCTCCAGCTTTGAGGTCGACCAGAGGAGGCCCGCACTGGAGCGGAGGTCCATCGGCGTGTCCGGTGAGGTCCATGTACCCACAAAGGGCCTGCAATATAGGGTCGTATCCAGGCACATCCGGATAGGCCAATCCCATAGCAGAGATACTGCACCAGATGAGGTCCTCTTTCTCTTCACGCAGGGTGTCATAGTCGATGCCCAATCGTGTGTGTCTTGCCGGCATAGTGTTGGTGCAGAAGACATCGACCTGTAGCTCTTGGATCAGGCGCTTCATCAACCGCTGCCCCTCTTCCTGCTTTAGGTCGATGGCTATGGCCTCTTTTCCCAGGTTCGGCGCCACGAAATAGCTGTGCCGATCCTCGCCCGCTGTTGGCCGGCCTATGTACCGGTTGGGATCTCCTCTGGACTTTCGGCCGGGAACTGGAGTGGGCTCCAGTTTGATGATCCGCCAGCCCATATGTTTGAAACGAAGCGTGGCATAAGTCAGGGTAAGGGCTTGCTCTACACTGAGAACGACTTGGGGTCTCAAGATCTTTTTCCCTCCCGAAAAAATTGTCTGCAGTATCTCATGCCGCGGCTGTGATTTTCCGCTAATGAACTTATATCCTAGCGATAATTTGAAGTCAAGTTTGTTTTGTTTCAGCTAAATTCGGACCACTAATGATATTTCCTAAGCGAGGGTTGTGTATAATAGAATCACGCAAGCACCCGATTTATAGCTGAGCTTCCTACTTTAAGAATCCCAATATGTCCTCTAGTTTGAAAGGCTTTTGGATAAATCCAGGTGCACCTTTTTCTTTCAGCTCTTTCTTAAACTCCTTGTCCAGCATTCTGCCCGTTATCATGACTACTTTAGTCTTTGGAGATATTCTCTTTATCTCATCAAGTACAATAAGGCTTGGAATCCCAGGCATAATCACATCTAAAAAGATAACATCAAAATGCTCTTTCTTAACCTGTTCGAGGGCTTTCTCTCCAGTTAATGCGGATTTCACTTCATGCCCCTCAGCAGATAACCACTTCTCCATCATCTTGCTAATCTCTTCCTCATCATCCACTACTAAAACATTCATAGGTTTTGTCTTTTCTGCTTTTGCCTTTCTTTTCTCTTTAACGACTCTCTCCTTTGTTTTCTCTATTGTGACTGGCAATCTGATAGTGAAAGTCGTTTCTCTCCCCGCCTCACTCTCTACCTTAATTGTTCCTCCATGTTCCTCTACAATCCCATAAGAAACAGATAAACCAAGTCCTATTCCCTGGATTCTAGTGTCACCACCCACAGATCCCTTAGTCGTATAGAAAGGCTCAAACACCCTGCCTAAATTCTTTTCCTCTATTCCTATCCCTGTATCGGTGAAACTAATATCAACATTGTCTTTAACCTTTTTAGTCCTAATCTCCAGCTTCCCTCCCTTAGGCGACATCGCATCTCTAGCGTTTGTAAGCATGTTCAGGAACACTTGCTGTATTTCACCCTGATTGACTTCTACCTTTGGAACTCTTCCATATTCCCTAACTACAGTAATCTTGTTCTTCTTCAGTTGCTCTTCTGTCATCGACAGTACGAAATCTATTAATTCAGGAATACTACTAAGTTTTCTTTCAAGTGCTTCTTTGCTTGAGAAGGTCAATAAGTCTTTGATTATCTTCGAGACTCTATCAGAAGTGTTTTTGACAATATTCAAGGCTTCTTCCATATCTTTATATCTCTTTGTTCTTAGAGCAAATTCTGTGTGCCCGCTCATGATCTGAAGCAGGTTGTTGAACTCATGGGCGATGCCACTTGTCAGAGTCCCGATTCCTGCCATCTTTTCCGACTGAAGGAGCTGGGCTTGAATTCTGTCTTTTTCTTCCTCCGCTCGCTTGCGCTCGGTGATGTCGGTACAAACTACGGTCATTAATTTACATTTACCGTCTTTGTCTCTAATAGGGAAACCACGTTCAAAAATCCACCTTATAGATTTGTCTTTTCGGAGAATACGGTACTCACATGAATAAGGCTTACCCTTAGCATGGTAATCGGTGATGAATTTAGCATACCTGTCTCTATCCTCCGGTAGTATACTTCCCACGAACGAAAGTGGAGTCTTTAAAAGATTCTTCAGAATTCGTCCCCAGATTCTTTCGTATGCAGGACTTATGTAAACAATTTTTTCTACGCCTGGAGTGCTCATCCAGAAAACGTCCTCAATTGTTTCTGTAACTAGCCGGAACTTCTCTTCGCTCTCGTGCAGTGCCTCCGCTAACCGCGATTTCTCGGCGAGTTCCTGCTGAACCTCCTCGTAAAGGCTGGCATTCTCCAGCGCAATCGCGGCCTGGAGGGTGAAGGTCTCGAAAAATGTGATTCTCTGTGGCGTAAAGAAACCGGGCTGGTCACTATACAGGTTGAGACAGCCAAAGACTTTCTCGTTTTTGATGAGTGGAAAGGCCGCACTGGTGACAAATCCTTCTCCGAGCGCTGCCTCCCGCCAGACGATATAATCCGGCGCTGTGGCCAGGTCTGAAAATGTCACAGGTTTTCTGCTGCGGAGGCAGCGACCGGTCGGCCCCCGGCCCAGCGGCGTCTCGTCCCACCGGATGGTAACCTGCGCAGGATAGCTGATGCTGTCGGGAAAATGGGTCATCGTGCTCGTGCCGCCACTCGGTTCGGCACGCAGCAGCCAGGCCAGCCGCAGCCCAAAGGTCTGCATACAGGTGCGGGTGATGATCTCGGCCACAGTTTTCAAGTTCAGGTTTTGCGTCAGCAAGCGGGCGTTGTTGTTTAGCGCGGCCAGCTCCACGCTGCGCTGGCGGATCTCTTCTTCTGCTCGCTTGCGCGCGGTGATATCGCGGATGGTCATGCTCGTCTTTTCATGACCATGCCCATCCTTGAAGACCAAGGTGGATACCTCTCCCGGAAATTTTGTTCCATCTTTGCGAATTAAAGTCAGTTCACCTTTGAATTCACCTGTGCGGGCGCGTTCCTCCAACGCAGCATGCAGGTGTGGATCCGATGTATCTACGATACCACTCCGCCCGATCTGACAGATTTCTTCTTTTGTCCGCCCTAACATACGACAGGCTGCTTCATTAGCAAACAGGATTCTGCCATCGGGAGTAGTCAACAAGACCGCATCAAGGCTGTTGTCATATAGTGCTCGATAATACGACTCGCTCTCATGTACCGTCTCCTCGGCCCTCTTGCGTTTAACCTCTGATTTCCCCAATTCAGCATTTCTCTGGCGTAATTTGACTAATTCATCTATGAGTTGTTCTTTTGTTTTGGATTTGTCTTTCATTGGCATCCTCCCAAAAAATGTGGGGATTGTTTCTAAATGGAGGAATTGGATCAAAAATCGGCAAGGGTGATTAAAAGATATGAGATTGCTTTCTTAAATGGATTTTCGCCCATCTGTTTTTGCTTTTACAATTCCCACGGAGATTATCACACAGTAAAAATATGGTGTCAATTGAACGGGGATGCAGACCTCTCCCCTTTTGTCACAGGATGTCACAGATTTTGCTTAGAATCGCCGAATTCTGACTTACAGTGTTATCTCTTTAACCGCCTCTCTACCTCTGTTAAAAGGGTAGAGCACTCTGGTAGCTCGTCGGGCTCATAATCCGGAGGTCGCTGGTTCAAATCCAGCCCCCGCTACCATCTTTCCATTCACTTTGTATCCTTGTTAATTCATTCAAGTTAGATAATTCTGTTTGAAGTGGAGGAGTTGTTTGCCCTTTTTTGGCGATTCAAGGGCGGAGGCTATTTCTCCTGTTCTAATCGGACCTTAAGCAGAAAAATGGTATCCTTCATTAGATTAGTTTTGGCCCAGGCTTTCTGCTTTTCATCCATAAGCTCGCCCATGCCGGAAAGGATGTTGCGGTCGCTGAGGGATTCAACGAATGCAATGCATTTCTTCAGATGGTCTTTGAAATTCATCCCGGTCCGCATCTCTACAATTTCCTTGTTGATCGGCCACCGGTTTTTCAAGAAATGCCAGATGTCATAAACATCTCGATTAGCTGTTTTTGTCCGTTCCAGAACAGCCACCAGCTTGTGAGCGAACATGTCTTCCCTGACCATTATCAGCATAGAGATACCAAGATAATGCTTCAGCTCGAAGCTTGAGCCGAAGATTCTTCGGTTGATCTCCACTTTGATATTCTGGGACTTTTCGTCATAGGAAATGACAAACAGCAGAGTGTGCTTTTTTATGTACTTTTCCTTTATGGTTCCGTATTCGCGGAGGATTTTTTCAATCTTCTCGAAAACAAAGGCTTCTTTGTCTCCGTTCAATAGATCAAAATCAAGATCTGCTGAAAAGCGGCCGAGATCGTAGAAGAAATTCGCGGCTGTTCCACCTTTGAAGCCCAAAATAGGACCAAGGGAGGTATCGGTATAGATGTCTTTCAATATCTGAAGTAGGATTGTTTTATGGACGTTTCGATCAAGCATGGTAGGTTAGTTTATGATACGAATTCAATCTATTTGCCATTGCCTTGTTGTCATAGATAGGAAGCATTTCAACACAAGTATCCCAGTTTATCGACGACAAATTGTCAAAATGGTAGTTCTTATTCAAATAGATTGTATCCAGGAAAGCTCTTTCTTTGGATGCGATGTAGGAGTTACCTTTTTTTTCTATATTGAGCGAGTTTGTCAGGATAACATCTTTCATCCGGCGAAAAACATAGGTCTGATCGTCGCAGGAAATCTCGCGACTCAAGTAGCTGACAACAAAGATCTGGTCATAATGCTGGAAAACAATGCCTCCCCTGGACAAAACTGTTTCTAAGCTAATATAGGCTGGAGTAAATATTTTATTTGCCAGTTCCAGCTTGTCGTAATTCTTGTCCTTTGCATAGATACCTTTACGGATCGGGTAAAGCTTGCCCGTTTTCGTATAGCGATACACGCGCTTTTTTGTCAGTTTGACGTCCGTTTCGTTCCAAATCAAAGAAAGCTCTTTGAACGTAAAGACAGTGTTATTTGAACGAAGTAAAGTTGAGATATAATCTTTTTCCATATTTATGAACCAAAGGTGCCCATTACTGGGCACCTTCAGTTTAAATTATTATATATAAATGTCAAGCCCTGGTCTTTTCATGGTCTTTTTATAGTGACTCTTCAGGGAACTGTTGTTGTTTGATTAAATACGCTCAGCAAGCTATTATTTCCAAACAAGTTAAGCACAATTTTATTCAGCCACATTCAGCCCTAAAATTTGGCGAGGAGATGTGGACACCATCGATGCAAGCTTTATTGGTCAAAAAACAACTCACCTTTCGGGAAATCTTCACGACGGTTCCTCAGAGCTAGTATCTCTCAACCCAGCCAGTCTCCTCTGAGCATCCTCAACATCAGGAATCCTTAGGACAACACAGATAATAGAACAATCACCCGATTTATAGCTGAGCTTCCTACTTTAAGAATCCCAATATGTCCTCTAATCTGAAAGGCTTTTGGATAAATCCAGGTGCACCTTTTTCTTTCAGCTCTTTCTTAAACTCCTTGTCCAGCATTCTGCCCGTTATCATGACTACTTTAGTCT
>Ga0307419_10000915_pt1 | contig 15264 bp, 16 predicted proteins | sample SalMarWE160230MG_2_FD_202512 | JGI IMG/M metagenome (GOLD analysis project Ga0307419, IMG submission 202512) | Salt marsh sediment microbial communities from the Plum Island Ecosystem LTER, Massachusetts, United States - WE1602-30 | ecosystem: Environmental > Aquatic > Marine > Intertidal zone... | reverse complement strand
GCACCCAGCTTAAACCATTTCACGGCCATCTCTTCAGGGACCTCTGAAAACACTGTCTCATCGGTCATCCGGCCCTGTTTGAGCCTGACACAACGACCCCCTTTAATATCAATAGCTGGGATGACTACCAAATACTAAATCCCCCTTTTTACTTCTTGCCTCCGGGCATATCCTTCAGCACCTTGTTTAGCCCCAAAATAGCCAGCTTTTCAGCGGTCAACCATCGGCCCCCGCTCTGAAAAAAGGTCTCCGCATCAAGGAGATTCTCGGACAGTGATCTCTGGGTCTTATCAAACCTCGTCCGCCAGATAATCGCTCCGTCATCTGGTCTTATGAGATGGAGATCAAAGGCAACGGAAGCGGGGCGATGTACCCCTATAGCAGTGCCCTGCCGTTCCTCCCACCTGTAAATATGACCTGCCAGCACGGCATCGCACCCGAATGTTTTTCCCACCTCCTGCAAAATTTTAATGGTGTTCATCCCCATATTCGGGTCCGAATCCACGAGTCTCGAATATACTCCCATTGCCTGATCCGGAGATACGAGCTGATAAATCTTGGAGTCCACCAGACTATCAAACAAGACCTCATTCATCCTTAGGACCGCATCCCTCGACACCGGGGCTGCCATATAAATACCCCCAGATAAAGGATCGCGAATCACGTCGGGCTTCACTCCCTTGGACATGGCAGCCTGGAATCCGACAACAACAACCTTCCTTATCCTGTAAACGGGCGGTTCTTCTTCGGGAACAGCGGCCTTTTTAGAATAGCAGCCTGAACTCAACCCTAGACTGACCATTGCCAAAAGCCACAAAAGCATCTTAATCTTAATAAAAATCTTGGAATACATATACACCCCCATATGCTACAAAAGCCCTTTCGTGGATGGCACGTTCCCGTTCAACCGGCTTTCAGGGCCGATGGCCTGATCCAGTGCCCTTGCAAAGGCCTTGAATACCGCCTCAGAAACATGATGAGGCTCTTCTCCCGTAAGAAGATCCACGTGCATTGTTATACCTGCATTTGTCACCAAGGCACGAAAAAACTCCCTGATCAAACCCACATCAAAGGTGCCGGTCGTTCGCTTTTTCAAAGGCACCCTGTAGCACAGCACAGGTCGATTTGAAATATCCATGACAACCCTTGCCAGTGCTTCATCCATCGGAACAATCGCCTGTCCGTATCGCCTGATCCCACGTTTTTCACCTAGGGCACCCTTTAAGGCCATGCCCAGGCAAATACCAAGATCCTCGACTGTGTGGTGGTCATCTATCTCTGTATCCCCTGTGGCTACTAATTTCAAATCAATAAAACCATGCGCCGCCATGAGACCCAGCATGTGATCCATGAAAGGTATACCGGTATCCACCTCGGACAGTCCTTTTCCGTCAAGGTTGATTTCCAAAAGTATGTTCGTTTCCTTTGTTTTTCTGTCTATTTTTGACTCTCGGCTCATGATAAACTATCCGGTTTGTGGTTCATTGGCATTAAGAAACACAACATATCATAATACAATTTGGTGGACTTGTAAAAAGTCCATCAATCCCGCAAAGCGGGAGGGTGAGGGTGGAACCATTTGAATTTACTTCAAATGGCGGGGGCGGGGCGGCCCTCCTCCGCCGAGTAAAAAGGCGCAGAACGACTTTTTATGAGGTTATCAAATTTGGTGGAGATGAGGGGATTCGAACCCCTGACCTGTACGTTGCGAACGTACCGCTCTCCCACCTGAGCTACATCCCCACATTCGGTAAATTTCAATAATCTGTTAAGTGCCGTACCTGATAAGATTTATTAAATATCCTTACAGTATATGCCTTCCTATATGTTAAATCAATGCCTTTCTGAACCAATTTCCAATGAAAATCATTTGACATTCAACCAGTTTATGCTAAAAATTTCATATTTGCCCCCGTAGCTCAGGTGGATAGAGCACCAGATTCCTAATCTGGGTGCCGCATGTTCGAGTCATGCCGGGGGCACCATTGTATTTGAAGTAAATGTCAGCTTAGCACAGATCTGACCGCCTGTGACATTAATGGAGACTGCAAAATGAGAAACCAAGCTGCAGATCTGCTGCAAGTATGTTCTGACTACCAAGGTCTGCTGGAAAAAATGTTATCATGCATCCAGCAAGTGATTATCGTAACGGACCTCGAGGGAAAAATACTGTTTGCCAGCAAGGCGGTCAGCAAGGTCTTGGGGTTTGCACCTGATGAGCTTTCGGACAAGGACTTGTCAGTCATTTTTACCCCGGAAGATTTGACCTATCTTTATTCGAATCTACTTCACATGGCACGAGATGACAAGCCTTTTGAAGGTGAGGTAATGCTTATAAGGAAGAACGAAACCCGCTTCCTTGCCTTTATGGCATTTCGTTCCCACCTGGTTTTAGACCATGAAAAAAGCGTAATTGTTATTTCCATTCAAGACATTGACAAACACAAACAACTGGAAAAAGCCTTTCATGAAACCCATTATGAAGATTTGATAAAAATTGCCAATGGAATAGCCCATGAAATCAGGAATCCATTGATGAGCATCGGGGGGTTCGCAAGCAGGATTTATAAAGCATGTAAGGCTACTGATGATCAACGGAAATATTACGACTATATCATTAACAATCTTAAAAGAATTGAAGGATTGGTAAAGAAGGTTGAATTGTTTGCCCGCGTTCCCAAGCCCTGCCTTACGGAAGCATCTATCAAGGAACTGATCGAGAAAGCTATACAGCCCTATCTTAAAAGCATTAAAGAGCAACATATTGATTTGGCTATCAATATTGACGAAACAAATTTGTTTGTGGATACGAGCCTTGTCATCTCAGCCTTATCGATGTTGATCGAAAATGCTCTGGATGCTATTCCTGACGGGGGAAGCGCCCTGATTAAAAGCGAGATAAAAGAGAATCAGTACGGGATATACTTGATAGACTCCGGCACAGGTATCTCATCTGAAAATCTTCCTTTTATCTTTAATCCGTTCTTCAGCACCAAAGCTAACAGGGCGGGAATAGACCTGCCAGTGGTAAAAAAAATTATGGAAAGTCATGGCGGCCAAATTGAGGTATCATCAAAACTCGACGAAGGGACTACATTTGTCCTTAAATTTCCTCTGGAACGACGACGTGCCATACGTATTTCTCGTTTGTAGGCACCTGAAATTTCTTTTAATAAGCGCGAAGCCATGCCCATAAGAATAATTTTTTGTATTGACTTGATTGCTGTGATTTTTTATATTAGAAAGTTAAATTCTTTATCAAGGAGCAGATAGCTATGTATGCGGTTATTAAAACCGGAGGCAAACAATACAGGGTCACCAATGGTGACGAAGTAAAATTTGAAAAACTGGACGGAAAGGTGGGAGACAGTATCACTTTTGAGCGGGTACTCTTAACATCTGACGGCGAAAAAGTCAATGTTGGCAAACCGTATCTTAAAAGTTCAAAGGTTATCGGGCGAATCACCCAACAAGGGAAAAACAAAAAAATCGTGGTATTCAAATACAAACGAAGAAAAGGCTACCGCAGGAAACAGGGCCACAGGCAGGATTTTACACTTGTCAGGGTCGAAAATATTGAAGCCTGAGAATAATGGATAAATAAGGGGTAAGTGCCATGGCACACAAAAAGGCAGGCGGAAGTTCAAAAAACGGTAGAGACAGCGCTGGGCAAAGATATGGTATAAAACGGTTTTCAGGCCAGAAAGTCCGTGCGGGAAATATACTTATCCGGCAAAAAGGAACCAAAATACATCCCGGCACCAATGTCGGTCTTGGAAGAGATTACACCATTTTTTCAAAAATTGACGGAATTGTCGCCTTCGAACGTTTTGGCAAGAGCAGAAAAAGGGTCAGTGTTTACGACTCGTAATTACGGGGAATGTTTTCCCCTCTCTTGAGATATCAAATGGGTTTTCTGGATGAAGCGGTCATTTGGACAAGATCAGGAGATGGTGGAAAAGGCTGTGTAAGTTTCAGAAGGGAAAAATTCATACCCAAAGGCGGGCCGGATGGTGGCGACGGTGGAAACGGCGGAAACATTATTGTAAGGGCTACAGGTAGTCTGTTCACACTAACAAAATATGCTTCCAGCAAACACTTCAAGGCCCGCAACGGCGAACCCGGAAGGGGCAAAAATCAATCCGGAAAAAACGGAAGGGATCTTGTCTTTGAGGTCCCTTTGGGAACCATTATCGAAGATCTTGATACAGGAGAACTACTTGCCGATTTAGTCCGTGATAACCAGAAAGTCCTTCTCATCCCGGGGGGAAAGGGAGGAAAAGGAAATCAGCATTTTGCAACCTCTAAAAACAGGGCCCCAAGGATTGCCCAACCCGGCCTCCCAGGTTGGGAAAAAAGACTAAAGTTATCACTCAAGTTCCTGGCCGACATAGGCTTGATCGGATTGCCGAATGCAGGTAAATCCACCCTCCTTGCCCGCCTCAGCACCGCCAGTCCCAAGATAGGGAGCTACCCGTTTACGACAGTCTTTCCCAATCTGGGTGTCTTGACCTGTGATGATGACACATCAGTGGTAATTGCAGACATCCCGGGATTAGTTGATGGTGCCAGCGAAGGACGCGGCCTTGGTCATCGTTTCCTTAAGCATATTGAACGTACAGGGCTCTTATTACATCTTTTGGACATTACATTTCAACCTGATGAAGACATCCTTGAAGACTTCCATCTGCTGAGAAGGGAAATGGCGGCCTATAACCCTGCGTTGGTAAAAAAGCCTCAAATGGTTCTGATCAATAAGATGGATCTTTATGGCATCCAACACAGGGATCTGGTAAGTTTAAGGAAGGCCCTAAAGGGAATCGGCGTGGAAGCCCTACCCATTTCAGCCTTGACCGGAGACGGCATTGAGGAGTTGAAAAGAACCATTTTCGAAAAATGGAAAAAGTATCGAGAAAAGACCTGCTGAGATCGGTCAAAAGGATTGTTGTCAAAGTCGGAAGCGGGGTTCTTACCGCGGAAAACGGGCTTAACATTGCCGCCATCGAGGATCTTACCGCGGACATATGCTCTATAAAAGAGAAAAAAATCGAAATCATTATCGTTTCATCGGGTGCTATAGCCTGCGGCCTTAGAAAGATCGGCATGTCAAAAAGACCTCAGTCCGTATCGCAGCAGCAGGCCATGGCTGCTGTCGGCCAGAGCAGCCTGATAATGGCCTATGAAGAATCCTTCGCCCGTCGCGGGCACAAAGTTGCACAGCTTCTGCTCACCCGTGATGATCTCACCCACAGACGCCGATACCTAAACGCGCGCAATACCCTGTTCACATTACTCTCCTGGAAAATAATTCCTATCATAAATGAAAACGATACCGTGGTTGTAGACGAAATTAAATTCGGCGATAACGACAACCTCAGTGCCATGGTAACCAATCTTACAGAATCACAACTCTTGGTCAATCTGACAAATATTGATGGGCTATTTGATATGGACCCGCGCATTCATAAAGAGGCCAAACTCATAAAAACCGTTAAGAAAATAGATAAAAAAGTATCACAATTTGCCAGTTCTATCCCCGGCTTCCTGGGAACTGGCGGCATGGGAAGCAAGATCAAGGCGGCCCAAAAGGTAGCCCTTGGCGGAGTCCCGACCATCATCGCTAACGGACTGAAGCCCGGCATTTTAAAAAAAATATTCACCGGGCAGCAGGAAGGGACCCTCATCTTGCCAAAAGATACAGCCCTTTGTGCCCGAAAACACTGGATCGCGTTCACCAAAGCCCCCAAGGGAGAAATCGTTATTGACCGGGGTGCGGAAGATGCCCTGGTAAAACATGGCAAAAGCCTTCTTGCCTCCGGAATTAAGGAGGTAAAAGGCAGATTCAGGCTTGGTAATTCCGTCCTGTTGATCAACGAAGCCGGAAAAGAGATTGCCGTAGGTATGGTCAACTACCATTCGTCCGACATCAACAAAATTATGGGTGTAAAATCCGTTGATATCGAATCAATATTGGGTTTTAAACATGACGATGAAGTAATCCACAGGGACAACCTTGTCTTGGCCGATCAAATGGATCAAGGAGACGATATATGCAACTAATTAGCATGATCGAGGATATGGCAAAACAAGCCAAATCTGCCTCCAGGCAATTGAGAAGGCTGGAAAGGGAACCAAAGGACGACGCGCTCAGGCTTATGGCGACAAGGCTTATGGAAAGGCAGGCGGATATAATCAAGGAGAACAAAAAGGACCTGTCCAAGGCAAAAGAGGCGGGACTTACTCCCGCCATGATTGATCGTTTGGCATTAGATGAAACTATCATTAAAGAAATGGCAGACGGGCTTGAGGAGGTGGCAGCCTTACCGGATCCGGTTGGTGAGGTCACCGGCACGTGGAAAAGGCCTAACGGACTGCTTGTCAGAAAAGTCCGAATCCCTCTCGGCGTTATAGGTTTTATCTACGAATCGCGTCCTAATGTGACGGTAGATGCTGCCAGCCTATGCCTGAAATCCGGAAATGCCGTAATACTCAAAGGAGGATCAGAGGCCTTATCCTCCAACCTCATCCTTGCAGATCTGTTGGGGGGAGCCCTCAAAGAGAGTGGCTTACCCCCAGAGGCGATCCAGGTAATTCCATCCACCGATAGAGAGGCGGTAAGCATCCTTATCGGTCTTGATGATTTTCTTGATATCATTATAGCCAGAGGTGGGGAGGGGTTGATTCGCTTTGTGACAAACCACTCAAAAGTCCCGGTATTAAAACACTACAAAGGAGTTTGTCACATTTACGTTGATAAGTTCGCTGATCTTGAAATGGCAAAAAATGTGGTTTTTAATGCCAAGGTCCAAAGGCCTGGGGTCTGTAATGCCGTAGAGACCTTGCTCGTACATAAGAGTATTGCTGATAGCTTTCTCCCTTCCATGTCAGAACTTTTCCGTGACGCCGGCGTGGAAATCAGGGGGTGTCCTGAAACAGCCAAGCTTGTTCCCTGGGCAAAACCGGCCTTTAAAGGAGACTGGGGCGAGGAATTTCTTGACCTCATTATTGCGGTTAAGGTTGTATCTGACATGAGAGAAGCTCTTGATCACATTGAAAAATACGGCTCCAATCATACGGAAGCCATCATCACTAACGATCACGAGCGCTCCGGACGCTTTCTTGCCGAAGTCGATTCTTCAGTAGTTCTGGTCAATGCCTCCACACGTTTTAACGACGGAAACCAGCTGGGGCTCGGTGCCGAAATCGGGATCAATACCTCAAAGATTCATGCCTTCGGCCCAATGGGGCTGGAAGAGCTGACAACCACGAAATTTGTTGTTCACGGAGATGGACAAGTTAGGACTTGAAGTATTCATAGCAGACGGGATTATATCATTCGCACGGTTGAAAGGGAGTTCTTTTGAAAAGACTGGGCATCTTAGGCGGTACTTTTGATCCGATTCATCTGGGCCATCTGCGTACTGCAGTAGAAATAGGGCAGGAAATGGACCTGGAAAAGGTTTATTTGGTTCCGTCTGCCTCCCCCCCTCACAAAACAGTGGAGCCTGTTACCCCTTTTCAGCATCGACTGGCCATGGCCCGACTGGCGCTGGGAGATTCATCTTTCCTGGAGGTCCTGGATCTTGAAGGAAAGAGGCCGGGGCTTTCATATTCCATCGAAACACTGAAGGAAGTTCATAATACCTTCAGTCCCGAGCCTGAATTGTATTTCATACTGGGGGCGGACGCCTTCCAGGAAATAAGGACATGGAAGGAATACAGGCATCTTTTTGACTATTCTCACTTCGTTATCATCCAGCGTCCCGGGTCTCAACCTGATAAAATTGATCTCCTGCTTACAAACGCTGGATTGGATATCAGAAAAACCAAAAGGCCTGATGTATTTACGGCACCGTCCGGGAAGACCCTAACTTTCATGGCACCGACCCGTATGGACATATCCTCCACCGGCATAAGGGAATCAATCAAAAACGGTAAATCCATCCGTTTCCTGGTCCCTGATCAAGTCAGAAAATATATTGTTACAAAGGGATTATATAGGAGCCATGCAAACTTTTGATAAGGCAAAACTGTGTCTCAAAATAATCAAAGAGCGAAAAGCCATTGATCCGCTCTTATTTCAGGTGGGCAAGCTTACCTCCATTACAGATTACTTTATCATTGCCAGTGGAAGTTCCAGCAGGCAGGTTCAGGCCATTACCAGGCATCTGCAAAACCGAATGCGTGATGAGGGCTTCAGGCCTTACGGCGTAGAAGGACAACAGGAGTGGCACTGGGTCCTATTGGATTATGGGGATGTGGTCATTCACCTGTTTTACCATCCCATCAGGGACTTTTATGATCTGGAAGGCCTGTGGATTGAAGCCCCAAGGGTCGATCTGGAAGACGACGATAAGATCGGAGTTTAATTTTGAGCTTGAAAAATCATTTTTATGCAAAGCCGATCATCCTTATAGCTGTTTTATGCATATTCCTTTCACCCTTTTCCTTTTGGAAGCCCAAGGCATTTGCCTTATCTGTTGAGGATGAAAAAATCATGGGCCAGAAGTTTATGGCCTATGTCAGGGAACACTTTGAATTTGTGGATAATGATTTCGCCAATCATTACATCAATGATCTTGGCCACTACCTCATCAAGCCTTTGCAACCAAGATATTTTCCCTTTAACTTTTATGTCGTTGAGGAAAACTCCATGAATGCCTTTGCAGGTCCTGGAGGGCATATCTTTTTCTTTTCCGGCCTAATAGGAAGCATGGACACCGTAGACGAGCTGGCCGCTATCATGTGTCACGAGATAGGCCACGTCTCAGCCAGGCATATTGCCGAGCGGATCGAATTGAACAAAAAAATAGGCTTCGCTACCCTGGCAGGCATCCTTGCCGCCGTATTAATCGGTGGCAAAGCCGGCGGAGGCCTGGTAGCCGGGACCATGGCAGCCGGTATCCAGACTCAGTTAAACTACAGCAGAAAAGATGAACGGCAGGCAGATCAGTTAAGTTTCACATACATGAAAGCGGGCGGCTTTGATCCTAACGGAATGATCGTTATGCTCAATAAGATTCAAAAAGAAAGTTGGCTGGGAACTGACAAGGTTCCCGCTTACCTTCTGACACATCCCACCGGCCCGGAAAGAATGGCGAGCCTTGACAGCATGATGACCAACTACACGCCCGATCCTCCAAGAAAAGAGACAGCCCGATTCAGAGAGCTTTTCCCCTTCTTCAAGACCATCGTAATAGCTAAGAGCCTTGACACACGTAATGCGGAAAGGCTGTTTAGTCTAGCTCTGGAAAAGAACCCCGACTCGGCCTTATCCCACTTCGGACTGGGGATCGTCTACTCGGAGAGATCAGAATATGAGCTGGCAATCCATCATCTGAAAAAGGCCCAGGAGATAAATCCCGACTTCATACCGATATTGACAAGCATCGGAGAGGTCTACCAGATGAAAGGAGAATACAGGCAGGCCATATCCATTTTTGAAAAGGCCCTCCAATTGGATGGTGAAGACAAATCAACCCTGTTTCTCCTGGGATTGTCTTATGAGCATCTCAAAGAATATGGAAAGGCTACCCTGCTTTTTGAGAAGCTGGCCTCTTTCGAGCCCGTTAAAGATGAGGTTTATTATCACCTTGGCATTTCATATGGAAGGCGTGATCTGTTGGCTCCAGCCCACTACTATTTTGGAGTATATTTTAAAAAACTGGGTCAATCCCCGAAAGCCAGGTTTCATTTCGCCAAGGCAAAAGAACTCGCCGGTAATGATTCTGCCCTGCAAAAAAAGATCAATGAGGCCGCACAGGGACTTCTTTAGTATATCCGATTATTCCGTATTGCTGGCCCTTGCCACGAGAGTTTGTTCTTTCTATTCTTTTGGTGCTGGCCTTTTTGTCTCTTTTTCCTCCTTGGCCAAAGCGGTAAAGCTTCCTGCCAGGTAACTTTTCATTTCATCCGGCATACAAAGGTAAATCTTGCCGGGAAGCTTGCCATCCTGCGTTTTTCCAAACTCAAGACGCATGGAATAGCCTTTCATATATACCCTTGATTTGGGAGTCTTGCTGTTTTTCGGTTTCCATTTCATATGGATATGAGGTGACCCGAAACCACTCGAGCTGGCAATATTATAGGATTTTCCATCCGGCGACTCACCCTTTAAAAACAAAAAAATCGTCACTGAATGGTCCGGTAAAAAATCTTTCACATCACGAAAAGTCAGAATTCCGTTTTCAATTTTTGGGGACTCTGGCAAAAAGACTCCCCCGTGAACCATTCCCCTTGCAGGGACATCCGGCATTTTCAAATCTTTGAGATCTTGTCTCCATTTGTCCGATGAAGGTTTCAAGGATGTCTCCCCTTTAACCGCCTTCTCAGCCTCATCCTTAAGGGGTTTCACACCGCTCTCCTTCATCAACCGGGCGGCCTTTTTCGAATCGGCCTCAGCTTCCGATTTCTTGCCCATTGACATATAGGCAACACCCCTGTTGTAGTACAACTCGCCGTCATTGGGCTTTATTTTCAGGGCTTCGGTATAATCCCTGATGGCCGAATCGGCTTTTCCCATCTTATGGTAAATATTCCCCCTGTTACAATAGGCATCAAAGGATCGGGAATCAAACTCAATGGCCTTAGTGAAATCTCTGACAGCCTGTTCATTTCTATCCATTTTCGCGTACAAAAGGCCTCTATTATAATAAGCGTCCCCAAACTCTTTGTCGATTTCTATAGCCTGGGAATAATCTTCTATGGCCTTCAGGGCTTCGCCTTTTGATGCATTCATCCACCCTCGGTTATAAAAAGCACCTATATTTTTGCTGTCCTTTTTAATCAGATCATTAAGCTTTTTTATCTCAGCGTCATAGTCCGCTGTCATCACGGGAGCGCTTGCCTTTGCAGGCGGTTTTTTGATTTGGGATATCTTTTGTTTTGGTACAGACTTTTTTATGAGTTGTTGCCTGGCAGGCATTTTAGTAGCACCCGGGATAGGTTTTGACCTCAACTGCTTTTTTATATCCACTCCCGGAGCAAGAAAGGGTATGCCGATTGCCAGGACAGGCGGGATGATAATGGTGATAGTCCATATGAGCATGAGCTTGGTGAGTTGAAGTTCCTTGTGCTTGATCCAGCCCCAGATAAAGGTAAAAATCCCAATTAAGAGCCCCACAATTCCCAGTATAAGGCCCTCTTTCTTGAACAATTTGATAAGGACGATGATAAAAAAGACCAGGTTAGCAAGTAAACAAAGAAAAACTATTGCCCCTGTAACAATAAGGATGGCCATGGTCTCCTCCTTTTAATTGATAATTGAAACTCCCTGCACTTCATGTCTGTCGGGCCGGCAAAGATATAAACATTGATAATCAGTGCTCATCCGGAAATTGTTTGTTTACCGGATAGACACATTAAACTCATTATACCATTCATGAGCCTTAACTGCAACATACTATGGTGCGGTAACTCTTTACAGCTTTTCATACGCCTTACCAACAGACCCGTCCACATTACAACCATCCTGGAATCCGTATCGTTCATAGCTTTCAGCATGGGATATGAATTCACGCTCCTGAAGGCTCTCTCCCACGTAAAAGAAATTCGATCACCTTTTCGTCCGGAGGAAGAAAGATGTATTTTTCAAGACCTGCCGGCTCAACCCATCTTATATCCTGGGCCTGCAAGCATTTTGGTTCTCCTTCCAAACACGTACAATTAAACACGTGCAATGAGACCGCTTTGGTCCCGTATTCATGCTCAACCGTTAACAACTCCTCAACCGCCTTTACCTTTACCCCAAGTTCCTCTTCGATTTCTCTTTCCAGGCAATCCTTGAGGTTCTCATCCTTTTCCTGTTTCCCCCCCGGGAATTCCCAAAATCCCTCGTGATTTGATCCTTCAGGACGTTTCGCTATAAGGACTCTTCCACTCTTCCATATCAATCCGGCAGTAACGTCCAGATAGGGCTTTTTATTCTGCCCCTTCATCCTTGACTCTCCTCAGCCTCAACCTTAGATATGCCTCCTCCGCATCTTCGTGCCCCGGCGATATGTCTATAATCAGCTTATAGGCCCCCATGGCCCCCTCCAAATCCCCGTTTTTCTCACGCAGCCTTGCCAGATGCATCAATAGTTTCACATCTTTAGGCCTGACTTTCAGGATCTCTTGAATCTGTTTTATGGCCAGTTTGTCCTTTCCGGTCTTCACATAGGCCAGTACCAGGTATGCCCTGAAATCCGTCTGATCAGGGTTCGCCTCCAGACCCATATCCATGAAGTGGACGATTCTATTATAACGACCCCGGCTACTTAGGTAATCAAATATATAATGGTAAGGTTCGACATTCCTCGGCCGCAGTTTAATAAGTGCCCTGGCCTGGTTAAAGGCCATGTCGTCTTTTTCCTGTTTTTTGTAGATATCGAAAAGAATTCCATGGGCCGACGCATCCTTTGGATGTGTTTTCACATAGCTCTCAAAATGTCTCAAACTTGCATCCAAATCCCCTGCCCCATATTCAAGAGCGCCAAGGTTATATTTCACAATATCGTTTTTTGGATCCTGCGAGAGAATTTTTTCATAAATTCCTCTAAGTGCCTCTTTTTCTTCTTGTCTTTCCATGATCTGAGCCATTAACAAAAGGGCCTCGAGTGAATTTGCATTTTTCTTCAAAATTTGTTTAACATACTTCTCCGCCTTTTCAAATTTCCCTTTCTCGATCATACTGCGAGCAAGCTTCAAACGGCTTTCAGTATCTTCGGATTTCAACTCTATCGCCTTGTCTAAATAAAAATCCGCCTTGTCTTTCCGATTAATCCTTTCATAAAGATAAGATAAATTATAATAAATATTTACATCTCTTTTATCCATCTCCAACGCATTGAGATAATAAGAGATAGCCTTTTCTAATGGACCGGTCTTTGCACAAAGATATCCGAGGCGTTTATAAACCGGCAGTTTGTCTTCCTCTTCCATTCGCCCCAAAAGGGCCTCGTACTCCTTAACGGCCGCTTTTAGTTCACCGCTTTTTTCAAGGGTCTCCGCCAGTTCTATCCGCTTCTCAAGATCATCCGGGTTGAGATTGACGAGCCTCTCAAGCACCGAAATTGTTCCGTCCTTGCTCTGCATGGCTGTATATACATCCAGGAGTTCCAGCAAGATATCCTCGTCCAATTCCTTCCCGGCCATATCCTCCAGCATGCGTACAACCTTTTTCCATAATTTCTGGGATTTGTACTCGTCAAGGAGCCTGCGTCTGATTTCAGAGTCCCCCGGTAGGAGACGTGAGGCACTCTCAAGAACTGCCAATCTTTTCTCCGGATCTATAGTCCTTTCGGCCTTTCCCAGCCAATCTTCCGCATAAGGTTTAACCTTCCATTCCACGTATCCCAGGTCTTGATTGCGGTATTTTACCCAAATCTGGAATTTGTAATGATCAAGTATTTTTTTCTCGGGCAGCAACTCCGAAATACTCATTTCCCCATACCGGAGGGCATTCACATCTAAACCCCTTGCCACCAGGCGAATAAAGAAGTTGAAGGGGACATTTGTGGAAATCTCGACAATTTTGACCCTGTCTTTTGGATGGAACGCAAGGATTTCCCCCGACAGTATCTTCTGTGGTTCCTTATTCACTGTTAGCAGAATGAAATTTAACCGGGGTGGGATAACATATAAGCCGCGCCAAAACCACCAACCTGAGATGGAGGCGGCAATCACGACTATGATTATCAGCCAAAAAACCGACTTTCGGTACACTGGACTTTTTTTTCTCTTATTCACCAACCGGCAGCACTAAAAGGATTGACTTTTGATGGCTTAAAGAAGCCTCCTCAAATACTCAATCTCTAATCGAAGATAGTCAACTCGTGTGACCACAACAGCATTGCGTCATATCTAATTGGAAAAACTACTTATTGCTATTTATCTTACCCTTCGCTCCCTTGGCGAACTTGCTTTCCCAGACTAATAAGACCGGGCTGGCCACAAAGATTGACGAATAGGTTCCCACAATAACGCCTATCATTATTGCAAAGGCGAAATCATGGATCACTCCTCCGCCCAGAATAAAAAGTGCAACGACGACGACCAGTGTGGTTGTAGAGGTAAGAATGGTGCGGCTCAGCGTCTCGTTAATGCTGGCGTTCATAACCTCTTCAAAGGGTCGCCTCCTAAAACGCTTCAGATTTTCCCGAATCCTGTCAAAAACTATAATTGTATCATTGAGAGAATAGCCCACGATAGTTAGTATGGCGGCAATTATGGAAAGAGAAATTTCTCTGTCTGTCAGTGCAAAAGCACCGACCGTAATAATCACATCATGAACAAGCGCAATAATGGCTCCCAGCGCATATTTCAACTTAAGGAACCAGCAGAGACCGATTGCGACTACCAATGCAATCAAGATAAGCCAGGTGACCGTCATTCCGAAGCTTGAACATATGTATACCACAAAGGCCAAAGACAGGGCCATAACTATACTCATCACCCACTTGAGTTCAAATCGGCCGGAGATATAAATGGCAATGAACAGCAAGGCGTAAAAAATAGCAAATAGGGCCTTCTCCCTTAGATCTTTTCCAACTTTCGGCCCCACCATTTCCACCCTTCTCATCTCAACACCCTGGCCGAGTTCAGAAACAAGGGCCTGTTTTACCTTGTCACCCAAACCGGCCAATTCAATGTCTGTATGCCTTATTCGAATCAGGTATTCGAACTGACCTTCTTCACCAAATTCCTGAACGATGCTGTCCTGAAGATTGATTGATGCAAGAGAAGATTTGATTTCAGAAGGGGTTCTTTTCTGATCAAACTTGATCTGTATCAATACACCGCCCGAAAAATCCACACCGAAGTTAGGCCCACCCCTCCATATTAGCAATAAAACGGTCGCAATGATCATTATGGTGGATAACAGGAATGCAAGTTTCCTTTTTCCAACAAAATCAAGGTTAATTCCCGGCTTGATGAATTCCATTTGCTCAGTCCTTGGTTAGAATGTGTTCATCCTTTTACTAAATGCTGACCTTTTTCATCCTTCGCAATACATATAAATAATCAAAAATGATACGGGTTACAAAGATAGCCGTAAACAAACTCGCAATTATGCCGATACTCAGGGTCACCGCAAAACCCCTGATCGGCCCGGTTCCGAACTGAAAAAGGACAAGCGCAGCGATCAAGGTGGTAATCTGGGCATCAAGGATCGTTACCAGGGCCTTTCCGTATCCTCCCTCAATAGAGGACCGTGGCGTCTTTCCAAGTCTCAGTTCTTCCCTGATGCGTTCGAAGATCAGGACGTTGGCATCAACAGACATA
>Ga0307419_10000912_pt1 | contig 15273 bp, 26 predicted proteins | sample SalMarWE160230MG_2_FD_202512 | JGI IMG/M metagenome (GOLD analysis project Ga0307419, IMG submission 202512) | Salt marsh sediment microbial communities from the Plum Island Ecosystem LTER, Massachusetts, United States - WE1602-30 | ecosystem: Environmental > Aquatic > Marine > Intertidal zone... | reverse complement strand
GAATGAAAGACGTCAAACAGGAGAACCACATCTACAGTCTCATCAGCTAGCTCAATCTCCAGTTCCCCTGATGTTTCCATCCTTTCTATGTTTATCAAGCACGCTGACCCAGCTTTTTGCATAAGAACATCCAGGGCTTCCTTATCTTTGTCCAAGGCATACACTCTTCCCTGCTCACCAACTATCTTGGCAACCGGAATAGTATATATTCCATAGCCACAGCCAAAATCCAGTACAGTCTGACCTCTCCTAATCCCTATTCTTTCTAGTAACTCAATGGCTCGTGATTCTATTTCCATTTATATTTATCCAACCCCCTCCAGCTCACCTACTCATGATTTGGTATATTTGCACCGAGCACTACCGAGTGCTTATCCACAAAGTCAATGGTTCTTACGTCGCCCCGGACGAATTTTTGCTCTCCCAGCAGTCCCATGAGCAGGAATCCATTATTATGGGCTTCCATCTGAGCTACGTCCCGCATTACTTCTTGTTGCTGACCATTCGAATCAATGTAGAAGACGTTACTTAAGCACATATTCACCTCCAAGTCCTGGCGCCTCTTGCTTACTCCTTAACATATTTAAAGGCAGACATGGCTGCAGCCGCTCCATCCCCAGCCGCGGTTATCACCTGACGAAAAGAGTTATGTCTGACATCCCCGGCGGCAAAGATACCCGGTGCTGAAGTTCTCATCATTTCATCAGTAACAATGAACCCCGCTTCGTCCAGCGTTACCAATTGGGAGAAGGTCTGGCTATTAGGCTTAATTCCCACGGCAACAAATATTCCGTCTACCTCTAGGTCTGATGATTGACCTGTCTTGACATTTCGCAGGCGGAGACCCTCTAACATCTTATCTCCCACTATCTCGTCCACCACTGAATCCCAGACCACCTCGATCTTTGGATGAGAGAAGGCCTTCTCTTGCAGTGCCTTTGTCGCCCGCAGCTGGTCTCGCCGGTGGATGATGTAGACCTTGCGGCAATGCTGAGCCAACTCCAGGGCATCGGTAATGGCCGTGTCACCGCCACCTACTACCGCCACCTCCCGGTCACGGAAGAAGAAACCATCACAGGTAGCGCAATAGGAGACGCCACGGCCCGCAAGTCTTTCCTCACCATCGACATCCAGCTTGCGGTACTCGGAGCCAGCAGCAATGATGATTGACTTCGCTTGAATATTGCCTTCAGAGGTAGAGACTTCGTAAGGGTCCCCTGCCCTCACTCCGCTTACCCCGGTGTTGAGAGTTTCCAGTCCATATTTAGTCGCTTGCCGGCGCATAAACTCGCCCAACTCCGTCCCCGAAATGCCCTCAGGGAACCCTGGGTAGTTTTCCACCAGTTGGGCATTCACTATTTGTCCTCCGAATACGCCCTGTTCCACTAAGAGGCTCTTGAGACCTGCCCGTGCTGCGTACAAGCCGGCAGTAAGTCCGGCAGGCCCGCCACCGATGATGGTTACGTCATACTCACTCATTCCCTTTACAGCTGCTTTCAGCCAAACCTCCTTGTATTCTTTGCTTTCTTGACTGACTTAAGTTTATTATTCCACCTCGACCATAGTCAGGGTTATCGTTTTAGCAATTATTTTTCCCAGTGCTCTCACTATCTGCCACGCTCCTATGGGTACTCTAAATCGTCACTATCTTGATTGCCTTCAGTGGGCAGGCCCGCACGCAGTCACCACAGCCCTGGCAGACAGATGGGTCCATCATAGGTATCTCGTAGGGTGCCTCCTGCTTGAGCAGCTTATGGGAACAGGCCAGTAAAGCGGCGCAGACACCGCTATCACACTTCTCCGGATGGCATTTCTTATAATCTACTAACGCCATCTTGCTTGGCATAAGTTCCTCTTTATCGTCATTTTAACTATCACTGATTCTGATTTATTCTGCCCTGCTCACATACCATTCTTCGCCTGACGAGCTTTACAGCTTAAGCACAGGTTCGCATGGGGAAGCGCTTCTAATCGGGCTGGCTCTATAGGTTGACCACAGCTGTCACATAAGCCATAGGTTCCTTGGTCTAACTTGTCCAAAGCATGTTCTACCTCTGCTAGCTGGTCTCGTACACGCTTCTCTAAGATTAGGCCCTTTTCCACCTCGACAATCTCCGTAGCCAACTCCACATATTCGCTATAGAGCCCTCGCTCCCGTCTCTCAGCTACCAGAGCAGCAGTCTTTAATTCTTCCAATAAACCTTCCCGCTCAGTCTCCAAACGGCGACGAAGCAGGTTAAAATTTGTAGCCATTTCTTTCTCCTGTCAATAACACGAAGGGGATCCAAGCCTAATATTAGCCCCTTTTTGCTTCCTCCAACTGAGCCTCTAGCTCTTCCAGTTGCTGCCACATTGACGGCGGCACGGAGTGAGCTGGCCACCGAGCCTTGAGGTCAGCAATTTTCTCCTCAATTTCTCTTACTTTGTCTTCGCTCACTTTATACCTCTACGGCTCCTATGCCGGGGTTTCACCCGGGTGTAACCTGTGCCATTTCTCAAGTAATTGCTCTTTGCTTTCCACGTGATCTGGGTCAGGTATGCAAGCATCTACCGGGCAAATCTCGGCACACTTCGGCGATTCAGCGTTGCCGACACACTCAGTGCACTTATCAGGGTCGATTACGTAGCTGGGTTCTCCTTCCGAGATAGCATTGTTCTTACACTCAGCCTCACAGGCTCCGCAACTTATACAATCATCTGTAATCTTGTACGCCATTTCCCTTCTTCCTTTACTGTTATTTTGCTAAAACGGCATGTTATATCGATGTCATATTTGCTCATTTCCTTCTCCCACATACATATCCTTGACCCAGATGTGATACATATCCTCACCGCTCTCCTCGTAGCATTGAAATCCTCTGGAATCTGCCTCCTCTACCTTTATATTCTCTTCACCTTTCAGTTCTAAAAACTGGCTAAGCCAGTTCCTGAAGTGGGCGCCGCCGCCAAAGTAGACCTTTGTCCACCTGTTGCCATTCTCATCTACTTTCTCTCGAATCGTTTCCTCTTCAGCCATTCGTTGGTGAATAGGGCTCTCATTTTCTACCTGCTCCATGGTCATCATTACGCCTCATCTCCATTGTCAGTAGCAAGCACTGCTAATAGGGAATCCAGCAAATCCTTCAACGTAGCTTTCTCCTGATAACCCAGTAACTTCTTCATTGGCTGAGAATCTTGAAAAAGGATTATAGAAGGGGCAACTGTAATATGGTATTCATCTGATATTTCAGGGAATTTTTCCTTGTCTATCCTGACAAACTTTATCCGTCCCTCATACCGGTCAGCTAACTCATCAGCGACAAGGCATGTTGGGAAACAATGTCCGCACCAGGAGGTTGTGAAGCAAGCAAAAACCGGCAATTCGCATTCCAGCACCTCTTTATTAAAATCCCGGTCGGTAATGTCTATCATCGCGTTACCCTCCTCCCGGCAACATGGCTCTTTTATTCTCACGTACCGGTAAGCATTCCCTATGCAAGCACTTCGCGTGTGCTTTAGTTTCTCACAAATGCTCTGGCGAACACGTCCGGTACGGGAGTCCTGTCATCGGGCAGCCCCAGCTTTTCTCTGGCTTCGTAGTAATCGGTAGCTCCAAAAGACCGTTCGGGACCAAAGGAAAGGCATAGTTCCGACTTGAGGTCTTCGAGCGCATCGTTAAGTTCAGGAAAGTTCCACATCGGAATCACCAGTGAGTATGTCGTGTATTCTGACGCGACTGCCTCGCCGTAGTTTTCTCGTAGCCAGTCCTGGCAAAGCCTATCAATCTGACCGCCACTCATAATAACCCTCCTTTCCCCAGTCAGACAGGTCACTCCCTTTTCTCTTTCTCCTCACAATTCGGACAGTATCCCTCGAGGCATAACTCTGCCTTGGTAATCTTAAAGCCGTGTTCCCGTTGTACTGCCTTGAGCAACTTATTGAAGTAGGGATTTTGAAATTCGATAACTTTGCCGCACCCCTGGCAAACCAGGTGCTGGTGCTCCGACGATTTCTTTATCTCGTAGCAGCAGCATACCTTCCCCAGCTTCCTTTCATCAACCAGTCCCAATTGCTTAAAAAGATTCAGGCTCCTATACACCGTCGCCGGACCAATAGACTCGTCCCTGGCGCGGGCACGCTGGTACAATTCCTTAGCGTCTATGTGCCCTTCAGTATTGCGAAGAAGTTCTAAAAGCAGGCGCCGCTGGGCGGTCAGGAAATGGCCCTGCATTTGGATAGCCTGGCTATTATTGAGTTCTTTTTTCATCATCAAACCTCTATGGTGCCGTTATATCACAATGACAACGATCGAGAAATGGCTATCCAGTAGCCTGTTTGATTATCATAATTGAGATTGAGACTCATTCTCAATCTATAAGTTTAAACCCTCTCATCTTTTTTGTCAAGTGGGTTGGTTAGTTGAAAGTCACGGGTTTTCATTTGCACTGCGACTAACCCGAGTAGAGGCACATCGGCGCTGGAGATGATTACCTACAACAATCTGCTATCGAAGAAAAATATCCGCCATTAGTTAAGAGTGCGATAGACTGAGCGTGGGCAATTTGCGCATGTAATATTTCTTTCCTTGATAATCCAGGCTTATTAGGTTGCCGCTATCAACTAATTCTTGGATAGTACTCCAACCAACTCCGGCGTTTTCTAGGAATTCTGCCACAGCATCTTCTCTCATCGGATGCACTGCGGTAATACTTAACAGGTCTTCCACAACATTTCCGGTGGAAGCAAAGGCATTCCCTTCGTAACCAATAAGATATTCGACCCCACTCAGCCTTTTGCTAAAGGTTTGATATGCAGTATTAAGGGTTTGCTCGGTGGCAGGCTCTATCCTTTCAGCCGGCGGCCTTGTTGGTATGGCCAAATACGCTTTGGCTGGCTTTAGCGCTGCCAAGAAAGCAGCTATTTTGTTTATCTCATGCTCACTATCATTAATGTCCCTGATAAGCATGGTTTCAGTGGTAAGTTCGCCATTGAACGATTTAGCAAATTTTAACATGCCTTGTAAAATCGTATCGAGATTTAGCGATTTATGTGGCCTGTCGATTCTGCGCCATATCTCATCATCAACCGCATCTATTTTCAAAGACAGCCAGTCGGCTTTCAGCAGGTTTTTCCTTACGTCTTTCCGCCAGAGCAACGACCCATTGGTGATAACAGCGAGCTTGGCTCCTAATCCCTTTAAAACGTCTATTTCCTCGCCTAGATTAGCATCCAGTGTCGGCTCGCCGTCTGGAACAAAGGTCACATAGTCTACCTGCTCTCTTTTTTCTCTTGTTTGGTCAAGTTTCGTCTCTACTGCTTCAATTAGCTTTGCAGGCTTGTAGAACGGCCTTGGTTCCACCTGTGTCATCGGGGTTCTTCCGAGTTGGCAATAGATGCATGAATAACTACATATCTTGGGAGGGATATTGTTTATTCCCACACTACGGCCTAACCGCCTGGATGGGACAGGACCATAAACAAGAGATCTAGCCAATATCCTGCCTCCATTGGCGGCGGCATTGCCCGCCCTGTCGGCGTCCACAGCCCCAAGGCCTCCGACGATTAAACCCAGCAAAAGTTATGCCCAATTCGGAAAGCCTCTGGAGCATTTCTTGCATAAGGTCTGAAGCCATGCTATCAGTAGAGTATTCCTCCACAATTATCGTTCTATGAGGGTAACTCGAAAAGTTTACCAAGCTATCGTATTGTTTCCTTTTATGCTCGTCACCAAGCACTTCATAGGCTTCATTTATTTCCTTGAATTTCTTTCCAGCTTCTTCGGTATTCTCTGGGTTCCGGTCCGGGTGGTAGCACATAGCCAACTGACGGAACGCTTTCTTGATTTCTTCAGCGCTCGCGTCTTGGCTTACACCAAGTATCTGATAATAGTTACTTTGCCACATATTTTCTCTTAGCCTTGATACTTATCGCATTTTCTTCTTATAGCTAAGCTCGTCTTCTCAGGTAATCTTCAATTGCTGCTTTGAGTGTGTTTTCAGCCAGAAGAGCGCTGATGATTTTCCCTTTACACAACTCAGTAACCATGCTGCATGAAGCAATAGCATTGCCACAACCATCAGTTTTGAAGGCAGCATCGGCAATACTTCTATCATTTATCTTGAGCCAGATTTGCATAGTGTCACCACATGGGCCAGCTACACAGGCAAAGCCATCAGCATTCTCCATATCTCCCAGGTTTTTCGGGTTTGTCGCATATTCAAGAGCTGTCTCGGAATAGACAGCCTCCTTTTCTTCTGTTGTAGAGTCTCTGTGTTGTTCCCATTCGCATGTCATTTTACTGTTTCCTGTTCTAACCGCCCTTAGTCGAAATTATTTTAAGAATAGCTTCCCCTAAATTGTTCATGATGTCACCAGTGTAACGCTCTATATCCCCTGCATCACAGAGCTTTGCCAGCTCGGGATCTATCGGGATTTGTCCCAAAAGCGGTGCGTTGGAAACGCGGGCTAATTCCTCTCCCCGGCTTTTACCGAATATCTCAATTTTTTTATCTATTTCCGGCACATACAGATAGCTCATATTCTCCACCACACCCAGTACGCGCTTTTCCATTTTCCGTGCCATGTTCACCGCTTTTTTGACAATCATCTCAACCAAATCCTGAGGTGTGAAGACGACTATTACCCCCGATATGGGAAATGACTGCATTACAGTGAGGGGAGCATCAGCAGTACCCGGCGGCAAGTCAATAATAAGATAGTCAAGCTTGCCCCAGAGCACGTCCTCACCAAACTGTTTGACGGTATTTGAGATGAGAGGCCCTCGCCAGATAACCGCTTCATCTTCACTGGGCAGGAGCAGATTGATGGACATGACCTCGATACCCGATTTAGACAGCACCGGCAGCATTCCATCCTCATTACCGCTCGGCGGCACCTTGATACCAAACATCTTGGGTATGCTCGGGCCGGTGATATCGGCATCGAGGATGCCTACCTCGTAGCCCTGGCGCTTCAGTGCAATGGCGACCAGCCCTGAAACTAAAGACTTGCCCACACCTCCCTTGCCGCTCATTACGGCGATAATCTGGTCAATCTTGTTCAGTTCCTTGGCCTTTACGCTACTGTAATTAACCGTTACTTCTTTAACTTCGGGTAGATTCTTAATGGCTTCCTGTGTCTTGTTCTTAATCCAGTCCTGCGCCCCCGGTATCAATCCGGTGGATGCCAGGGTAATATCTACCTTTCCATCGGAGATGCTTATTTCACGCACCATGTTCAGCCCGACTATACTGCGCTTGGCGGCTGGCACCAGCACTGCTTCCAAGTTTTGTTTTATCTGCTCTTCATCTATCATCTGCTATCCCTCCGTCTGTACTGCTAGTGATTGCATATATTAGATCCGGTTGCCAGAATACCATTTAAGTGGCTCAAAACTGCTTTCTCAGGGTCGCTCTCCATAATACCGGTGATGACACCAATTTTCAATGACCAAAATGTGCCGACACGACGCCTCCGCTTACCGGTACTGCTTATTTCATTGAATACCTCCATATTTATTTGCTTATTTCTATCTAGTATCTCTGTTCAGATTCGACTAAACTTCCCAGCTAAAGCCATATATTGGCGATAATTTACCTCCTCATCACTATCAGCGATACTCCGGCGGAGTTCAAACTTCCCACCGCAGGCCGGGCATTCATACTCATAGATAGGCATAGCTTATTCCTGTAACTTGTGGTCGATATTTTGCCACAGACCTTTAATTTCCCGCGCTACTCTGCCGTTAGAGTGTTCCACAATAGATACTCCCCTTACCATAGCTTCGGTTACGGCATTATCAAAAGGAATCATGGCAGCCACATCAACTCCACTCTCCCTGCAGTAGTCATGGATGGCTATGGTATTTTTCTCATTCAGGTCATATTTGTTGATGCAAACCATGGCGGGAATATTGAAATGCTTACAGACGCCGAGCACTCTTTCCATGTCATGTATACCCGAAAGCGTCGGCTCGGTTACCAGCAGGCAGAAGTCGCTGCCCTTGATGGCTTCCACCACCGGGCAGGACGTTCCTGGCGAAGCATCAATGATAACCACGCTATCTTTGTCAACAAGCCCCTTCACTTTCCCGATAATCGGTGGCGCCATTGCCTGGCCTATAGCTAGCTTACCGTGACCAAAGTCTACGCCGTCGGCATGCCCTGTTTCTATCGCCCCTATTTCATGGGGCACCTCGGAAATGGCCTTCTCCGGGCACAGGTAGCTGCAAGCGCCACAGCCATGACAAAGCTCGGGAAAAGGTCAGTACATATTCTCCCAGGACGGCGATAGCATGGTAGGCGCATACCTCGGCGCATTTGCCGCAGTGGGTACACTTTTCCTCGTCTATTGTGGGCACAGGTATCGAAACCGCTTCACTGTGGGTAATATTCGGTTTCATAAAAATATGGTCGTTGGGTTCTTCTACATCGCAGTCAAGAAGCTGCACTTTATATTTATCTTTCAGGGAATGGGCAAGACTGGTGGCCACCAAGGTCTTACCCGTTCCACCTTTACCACTGGCAACGGATATTATCATCTTATGATACGCTTAACCTCTTACCATCTTTGTTCCGCATTCAGGGCAGTTTATCTGGTAGCAGGGCGTCCCCACCTGATGGGATGCTCTGGCTCCGCATCTCGGGCAGACGCAGTCACCGCCGGGGCCGGCGCCGGGACGGTTGCCTCCCATCCTGCCGCCACCACCGCTGCCTCTACCTATGCCTCGCCCCCGGCTGGCTCCACCACCTCCGGGTGGTCCGGTTCCATCTCCTCTTGGCATATTTGTGCCTCCTGTAAATATTATTTGCTTACTTTTGTTTCTTCCTCAATTCCTCAATACGTTGCTGGATTTCCGCCAGTTGCTTTGCTAATGCCTGTGATTGGTCTTTAAGGGTCTCTATTTCTTGCTCCGGGCTGGATGATTGTGGTGTTGCAGTAGATAGAGGCATTATTCCGCCCCCCATGCCCATGCCTCTCCCCATACCGCGTCCCATACCTCTGCCCATGCCTCCACCCATACCGCGACCAGTTCCGCCGCCGCCCATACCAAAGTGGTCGGGAACGTTAGCTTGCTGCGCCGCCGAATAGGTGCCTAGCTTATATTCCACGATGGCATCTTTTACTTTTCCTGAAACGCCGGTTATTATCTTGACTCCAGCAGAGGACAGCACCCCGTGCGCGTTCGGGCCGCAGTTACCCGTAAGAACCGCCTCGACACCTTTTTCAACGATCATCTGGGCCGCCGAGATTCCCGCCCCACCGGCAGCTGTGGCGCTGGAGTTACTCAGTGCTTCAAACTTATCAGTTTCCGTATCAGCAATGATGAAGTGCTGGCAGCGCCCGAAACGGGGGTCAATCTCGGCATCAAGTGTGGGGCCGGTAGCGGAAATGGCTATCTTCATATATCACTCCTTACTCTTCTCGGCCGATAATTTCTCTATTTTAGTCTCTAGTTCCTTCAGTTCATCCTTCAATACCCCCGTCTGGCCCTTCAAGAATTCAAGCTCTTGCTCGCGGCTCACCTGCGGTACGAACGGCCTAAAACCATACACTCCGTAGCGCGGATAAGTGTGGGGTGCCCATCGCGGGAAAGCATAATTTCGCACGCTGCCTCCCCAAGGGCTACAAAACCCCCTGGCTCCTCCTGTCATTGGTCCCATTCCATTGGGGCCGGTTCCATCAAATCCTGGCATGATGAACCTCCTTTGTTGTTTTAACTCCTTTGATTCTGTTCTTGATTTGCTTTAGTTGCGCCTGCAACACACGTGCCTGATTCCTCATTAACTCAAGCTCCTGCTCTGAGTTTGTTATCGGAATGACGCAATAACCTCTACCAAAACCTGTCATCGGGCCTTTCCCATAAGGCCCGGTACCGTCATAATTTGGCATGGTACATCCCTCCCACGAACATGAAGTATCTGTTGCTTACTTTTCAGCTTCCAGGTCATGCATCCTGGATTCAATTTCATCAAGCTGACTCTTGATCGCTTCCGCCTGGTCTTTCATGTAGCTTAGTTCTTCTTCCCGGGTCATCTGAGATGAATAAGGCGCGTACCCGGGAGCGGGTGGCATTCCTGAATAAAATGATTGTGGTTGGTAAGGCTGTGGTACTGGCGCTCCTGCGCCACTGAAGTAATAACCGCACCTGGGTAGGCCTCCTCTACCCCGTCCTACATAAGGCCAGGGAGGGGAGCTACCCCGGAAGCCAAACCCCATGCCGCCGCCTCCACCACGTCCAGCACCTCTTCCTTGTCCAAATCCATTAGGCATTTTCTTTACCTCCTATTTTCTTAGTTTAAGTTGCTCTTTTACCACCATGGGTTCCAATAAGGCCGAAAACAGCGCCGGTCATAACCGCGCCCCATGCCTCGCCCCCGGCTACCCCACCTCGGCCATACGGGATAAGGTAAGCCTATTTGGGAATAAGCATAAGGTGAAATATAAGCCCATCCGGCAGGTCCCATTCCAAACGGCATTTTCATCACCTCCTTTTTATTCATACGCTATTGCTTTTTTAAAGGGTCTTCGCCACATGCTTCGGTTCTCCATCTGGCAACCATTTCCTCATTGGTCAGAGAGACAATGGCTTTGTAGAGTTTCTCCTGTAATGTCATGGCCACGTTATCGGGCGCAGGGGATAGTACCACGTTCGTAGTTGAATAGCTACCGACTACTGTCTGGTAGGCATCAACCAGATTCCCGACAACATTATCAGCAAGTGCCAGTAAATCATTCCAAGATGCATGGAGTCCTATATCCCTGAGACGCCTTGCTACCTGCTCTAATTCAGTCTGAGTCATCACAATTCCTTTCATCCATCACTCGGATAGTCCCCCTCCAAAATGTCTCCCCCGGCCATGCCCGCCGCGGTGCAGCCCGGGAGGGAATAAGGGCATAATGCTTGGCGTGTCACATTCAGGACAATTCTCGGGCGGGGCAGATATCATGGTTTCAAAAGGCACTTCCCATTCGTGACCCTTCAAGCACCGGAAACGGCGTACCGCCATCTCAAAGTTACCGCCTTCAATGCGTATTGCCTTCCCGTTTAGCAGCGCATCAGCCATTTTCTGCCGGGCAGAACCCAGCAGACGGGAAAAAGTGCTCCTTGAGATGTTCATCTTTTGAGCGCAAGTTTCCTGCTCCAGCTTTTCGAGGTCTTTAAGCCGTATTGCCTCGGCTTCTTCGACAAGTAGGCAGACTTCTTCAAGTTCAGCCATTCGTGACCCCGCCGGTTTGAAGTAGGTTACCAGCGGTATGGAACTGACTTTCCGCCACAGTTGCCGCCTTCCCATTAATTCTCCCCTCAATTTATGAGATATCGTGCTTTATATAGTTATTTTGCACATATGTTCATTATCATTGTATAATCTATGGTGTGCGTTTGTCAAGCATTGGGGAATATCTGGATTAATTTTCGAGACTATTGTAATCTAATGTTTGAAGGGAGAGGCAAGAATATAATTGCAGACGATTGAGCTGGTTCCAGACCTTGACCACTGCATTGAGACGGTTGCTAAGAAAAAACACACCGAACTTGTACAAATATTGCTTGAGAGTAAAGCAGGCAATAGCGAAATGGAGGAAAAACTGGAGACCCTCAGGCTTTTCCTGGAGACAGCAGATTTCAGAAAGCTTCGGTCTTAATCTGAGAAGCAACTTATAAAAGGGAAAAACATCAGGTTCACGGTTTACCTTGAGGCCCGGGCTTTAAGATACGAAATGCATGTAATGCAGGTTAATCACTCTGTACAATCTCACAATAGAAAAAGGGCAGAATGATTACGTTATTTAAGCAGTATCCGCTGCTAGAAGAAAAACTCCCTTATATATCTCTTGGTGAATTCCCTACCCCCGTGCAAAAGCTTGAACGGTTAGGGACGGAGTTAGGCGTCGGTCATCTCTATATAAAACGCGATGACCTGAGTGGTAAACTCTACGGTGGCAACAAGCCACGAAAGCTGGAGTTCATTTTAGGCAGCGCTATGCGCTCAGGGGCAAGAGAGGTCGTAACTTTTGGAGGTGCCGGGTCAAACCATGCCCTGGCCACAGCCATCTATGCCCGGCAAGCTGGTTTGAAAAGCATCTCGATGCTAATGCCCCAGCCGAATGCCCTGTACGTCCGAAACAATTTACTAATGAGCCACTACAGTGGCGCAAAACTACACTCATGTGGGGCACAGCTGGAATCTGTATGGAATATGCCATTAGTCTATTTAGCCACAATTTATCAACTTTTACGATGCAGGTTTAAAAGTGGTTGCTTCCCCAGAATCATCCCTCCTGGTGGTTCTTCACCCCTTGGTGTTATTGGTTTTGTAAATTCGGCTTTTGAACTGAAGGAGCAAATTGACAACGGTGATATGCCAGAGCCGGAATATATTTACGTTGCCTGTGGTACGATGGGCACGGCCGCCGGATTGATTCTCGGAATCAGGGCAGCAAAGCTAAAATGTCGCGTAGTGTCAGTGCGAGTAACCAGTGAAAAATTCGTTAACACAAAGAGTATGCTCAAACTTATCGACAGGACTAACTCGTTAATGCACTCTCTGGATGCTTCCTTCCCCATATTTGAGTTCTCGAAACCTGATATCGACATCAGACACGATTATTTTGGGAAACAATATGCGCTATTTACGAAAGAGGGAATGGCGGCAGTCTCTCTGATAAAAGACCTTGAAGGGGTCAATCTGGAAGGCACCTATACAGGGAAGACCTTAGCAGCTTTTATTGATGACGCGAAAAGCGGGAGATTAGGAAGCAGTACCATTCTATTTTGGAATACTTTAAATTCAAGAGATTTTTCGGATGCTATATCAAACATTGATTATCATGACCTGCCTTCCTGCTTTCATCACTATTTCGAGGACGAAGTACAGCCGCTCGATCATGATTAATGACGATTAAAAATATTTCGGATTCTATTAAATATCTGATTGCTGCTCCAATTTCACATTTAAGTATTTTGTTACATTAGAAGAATGCATGTGGAAATCGCTTGATATTCTGGCTGAAAAACAATAAAATCAGGGTGTCGGTTGACCTAGTGTCTTGACACCCTGATTCTCTTCAAAACTCCCCCGACGGGGACGGTCTTCCAGCTTTGGTAGGCCGTACAGGTCTCGAACCTGTGACACCCTGATTAAAAGTCAGGTGCTCTACCAACTGAGCTAACGGCCCGTGTGAAAACCCCGGCAGGTTTCCAGGTCTTAATTCTAACAAATCGCTCCCCCATACGCAAGCGCGGCGCTTGCTTTGTGGAGACACCGCCCCGTAAGCTATAATAGCAACCGCGAGCTATCAGCGCGGAAGGGTAGAGCGGATGGTAGATAAACCTGTGCCCGATGAAACCTACATGAAACGGGCCCTGCGGCTGGCCCGCCGCGGGCTGGGGAAGGTGAGTCCGAATCCCATGGTGGGGGCGGTCATCGTCAGGGGCGGCCGCGTCATCGGGGAGGGCTACCACCGTCGCTACGGCGGCCCCCACGCCGAGGTCAACGCCATCGCCAGCGCCAGGGAAGCAACGTCCGGGGCGACCATGTACGTCACGCTGGAGCCCTGCTGTCATTACGGCAAGACACCCCCCTGCGTCGAGGCCGTGATTAAGGCCGGTATCAAGCGGGTCGTCATCGGTACGCTCGACCCATTCCCTGAGATGAGGGGCAAGAGTCTTAAGATATTGCATCAAGCGGGTATCGAGACCAGGGTGGGCGTGCTGGAAGCCGGGTGCCTGGCCCTCAACGAGGTCTATTTCAAGTACATCAACACCGGCCGGCCTTTCGTCACCGTGAAGTTCGCCCAGACGCTCGACGGGAGGATTGCCACCGCCGCCGGAAGCTCGTGCTGGATAAGCTCGCCGCCGTCCCGCAAGCTGGCCCACCGCCTGCGCGCCCGCCACGACGCCATCCTGGTGGGGGCCGGGACGGTGCTGGCCGACGACCCGGAGCTGACCACCCGGCTGGTAAAGGGGCGAAACCCCGTCCGCATCGTGCTCGACTCGAAACTGCGCCTGCCGCTTACGGCCAGGGTGCTCGCCGGGCAGGAGAGGGCGCGGACGCTCGTGGCCACGACACCGGCCGCCGACGGGAAAAAGCTGACGGCGCTCAAGGAGATGGGCATCGAGGTATTAGAGGTGCCGCCGGATGCACAAGGAAGGGTAGACCTGGGGGGCTTGCTGCCGCGGCTGGTGGAGCGGCAGGTCTCCTCGGTGCTGGTGGAGGGTGGCGCGGCCGTAATTACCGCCTTCCTCAAGGCGGGGCTGGCGGACAGGCTGGTGGTCTTCATCGCGCCCCGGATTATGGGCAGGGGCATCGAGGCGGTGGGGGAGCTTGATATCGCCGAAGTGGCCAGGGCGATTAAGGTTAATTACGAGCGGGTCTACCGGAGCGGGGAGGATATCGTGGTGGAGGGGAGGGTGGATAAAGAGAATTGAAATATAGCTACATCGCCACCAGAGGCGAGTACGCCGCCTACCTGAGGACTTTCGAGGACAAGAAGTACAGTGTCATCGCCCTGGACCTGGAAGCCGAGATGAACCGCCATGCCTACGGCGAGACACTATGCCTGCTTCAGGTCTTCGACGGCGAGAATGCCGTCGTCATCGACCCGTTCCGCATCGCCGCCGGCCGGCTGAAAGACCTGCTGGAGAACAGAGATGTCCTGAAGGTGATGTACGACGCCTCCAGCGACCTGTTTCTGCTAAAAAACACTTACCATATCGATATCAAAACGATACTCGATTTGAGACCGGCCGTCGAGCTGCTCGACTACGAGAAGAAAGACCTTCACTCGGTAATTTCCGCCGAGCTCGGCATCGCCCTGGGGGAAAAAGAGAAGTTCCAGACGCAAAACTGGACAAGGCGGCCGATAGCCCCGCTCGCCCTGGATTACGCCGTTAACGACGTCGTCCATCTCCTCCGGTTGAAAGACGCCATCTTCAAGAAGCTCTACGAGCGGGGGCTGCTCGACCGGTTCTTCCTGCATAACCTGCAAATCCAGGGCAAGGACTACACCAGGAATCCCCAGGACAGGTACGGAAAAATCAAGGGGTTCCACCATCTCGCCGAAGGGCAGAAGACCCTTTTCCGCCGCATCTACGATATCCGCGATAAGCACGCCCGCCGGCTCAACATGCCGCCGAATAACGTGGTGAGTAACGTGAACCTGGTAGCCCTGGCCCGAGGTGAAAAAGCGCCCGGGGAACTCAAATTTCCCCGCCGGCTTGCGCCCCATCTGGTGCAGGCTATCCTGGGGGAGCTGAGAGATGCGTTGAGTAAAGCGGGGTAGATGAGGGTT